>Ga0307488_10001608_pt1 | contig 18873 bp, 19 predicted proteins | sample SB02metaG_FD_202248 | JGI IMG/M metagenome (GOLD analysis project Ga0307488, IMG submission 202248) | Sea-ice brine microbial communities from Beaufort Sea near Barrow, Alaska, United States - SB 0.2 | ecosystem: Environmental > Aquatic > Marine > Coastal | place: USA: Alaska | collected... | reverse complement strand
TTGGGTCGCAGACGCCATTGAACCTTTGGCAGGTGTCAAAACCGTCGATGTGGAATTGGTCTGGGAACCTCAATGGGGCATGGACATGATGTCCGACGAAGCCCGCCTTGAGCTTGGATTTATGTAAAGCAAGCCCCTTAGCTTACTTTTACAAAAGAAAGCGATATAGCTTGCCTTGAAAGGGGTGTTCCATGGCGCTTTGTGTTCTCACTGGCGATATTGTTGGATCGACTGATTTGTCGGCTGCTGAGCTTTTTGAAATCGCTCAAACTCTAGCGGACACCCATAGTAACCTTCACCTCGTGGCTGGGCCGCCTCACTTTGATATTCATCGCGGGGACGGATGGCAGGCCGCCTTCACCAACCGGCGAATGGCATTGCGGATCGCCCTTCTGTTTCGCGCCGTCTTGCTTGCGCGAAATGACAAGTATGAAACCCGCATTGCCATCGCAGTAGGCGATGAAAGCCTTGAAAACAAAGATATTTCCAAGGCAAATTCAGCAACATTCATCCTATCCGGTCGGACATTGGACACCATGTCAGACGACCACCTAATGGCCCATGCATCAGGTGGCTCACACCATGGCGCGACCATTCTTGCGGATTACATCAGCCGCAGCTGGACCGCAGCGCAGGCGCGCGCGATTGCGCCGTTTCTCCATCCAACTGAATCGTGGACACAAAAAGACGTCGCGCGTAATCTCGGCATCTCCAGCCAAGCCGTCGGCCAAGCCCTCGACGCCGCTGGCTACCCCCCGATCAAAGCCGCCCTCATCGCAATTGAGGAGCAAGCACAATGACTTTCCTTTTCCAAAAGAAAGCCAAACTACTTGCCAAGGCCACACCATGATTGCAACCTTCACAGCCCTGATTTTAGCACATGTCCTCGCTGATTTCGTGCTGCAAACCTACGCAATGGTGAAACACAAACGCGGGCCCCGCGTAATGGCCCTGCACACCGCCATCGTCCTGCTCACCGCCCAAGCCACCACAGGCCAAATCGCCGCGCCAGAACTGCTCCTGCTGGCCGCCGCGCACCTGATTATCGATTGTATCAAGATTTACGGCGGCTTTCGCAGCTTCTCTGCATTCTTGGTCGACCAGATCGCCCATGTCGCAACCATCGCAGCAATCGCCAGCTTTGCCCCAACCCTTTGGTCCACGGGCGCATGGGCCGTGCAGCCTTGGCTGCTTCCGGCTATGGCGCTTTTTACGGGCTTCATCGTCACGCTCACCGCGGGCCAGCACGCCATCGCCTTGCTGATGCGACCATACGCAATGCGCATACGAAACAATGGCTTAAGGGATGGCGGTCACCAGATTGGACTGCTCGAACGCGGCCTGATTTTTCTCTTTATCCTCAAAAACTTACCAGTCCCCACCGGATTCCTGATCACTGCGAAATCGGTCTTGCGGTTTGGCACCGCGTCGCGCGATCAGCGCACCGCAGAATACGTGATCATCGGCACGCTGGCATCATTTGGTTGGGCCCTCCTCGCCGCACTCGCAACGCAAGCCGCACTCGGCCACCTTCCCCCCCTTGAGATCGCGCCCCCAGCACCCTAAATTGTACCCAAAGGAGATCCACATGTTCGGCATTCCCGGCAAGCAAGCCGTATCCATCACAGAAAAGGCCGCGATCCAGATCGCTAAGCTCATGGCCAAAGAAGGCAACCAAGGCTTGCGCATCGGCGTCAAAAAAGGCGGCTGTGCAGGCATGGAATACACCATGGATTACGTCGCTGATGTCGATCCACTGGACGAAGTCGTGGAACAGGACGGCGCCCGCGTTATGATCGCGCCTATGGCGCAAATGTTCCTGTTCGGCACGGAAATTGATTACGAAGTGTCGCTGCTCGAATCCGGATTCAAATTCCGCAATCCCAACGTCACAGAGTCCTGCGGCTGCGGTGAATCCATCAAGTTCGATGAGAACCTAGGCGCATGAGCGTCACCCCAGAAGAGATTGAATTCGCAACGGATTTATTCTCTGGTCTGGGGCCGCTGACGAGCCGTAAAATGATGGGCGGTCTGTGTCTGTATTCAGACGGCACCATCTTTGCCATGGTGCATTCCGACCATGGCACCATGATCAAAGGCGCGGGCGCGTTCCAAGATGAACTTGCCGCGATGGGTCTGACCCGTTGGACCTATCAGCGCGACAATGCTCCCAAACCGACGGCGATGCCATATTGGATACTGCCCGAAAGCGCGCTTGATGATCCTGAAGAAGCCTGCGATCTGGCGCGGCGAGCCTTGGCACATTTGTAATCCAAACCTAGACATCTAGCGCCGCAACCGCCGTGCCGCCGTGACTGGCGTGGTGAAAACAGTATTGCCTTGCGCCGCAAGCAAGGGTGCAGCCACCGCAATCGACGCCTGCGCCAACAAGACCCGCGCTCCCAGTCACGCCACGGATGCCACAATAGAACGCGCAAAGCCCTCCATATCGCCCGACTCGAAAAATGGCCAAGCCGCGTCACACCGCACCAGTTTTGCGGTCGCGCGACCTGCTGCACCTCATCAAACAACGCCAATATTGCCGCCCGCGTGCTGTCAAGACAGATCGCCACCACGACCTCCCCGCCTTACTCCACCGCAGCCGTCATCGCAGGTCAGTCGATCCGTACAATCTTGTCGTTCCCGATAAAATCCACCAAATGCCTCAAAGTCGAACAGGTGCACAACACTGGCCCCAATTGCGCCAGTTTGAACAACAGCACCGTGACCTCATCTGCCACAGAAGCCACGCCATGCGCCCGCGCACGGTCCAGAAAATCCGCCCGTACAACGTGTTTTGCGTCCGGCAATAAAGACCCAAATGTCACCACATGAACGTCGGCTGTGTGCAGACAGGTGATCACTGCGCGTCCATTAGATGCAGATACGTTTCATCAAACCGTTTTTGCAAATGATCGACCGCGCGGATGACGTTACCGGAGCAGGCAGGGGCCACATTGGTGAACGCGTTTGGATTGTAAAATAACGGCACCGACAAGCGTTCAACGTCACCACCAACGACACGGTGCGGCGTCGCTTTGATGCGCTTTTGCGTCCACATTTCAAGCATTTCACCGAAATTCACTACAAATTCCCCAACAGGCGCAGACACCGGAATCCATCCACCTCCCCGCTTTCGCACTTCCAATCCTGGCGTCCCATCCATCGCCAGCAATGTCAGGCAGCCGTAATCCGTATGCGTCGCGATGCCAAAATCCTGGGCCCCCGCCCACGCAGGGCGCTGCGGATAGTAATTCCCCCGAAGCAGCGCCATGGGCTGGTCAAACTGGGCGCGAAAGTACCCAACGTCCTCGCCAATCCCACCCACAATGGTGGCCAATACGTCACCAGAAAACGCCAGCGCGCGGGCATAGTAATTCTCTATCACTGCCTTAAAATCAACGGGCACATCAGGCCACTGGTTGGGCGCATATGTGGGTAAATCCGACCCCGCCACCTCAAATCCTGAATCGAAAAGCTGCTTGTAATCAGGGTTTGCATCGGGATCGACCTGTTCACTGCCACCTGCCCCCCAACCACGGTTCGATCCAGTCCGCGCCATGTCGACCACGGCTTTTTGTGCCTCAGGCAGAGCGAAAAAGCTGCGATAAGCCGCAAAGACCTCTTCAATATCGCCGACTGAAATAGGCGAATTGTGCAGCGTCAGAAAACCAACCTCATGGGCCGCCGCGCGCACCTGTTCAACCACCGCCCAATCACCTGCTAACAATGCCTGCGCATCAATCCTCGGGATCATCGCCCTACCCTTTCGCTTATACTCCGCGCTTGCTACATCATGATAAATCAAATGGGGAGAGTGAGATGCGCAAACTGATCGCAGGCAATTGGAAAATGAACGGAGTGCTGGCAGATTTGCCGCAGCTGGACACATTGGCAAAAGCCCACGGCGACGCCAGCGTTGATGTGGTGATCTGCGGCCCCGCAACCCTGCTTGGCCGGATGGGGACGAAGGGTCTGACCATCGGTGGCCAAGACTGCCATCCAATCAGGTCTGGTGCCCACACGGGCGATATTTCCGCCCCGATGATCGCCGACACTGGCGCGCGCTACGTCATCACAGGCCATTCCGAACGTCGCACCGATCACGGCGAAAACGACACATTGGTCGCGGCCAAAACCGTCGCTGGATGGGATGCGGGACTGCATGTCATTTTATGCATCGGCGAAACCGAAGCACAGTACAGAAACGGCGAAACTCTTACCGTATTGCACACGCAAATGGACCACTCCATCCCAGATGCGGCCACGGCAGAAACCACGACCATCGCCTATGAACCCATCTGGGCCATCGGCACAGGGCTCACCCCGACGCCAGACGAAATCGCAATGGTTCATGCGGACCTGCGCGCCCATCTTACCGCACGCTTTGGCGCGTCCGGAACTGGCATGCGCCTGCTGTATGGCGGCTCTGTGAAAGCCAGCAACGCCGATGACATTTTCGCGCTGCCAAACGTTGATGGCGCCCTCGTCGGTGGTGCCTCTCTGAAGGCCGCCGACTTCTCCCCGATCATCACCGCACTTGAGCAAAGCGTCTAAGCCTTTCCGCTTCTCTAGTTAAGAACACCAAAACAAAAGGCGACGCCCCAATTTATAGGCGTCGCCTTTACGTTTTTCGTATCCGCTGCGCACGGTCGCGCGCCGCAGAAAGTCTTAGTTCGTTATGATCTCCGGCCCCATGTACGCAGTCGGTAATACCGTAGACAGCCAAGGAATATACGTGATCAAGATCAGGAACACGAACAACACCGCAAGGAACGGCAGTGCTGCGCGTACGACCCGCATCATCGACATATTAGCGACGCCAGATGTGACGAACAGGTTAAGTCCCACAGGTGGCGTGATCATTCCGATTTCCATGTTCACAACCATGATAATGCCCAGGTGAATGGGATCAATTCCAAGCGTAATGGCGATCGGGAATACCAGTGGTGCGACGATCACGATCAGACCGGACGGCTCCATAAACTGACCACCAATCAACAAGATGACGTTGACGATAATCAGGAATGTGATCGGCCCCAGTCCTGCGGCCAACATCGCCTCGGTGATGTGCTGCGGGATCTGTTCGTCGGTCAAAACATGCTTCAGGATCAACGCGTTCGCAATGATGAACATCAGCATGATCGTCAGCTTACCGGCTTCTAGCAGTGTCGCCTTAGTGTCGCGGTGAAAGAAAGACGGGATCGCGAAGATCACATTTTCAACGTTCGCCCGCACAAGGTTCCTACCGCCCACCATCATCGATTGGCCAAACCCACCGCCAACAACTGCCAACCGCTGCGCGCCGCGCACCAATGAAAACGTGAACACCGCTGGTGGCAGCAAGACGATAAAGATCGTTCCAATGATCTGGATGATTGCAAACAACGTCGTCGTGTCACCGACAATGATCCGCACGATCAAATACAACGTCGGCAGAACCCCAAAGATTGCGACAGCCCAGGTGGCCAATTGCAAACTTTTGCCTGCGGGCACTGCCTTTGACATCAGCAAGGCAAGCACGAAGGCCACGAAAAAGAACGCAGCCGCCGCAACAAATGCGATCCACATCGGCGCACCCAGCATGAAGCACCCGACCGCGTACAGAATGAAAGTCACCAGCGTGAACCCCCAAACGCGCAGACCCAACAGCCCGATGTCCGCGTCCGCTTCGGGCAACCAAGACCGACCTTTTAGGGGGCCCATATCGCGGTAAATAAAGATCGATACGATAAAGGCGTAGATCGATGCGATTGCCGCGGCTTCGGTGGGTGTGAACACACCGCCATAGATGCCGCCCAAGATCACAACCATCAGGAACAAGCCCCATGATGCGTCAAGGATCGAGGAAAAGACTTGCTCCCACCCCTGCCATTCGCCTTTTGGCAGGTTCTTGATGCGCGCGATGACATAAATTGTCACCATAAGCATGGACCCCGCCAACAGACCGGGGATCACACCTGCAAGAAACATCCGGCCCACGGACACGTCCGTCGCGGAGGCGTAAACAACCATTACAATCGACGGTGGGATCAAGATGCCCAACGTACCCGCGTTACAAATCACGCCAGCCGCAAAATCCTTGGTGTAGCCAGATTTGACCATGCCCGCGATCACAATGGATCCGACGGCCACCACGGTTGCAGGCGATGAACCCGACAGCGCCGCAAACAACATACAGGCCAAAACGCCGGCAATCGCCAAGCCACCACGCACGTGGCCGATCACCGAAATAGCGAAATCAATGATCCGCCGCGCCACACCGCCCGTCGACATGAATGACGACGCGAGGATGAAGAACGGGATCGCAAGGAGCGTGTAATGCCCCGCCATCGCCTGATAAAGCGACTGCGCCACTGATGCCAAAGAACTGTCCGACAGCACCAACAAAAACAACGTTGAAGACAGCCCAAGCGACACCGCGATTGGCACACCAATAGAAAGGAGGGCAATCACCATCCCAAATAGAATTGCGACATCCATTTTATTTGTCCTCGCTCAGGGATTTGCCCGCGTCTTCGACCGCATCTTCGGCCTCATGACTGACAATAATCGTATCGATCTCACCGTGCAAAATACGCACCAAGGATTGCACTAGACGGTACAACATCAACGCCATTGCAAACGGAACAATCATATAGGGAACAAAACGCGGCATCTTTTCATAAGGCTCACCGACGTTGAATGTGTTTTCCAGCCACGTCTGAGCGAACGGGATCGGCAGTTGTTCTGTCTCATACCAACCTTGATCGCGCGAATTTTCGAAGAAACCAACAAACGTAAACCCAAACAGACCAGCACCATCTTCTGCGCGCACAACTCCGGGAATGACGCGCCCGGTGGTCGCGTCCAATCCAGCAAACGGCGCCCAGTAATCCCAGCCCCCCTTCAACAAGAGCAGGGCGTAGAAAATGCAGATGACTGTCGCCAAGATCCCCATGCGCCTGCGCGATGTCGGCCCAACCAAATTTAAAACCGCATCGACGCCGAGGTGACTAACAACTTTGAATCCGTAGGAAATACCAAATAAAACCAGCCAAGCGAACAGGACGAGCGTGAGCTCAAGCCCCCAAATCAGCTGACTGTTAAATCCATAACGCATCACCACGTTGATGAACGTGACGACCGTCATCAACCCCAGCAACAGTGCAATAATGCTCTCTTCGAGCGTGTGAACAATCGCGCCCAAGCGACCTTTCGGACTATAAACCCCAGACATCTCTCGCTCCCCTGCGCGACGTGTTCGGACTGGCCACATAAGGTGGCCAATCCAGATTTTATACAATCAAAGTAGACGCTTACAGCGCGGCGTTGATCGCCTGTGCTGCGTCGATGTTGTCTTGACCTACGTCGTCGACAAACTGCTCCCAGACAGGTTTCATCGTCTCAACCCAAACTGCGCGTTGCTCTGGTGTCAGCTCAAGAATGGTGCCGCCTGCGTCGATAATGGACTGCTTGGCGACCTCATTTACGGCAAAGGATTCAGCGTTACGTGTTACCGTAACTTCATCCAGAATGGTCAGGAATTGATCGCGCACGTCAGCGTCCAACGAATCGAGGAAATCAACAGACGTCACGACAAGATAGTCGATGATGCCATGGTTGGTTTCTGTCGTACCGTCTTGAACTTCAAAGAACTTCTGACCCCAAACGTTGGACCATGTGTTCTCTTGACCGTCGACAACACCTGTCTGCAAAGCGCCGTAAACCTCAGAGAACGCCATTGGCTGCGGGGATGCGCCCATGGCTTCCATCTGTGCGACCAGAACGTCGGACGCTTGCACGCGGAACTTCAGACCATCAGCGTCAGTTGGCAAAGCCAGCGGTACGTTTGCCGACATCTGCTTCATGCCATTGTGCCAATACGACAGACCCTGAAGGCCACGACGCTGCATGGAATCCAGCATGGCCTGCCCTGTTTCAGACGCCTGAAACTGGTCAACCGCTTCAATGTTTGTGAACATGAACGGGAGATCAAAAATGCGGAACTGGCGGGTAAAAGCTTCGAACTTGGACAGTGACGGTGCTGCCAATTGAACGTCGCCCTGAAGCATCGCTTCGAGCACTTGGTCGTCGTTATAAAGCGAAGACTGCGGGAACACTTCCATGCACATCACGCCGTTCATTTCGGCGTTCACACGTTCTTGCAGCAAAGTCGCGGCGATGCCTTTTGGGTGGCGGTCCGTGTTTGTTACGTGGCTGAATTTGATGACGATCTCGCCGTCATCACAACCTTCATGGCCATCTGCGAATGCAGCGCCTGCGGACAGTGTCAATGCAGCGATAGACACTGCGTTCATGAGAAACTTCATGTGTTTCCTCCCTAGGAATTTAAATCAGTCTGACCCCTCCCGGGCCGACCACATTCATATAGAAAGCGAAATGCCGCATAAGGGAAAGCAGTGTTTTCAACGCCCATCAATCCCTTGATTTATAGTCATAAAAAACGAAATTGACGTGCCTTTGCCGCGATGAACGCGGATTATCACACGCCTGTTACCGCCAACTGTGTGGGAAACCGCACAGTTATCCGCGAAAGTCTTCTGGTTTGATCCCGTGGCGTGTCAGCTTGTCATAAAACGTTTTGCGCGCCAGTTTCAGCGCGTCAGCGGCTTCGCCGGATCGACCCTGACATCGCTGCAAGGCTTCAATCAACAACGAGCGTTCCACTTGTGCCAATTGTTCCGCCAACCCAAGCCCACCAACTTGCCCGCTGTCTTGGCCATTGCCTTGGCCTGCCATCAAACCATCCTCGCCAATGCCGCCCGAAATCCGCAAGGCAAACCGCATCGCGGTGTTCATCAGCCCACGCGCGTTACCTGGCCAATCCTGCGCCATTAGCGCTGCAATGACATCTTGGGTGATTTGCGGCTCAACCAGATTTGCTTGTTCGCAAGCTTGGGCGACGTAGTGGCGAAACAGCGCCGGAATGTCCTCAGGGCGTTGGCGCAATGCAGGCACATGCACACGCATCAAATCGAGCCGGTAGAACAAATCCGTGCTGAACCGCCCCTGCGCCACATCATCGGTGATATCACGTGACGTACCGGACAAAACCCGCACCGTGCCACCTGCCTCCAGCACTTCAAGCAGCGCAAACTGCACAGCCGGCGCCAACGCAGTGACCTCATCCAGATAAAGCGTACCCGACGCGGCCTCTTGCAATGCAGCCGCCAGATCAATGGCCGATAATTGTGCGGCGGGGCGTTTGACAAAGGGGCGGCTGGCAGCCCCTGATAACAGATGTATCACTTCAGCGATCTTTGGCGTGCCGGTCCCCGGCTCACCGGTGATCAAAACCTCGGCGTTGGTGCGCGCCACTGCGCGAACCCTGCCGCGCAATGCATCAGACATAGCCGATACGCCAACCAACATCCGCGCGGCTGCATCGCCACGATCCAATTCTAGCTTAAGTCGGCGGTTTTCAATCACCAGTGTTCGTGCCTGCAGTGCCTTGGCAACAACGGCCAGCAACTCCTTGGCACCACAAGGTTTTTCCAAGAAGGCAAAGGCACCGTCCGACATTGCCTTGACGGCCATCGGAATGTCGCCTTCACCGGTTAGCAAAATGACCGGTAAGTCCGGATCAACCTTTCGCACATAGTCTAACAGGTAAAACCCATCCCGCCCCGGCATCCGGATATCAGTGACGATGACCCCGTCAAAACTGGCGGAAATATGATCCTTGGCTTCAACAAACGAGCCCGCCCGCACAGGCACCAAATCGGCCAGTTCAATCGTTTGGCCTAAGGCCTCACGTAAGTCACGTTCGTCATCAACGATCAACACATGGGTGCTCATGGTGCGGCCTCACGGGGGTGTGTTGCGTCTAATGTGACAGTGAAAATCGCGCCACCGTCTGGGTGATTGCGGCCGCGGATCATACCGCCAAAACTTTGCACCAATCCGTATGAAATCGACAATCCCAAACCCATCCCGTTTTGGCCCACTTCATCCTGATCTGTAGCGTTTTGGTTCACCTGCTTGGTCGTATAAAACGGATCAAAAATGCGGTCCGGTTTATCAAGACCGGGGCCTGTATCCCGCACGCGAAGTTCGACACGGTCATCAATTTTTTCGACATCAATTTCGACGCGCGCTACGTTTTTCTGGCCTTCCATAGCATCCATCGCATTCGTCACAAGGTTCAACACGACCTGCTGCAAACGCACCTCTCCTCCGCGCACGATCAGCGGCGTTTCAGCGGCCGTCCACGCGATGTCAACGCCACTGGACTTCGCCCGCGCCTGCGTCATTTCCAAAACCGCAACCATGACTGACCGCAAATCCACATCTGTCAGAGCCTCGCTTTCTTGTTTGGCAAAGCTGCGCAGGTTGCGGATGATGCGCCCCATGCGGCGGGCAAGGTCGGCGATACGGCCAAGGTTCTGGCCTGCAATGTCGGTGTTGCCACGTTCCAGATAGCTTTCGGCGTTTTCGGCGTAGCTGCGAATGGCCATCAATGGTTGATTTAATTCATGGCTAATTCCCGCGGACATTTGCCCAAGCGCAGATAATTTCCCCGCCTGAACCAGATCGCTTTGCGCTTTCTTAAGCTGTGCTTCCGTGGCGGTCCTCTCACTCACCTCATGGCGCAATTCGGCGTTGGCGCGGGACAATTCTGCGGTGCGGGTTTGCACAGCGCCTTCCAGCTTGGCGTTGGCATCCGCCAAGGTGCGGCGGCGTTCCGTGGCCAAGAATAACATCGCGCCAAACGCCAGACAGATCGCAGCCGCAACCCCCGCCTGAAGCAGCGCCAGAAGCTGCGCCGGTGCCACATCCAGCAACGCCTCACCGGTCATCTGGATCACCGGCAGTGGCAATGACAAATGCAGCGCCGCGCGGGGCACATAGCGTTGTCCTTGAACAGTCCAAACCGCACGGCCACGTCGGTCTACCACCGAATGGGTCATAAAGGGGCGCAGCAAATCGGGCGCATATTCAGCCGTTGCACTGCGCGTTGTCATGCCAACCTCGCGGGCCATAAACACCATTTCGGAGCGGTTGGAGATAAACGTAACACCCAGTTCATCGGTGAAAAAAACCGTTGGCCGTGCGCCGCGCCAAACGGCCTCAACTGCATCAACATCAACCACCACGATCACGGCGCCGATCACCGGACCGGCGTTGGAAAACACCGGCGATGCAAACAAGAACGTCCGCTGTCCATAACGGCTGTGCACCAGATGAAACACTCCCAGTGCGCCGTCCATCGCGCGGGTAAAATAGGGCTGCTGTCGATGCAATTCCGCACCGATCCCAGACGCAGACGCCAATTCGCGCCCCGCCACAGACACCACCAAGATATCCAAACTGCCCGTTTTATCAGCCGTTTGGCGCAATAATTCAACCACGCCAGTAGCGTCCCCGTCGACTGTGGCTGCAACTGTGGGGTGATCCGCCATCAACACCGCCAATTCGCGGTAGCGGTGCAGCTCGCTCGTCAGGCGATCGGACGCAAGTGCGAGATCGGACTGGCCCCGTTGTTCAAGCTGGTCGAGTGCGGACATATATCCGACCCAGCCAACGCCCGCCGACAACGCCGCAACCGCGACCAAAAAGGCCATGACGGCGATGATGCGTGTGTGCAGGGCGATTAACATGGCGCGAGACTAGGAACCAAGGCGTGCAAAGGCCAGAGGCGACGCATCCTTGCAAACCACATTTTTGGCTGGCATCAGACCCTAATGCAAACCCTGACCCAATCCCCCACCGATCCCGCCTTCGTGCAAGACCCCTACCCGTTTTACGACTCAGCCCGTTCAGCGGGAGATTGGGGGACAGGCGATTTGTTTTATTGGACCGACTACGGCGCGGTTTGTGCCGTGTCGCACGCGGCTGTTGCAGCCTGCCTGAAAGACAAACGCATGGGGCGTGAAATCCCAGCCGAATTTGCACCCAATATCCCAGCCCACATCGCACCGTTTTACGCAGTTGAGTCCCATTCGATGTTGGAGCTGAACCCGCCGCGCCACACCCGTCTGCGCGGTCTGGTTTTGCGGGCCTTTACGTCGCGGCGCATCGCGAAACTAGAACCAGAAATTACGGCCCTGTGCCACAAACTGATCGATCAATTTTCAAGTGGTGAATTTGATCTGCTTGACGCCTATGCCCGCACCGTGCCGGTGATCATCATTGCCCGCCTTCTCGGGGTGCCTGAAACCCGCGCGCAAGATCTGCTCGCGTGGTCCAACGCGATGGTTGCGATGTATGTCAACGGTCGCACCCGCGCCGTTGAGGACAAAGCAGTCGCCGCAACCGAAAATTTCGTCACGTTTCTGAGCGGTTTCGTCGACGAAAAACGCCAAACCCCAGCTGATGATTTGTTGTCACATCTGATTGCCGCCGAAGAAGGGGGTGAAAAGCTGACGACCGATGAGTTGATCACAACCTGCATCCTGCTGCTGAATGCTGGACATGAGGCAACGGTGCACACCTTGGGCAATACCGTCAAAACCCTGCTGGATCGTGATATTCGAACGGCCGATGCGCAGATCGTCGAAGAAGCCCTGCGGTTTAACCCGCCACTGCACATGTTTGACCGTTACGTGATTGAAGACTGTGAGGTCTTTGGCCACGCCTTCAAACGCGGCGACACGGTCAAATGTCTGCTCGGGGCCGCCAACCGTGACCCAGTGGCGTATCCCGAACCAAACACGTTTGATCCAGGCCGCAAAGGTCCGGTTAACGTGGCCTTTGGCGGCGGCATACATTTTTGCGTTGGCGCACCCCTGGCGCGGCTGGAATTGCGGGTCGCGTTGCAGGTTTTATTTGATCGTTGCCCGACCATTAGCCTGACAGCACCACCGCAATACGGCGACACCTATCACTTCCACGGCCTCGACGCGCTGCATGTCCGCACTTGACCCCGCGCCGCTGGGACGCCACATTCACCACTATTGGGCGCACCGCGAACACCGCCGTGAGGCTTAGGCCAAAGGTTCGCATGTTCACCGAAAGGAAGCATGCGCTATGGCTGCCCCAAACGAAATTTCCTGCAAGAACTTGCTGCGCCTGATCGGGATGCCCGACAGACCTGTCATCATAGACATCTCGATCGACCCCTATTTTTCCGAAGACCCGTTCCTGTTCCCCGGATCCTTTCGCCACCCGCACACGGACTTTGAAGGTTTGGTTGCGCGGCTGAACGGGCGCGGCTGTAATATCGCCTGCCAACAAGGTATCAAACTTAGCCAAGGCCTGACCTCGCGGCTGCGCGGGCGCGGCATTGTTGCGCAATACCTCGAGGTGGGCATGTATGGCTGGCGGCACCCCTCCGAAGAGCCGCGCATTCCTTTTGCCGCCCTGCCCGCGCCCAATCTCTGGGTCACACGGCATCGCCCCAAAATTGACCGCATCGCCTGGCCATGGCTGATCCGCTGTTTTATCAACGCGGACGCCGAATTCATGTTCGTCAGCCCAGACAGGGTCACGGGTGTTGCGGACCGCTACAGCGCAACGCCGTTTGACATTCCCGACGTCGTTCTGACCCACAAAGGCGGTCACTGCACATTTGATGCCATGCTCGACCTGTTTGATCTGCGCACCGACGCGCTGAACCGTCTGTCCGAAGTGATCCGCTCCGCTGACACCGACAGCAACAACAGCCCGCAAGCCGCTGGTTTACTGGCGGTTTCCGTTGGCCTGTCGCGTATGTATCGTGATGATCATGCGCAACTGCACGCCGCCATGCCGCTTTTTGAAGCGCTGTACCGTTGGGCGCGGGATGGCGCGCAAGAAACCCACGCTAGCCTGACGGACGCACCATGACCAATCGGGACATGGTGCGGATATTCGGCCGCATTGGGTGCTTGTCGTTCGGGGGACCAGCCGCCCAAATCGCCCTAATGCAAAAAGAATTGGTCGATGACCTCCCACTTCTAAGCCAAGCGGATTTCCTGAAGGCGCTGTCGTTTTGCATGATGTTGCCCGGACCGGAAGCGATGCAACTGGCGACCTATGCTGGCTGGAAATTAAACGGGCTTCGTGGTGGCCTCATTGCGGGTGCGTTGTTCGTCCTGCCCGGTGCGCTGCTGATTGCCGTGCTGGCCTTTGCCTACGCGTCCTTTGGGGCACTGCCGCTGGTACAAGCTGCATTCCTTGGAATCAAAGCGGCGGTCATTATCATCGTCGTTCAAGCGATCCTTAAATTGCGGGGTCGCGCATTGGGGCGAACGGACCACCGCATCGTTGCGGCCCTCATGTTTACGGCGCTGTTTTTGTTCAACATGCCCTTTCCAGCCGTTATCGTGCTGGCCGCGGCCTATGGCGCATGGGCATGCACCGATCATTCTTCGATCAAAACAGCCCTACCGTGGCGACAATCCATCGCACCAGTCATTGTCGGCGGCTGTTTATGGGTCGCGCCGCTTTTACTGGCATGGATCGCAGGCGCGACATTCCTGCTAGACATCGGGCTGTTCTTTTCAAAACTCGCGCTTGTGACGTTTGGCGGCGCCTACGCAGTGCTCGCCTATATGACGCAGGCGGTGGTGACAGATTACGGCTGGCTGACAACGCCACAAATGATTGACGCGCTGGGTCTTGCGGAAACCACACCCGGCCCGCTGATATTAGTAACTGAGTTTGTCGGCCTGCTGGCTGGCACGGCGCAGGGAGGCTGGACTTTGGGGATGCTCGCAGGACTAATGACAGTCTGGGTAACGTTCGTGCCCTGTTTTATCTGGATCTTCGCAGGTGCCCCGCTGATAGACTGGCTGGATGGCTACCCGCGTATCCGCGCGGGACTGGCCGCAATCACCGCCGCTGTCGTCGGTGTCATTGCTAACCTGTCGTTGTGGTTTGCAGCCCACGTGATGTTTGACGACGTCGGCGTCACATCTGGCCCGCTCACCATCCTTGCGCCGCTCTGGTCGTCTTTCAATTTCACCGCGGCCCTGCTGACCCTGCTTGCCGCCGCGCTCTTGTTGTGGCGTAAATGGGGGATGACACGAACACTGGCTGTTATGGCTGCTGCAGGCGTCGTGATGATGCCATTGACCTAATCCACCCCTTTTATCCGGACCAGAACAACGTATGGTGGGCGTGACTGCAAATTCGGAGCTGCCCAGTGTCCAACACAATCAATACCATCGATTACGGCAACCTCATGCACAAAGCGATGCGAGGGCTGATTCTTGAAGTGTTAACCGACGTGTGTGCCAAGGGCCTGCCGGGGAACCACCATTTCTTTGTCACGTTTGACACAATGCATCCGGACGTCGAAATCGCCGATTGGCTGTCAGACCGTTACCCCGGTGAGATGACAATCGTGATCCAGCACCAGTACGAAAGCCTGAAAGTGACCGATCAAGGGTTTTCAATCACGCTGAGCTTTGGCGACAAGCCGGAACCTCTGTATGTGCCCTATGACGCAATCAAAACCTTCGTCGACCCATCCGTTGAATTCGGCCTGCGCTTTGAAGCCCAAGACGACGAAGATGGCGAAACACCAGAAGCCCCGATGGACGTTATGGCCGAACCAGAAAAAGACGCGCCCAAAAAGGACGCGGAAATCGTGTCCTTGGATCAGTTCCGCAAATAAAGTGCACGCATTGTTTGGTTGCGATGAAAAGGTCGTGCCGTTAAGGCATACGACTGTATACAGAACCACAATCCCCTGCGTGAGGACGACCCAATGACCAATTCCCGTACTGAGACCGACAGCTTTGGCCCGCTTGAGGTCCAAAGCGACCGTTATTGGGGCGCGCAAACGCAGCGATCCCTGATGAACTTTCCCATCGGTTGGGAAAAGCAGCCGGTCGCGATCGTGCGCGCATTGGGCGTCATCAAGAAGGCCTGCGCGATGGCAAACAAGGCCTCGGGCAAGCTTGACGGGACTTTGGCGGATGCCATCATTGCGGCCGCAGGCGAAGTGATCGACGGCAAGCTCGACGATCACTTCCCATTGGTTGTTTGGCAGACTGGATCTGGCACGCAAAGTAATATGAACGCCAATGAAGTCATCTCGAACCGTGCAATCGAAATGCTGGGTGGCGAAATCGGGTCCAAAATGCCGGTCCACCCCAATGATCATTGCAACATGGGCCAGTCGTCAAACGACACATTCCCGACGGCCATGCACATCGCCGCGGCCATGACGACCCGCGACGTCATGCTGCCCGGTTTGGAAAAGCTGGCAGATGAGCTGGACGCCAAGGCCACCAAATTCAAAGACATCATCAAGATTGGACGCACCCACACGCAAGACGCGACACCACTGACCTTGGGGCAAGAATTTTCCGGCTATGCCATGCAGGTGCGCAACGGCATCGCGCGGATCAAATTGGCCCTGCCCGGCATTTATGAACTTGCGCAAGGCGGCACAGCTGTCGGCACCGGCATGAACACTGCCAAAGGCTGGGACACCACTGTCGCCGCACATATGGCCGATATCGTGGGCTTGCCGTTCATCACTGCGCCCAATAAATTTGAGGCATTGGCCGCCCACGACGCCATGGTATTCATGTCAGGTGCGATCAAATCCGTGGCCATGGCGTGCTACAAAATCGCCAATGACATGCGGTTCCTTGGCTCTGGCCCACGATCCGGTTTGGGCGAATTGATCCTGCCCGAAAACGAACCTGGCAGTTCGATCATGCCCGGCAAAGTAAACCCGACCCAAGCGGAAGCCATGACGCAGGTTTGCGCCCATATCCTTGGCAATGACGCGGCAATTGGCTTTGCTGGATCGCAAGGGCACTTTGAACTCAACGTCTACAACCCGATGATGTCGTATAACCTGTTGCAATCCATGCAGCTTTTGGGTGATGCGGCAGACAGTTTCACCCTGCGGATGCTTGCTGGCACCGAAGCGAATGAGGCGCGGATCAACACACTGATGAAAGAATCTCTGATGTTGGTTACGGCACTTGCGCCAGAAATCGGCTACGACAATGCCACCAAGGTCGCCAAGACCGCCCATAAGAACGGCACAACGCTAAGGTTCGAAGCAGTCGCACTTGGATTTGTCGATAAAAAGACCTTCGATCGCGTCGTGCGCCCAGAAGACATGATCGGCCCAAAATAGATGAGTATTGTTAACCTTAATAAAGTTAAAAAAGCCCGCGAACTCACTGCCAAAAAAGCCGAAGCTGACGTTAATGCCACCAAGTTTGGCCGCACCAAGGCGGAACGGCTGGCCGAAACCACCCGCGCCGGTCGTGCCAAGGCCCAGCTTGATCAGCTAAAATTCGAGGACGAATGACCACTGGCCCACAACAACGTCCTGGCAAACATTCTGTCACTCTGCGCGGGCACCGCACGTCGATTTCGTTAGAACCGGAGTTTTGGAAGGAATTTCGCCGCATCGCCGCGCAGCGTAATCAAACAATAAACGGGTTGGCTATTGAGGTTGACGAGGCGCGCGGCGATGTCGGGCTCGCGTCGGCCATTAGGGTGTTCGTGCTGAACACCCTAAAAAGCGAAGGCCCTAATCACGTTCCGTGATCTTCAGCCACATCCCGTCTTTCGCGCGCACCGTCAAATGTGCAACCGGCACAGGCACACGGTCGGTCAATTCAAACCGGAAACGGCGCACCAGCATCGACAACAATAGCGGAGCTTCGACCATAGCGAACCCCGCGCCGGTGCAGACGCGCGGTCCGGAGGAAAACGGAATGTAGGCGTCACGCTGGCATTGTTTGCCGTTTTCAGTGCCCAACCGCGTCGGATCAAAGCCGTCAGGATTGTCCCACAGTCGTTCATGGCGATGCAGATTCCACGGCGACAGCACGATCTGCGCACCCTTCGGGGCGGCGCGGCCTCGCATGTTTTCGGGACATTTGGTTTCGCGCACCATCATCGCAACCGGCGGATACAAACGCAAACCTTCGCGAACACATAACGGCTGAGGCGCAGTTTTGACACTCTGGCAAAATTGGGCGTAACGGCCGCGGCCTCAACTGCCAATCTGTCCTGCCAATCGGGATGCATCGCCAACAAATACAATGTCCACGCTAAGGCCAACGCGCTAGTTTCGTGCCCTGCGAGAAAGAAAATAGCCACCTGATCGACCATTTCCTGCGTGCTGAACGTCTGGCCTGTAACCGGATCGGCGGTCGTCATAATTTTGGTCGCAAGGTCATCGGGCGCTGTTCAACCGTCAATTTCAAACATCCGCCGTTCTGTCAGATCGGTGATCAAACGGCGGATATCGCGCGCTGTGGACTTGGTCGCGCGGCTGAAAAAGCGCGGCATCCAGCGCGGACCGGGAATGAAAGCGCGCAGGTTCAGAATTGGCGGCGTTCGCTGATGATCGCGGAATTTCTCAAACACGGCTGTCGCGGTTTCGTCCTCAATCAGGATCGAAAACAGCGTGCGAAAGATCACATCAGCGGCAGCGTGGGACGTTTCAAGCTCGATATCCTGCACGCCGGTATTCGCGGCCATTCGTGCAACCCCCACCTCCCCCGCGGCAAACATCGCGACATACGGGCTGCGCCGCCCTCAAATGCGGGATCAATGATGCGGCGCTGGTGCTTCCACCTCTCTCCGTTGGTCAGAAATACCGAATTTCCTGACAGCGGGCGCAGTCTTGCGCCGACGGGATCAGATTTCAGAAAATCATCGGGGCGTTCTTTCAGAACCCTTTTCACCAGCGCCGGATCGTTCACCTAATAGCTGCGAAAGAACTGCGTGCAAAATTCGGCCATCCACGCGCGATACAACTTTGCCGGCTGTGCCGAAAGGATGTCTTGGCGAAACAATTTCAGATAACGCCAAAGGGAGACCTTTTCAGGACGTGAGGGGGGGGGATCATAGTTCATACTGGCAAACTTGGACGCGGGGACGTCAATGCGCGATTTGGACGGAGCGCGACCCACAAAGCGGTCTGCCAGCGTTTGTGGCCCCGCCGTGATGCTAAAATAGTCA
>Ga0307488_10001607_pt1 | contig 18882 bp, 18 predicted proteins | sample SB02metaG_FD_202248 | JGI IMG/M metagenome (GOLD analysis project Ga0307488, IMG submission 202248) | Sea-ice brine microbial communities from Beaufort Sea near Barrow, Alaska, United States - SB 0.2 | ecosystem: Environmental > Aquatic > Marine > Coastal | place: USA: Alaska | collected... | reverse complement strand
AGTGTTCGGAGTCCAAAACGTTATCGCCGATCATAGCGGCTGTAATTTTATCAGCTCCGATAGCTACCACACCAGCGTTAGTCATTGTAATATCGCCAGATAGTGCAACTGCTGTTGGAACATTTGACCCGTTACCTACGAGGACGTTTGTACTTGCGAGTGCTGCTAATTTGGTGTATGCTATTGCAGCACCAGCAGCTACGCTTGCATTGACTACGGCGTTCGCGGCCAACTTATCTGCGGTAACTGCATCGTTGGCTAATTGAGTTGTTCCAACTCCACCTGCCGTGATCGATATATCGTCAGCGTTAGCGGTAATTCCTGTTCCGCCAATGACATTTACGGTGGCTGCGCCACTTGTTGCCCCACCAGTAAGTCCAGTTCCAGCTACTACGGAGGTAATGTCTCCAACACCAGAACCGAAGCCTTGTGCATCAATGTAATCATAAACATGATCTCCAGTCACAAGCGTAGTTGCGCCGTTTGCTACTGCTCCCGTCTTTGCCCGAACAACGCCAGCACCATTGGTTGCTGACAATTCGATCGTCGTGTCATCTACGGCGACCTCAATTTCATCAGCGTTTGCGGTAATTCCATCTCCGCCAATGACATTTACGGTGGCTGCGCCACTTGTTGCCCCACCAGTAAGTCCAGTTCCAGCTACTACGGAGGTAATGTCTCCAGAACCAGTAATCTGCAATTTTCCTGTTGCATCACATAGGATCTTTGTAGGTGTCCCATCAGATTGAATCCCGACTAAAAGGATTTGTTGTTGTTTGTCATCTTCAATAATATCGTCAGTAGCGCCCATTTATAATCACCTCACGCATCTGTTACTGTAAGCCTTCCAGTAGAATCTACCAAAACCTTTGTTACAGTACCGTCAGATTGAACCGCACACAGAATAAATTGTCGATTTTTAGTGTCTTCAATTACCCCATCGGTTGCGCCCATGTCTTTGGCGAGTAAATCCTATGTGTTTAACCTACCCTGTTGCACCGTTGCAGGGTTGCAGGTTTCAAATAGCGAAACCCCTTAGCATGGGTATGGACGAAGATGATAACCAACCACAATTAAAGCCAGTAAAAACCGTTTGTATCATGGTTAGGAATGTCCCATTCCCCACTAAGCTAAGATTGATGAGAGTGAGACAAGAACGTGGCTGGACTTCATGGCTTGACATGGTTGATGAAGTTGTGAAACTTTGGGATGCAGAATACAACGATGAATAAGGTGGTCTTATGCGTAAAGATCACGCCGAACAGATATTGGAGGCCCTTGAGCCAGCCTTGAACATCACGTCTCCTAGAGTTAGGGAGTCCTTGCTCCAGAGGATCATCGGAGTTAATTTGAAAACAGGTAAGGAGCCGCAATTCAATAGCAAATCAGATTACATTGACAGAGCTAGGGCCTTTGCAAAAGAATGGCTTAGAACTAATCCCGATGTTTGCGTCCATGATGTAATAGAACACATTCCCCTATCGTATAATTTGCCACCAGATTTAGTGGGTGGGATTTTCAGACACGCAGACTTCCAAAAAGTTGGTAAGCGCACCATTACGATGCCGAGAGGTCACAGACCCAGGACAAAGACTGTGAATACCTATGTATTAACCGGAGTCGTTTCTTGGGATTAAGGGAAAAACATATCGTCATTCTCTTCCAAAGGTGGTTTTACATCAATTGGATAGAAGTCATCATCCAAAATATCAATTCCCACTTCAACAGGGAATTCATCAAGCAGTTCCCAATCTTCACTTTCAGGGACAATCACAATCGGTTGAATCTCATAGCCTTTTTTATAACTCTTGAGCATTCCATCAATCTTATCCAAATCAACTTCATCAACATAGTCTATCAATTGTTCAACGTTAGAAACAATTCGTTCTAATGAGGGATTAGAGACCCTTTCCATCAAAGGTTGCAAATCGGTTCTAGCACTTTCCACATTCTCCTTGAGCTGTTCCAAATCAATACTTTCCAGACTCACCTGAAAATTACGTAGCGTAGAAGCTGCGGAATTCAATTCATCTAACAATGTGTCAGTCTTCAGTTCCAGCGAAGTCGCTTTCTCTTCTAAATTAGCTGACATAAGGGTGATCGCAAAGTTTGTCGCAAAGGTGAATGCCATGACTCCAAGCAAAACATATTTTTCCGTGTTCGGATAAAATAAAACCACCGAAGGCACAAAGATTACAGCGAACAGGGTAACTCGAATAATCATCCGACGGCGTTCCTCATTGGGGGTATCTGCTGAAACATAGGTTGTGTAGTTCGTTCCAGTCGTAGGTCGTAGGTATGTTTCTGTTTTTGACACATCTATGTCAATAATTCCATCATCTCTCTCTTCTGGCATGGCATCTTCTGGGCTAACATAATGCACGTCAGCCCCTCCTTCGCCAAATGCAAAATCATTCGTCATCGGGGCCTTCATCAAGTTCACCTCCAGTTTCAGCGATCCACGCAAGTTGAGTGACTCTCAGTCGATCCATGTCTTCAAGCAATTCCTCAAACCGTTCCATGATGTAGAATACCATGATGACGGATAAGGAAACGGTTAATGATACTGCTATCCCCGTGCCGTATTCAAGAAATACATTGTAAAATAAATATCCGGCAATGCCAGCTATCAGTAGTTTTTTGAACGAATCAAACAAATCCTGAACTTCACGAATCAAGAATATCACCATCTTCATTTTCAGGGGAAGAAGGTGCGTCCTCAAGGGTTTGGTTTGAACCAGCAAACATTTTACCGCGAGGCATGAATGCAAGAGGATTCATCTTTTCCATCATCTTGATCGGGTCAAAGTTCTTATTTTGAAAACTCTTTGGTAATTCAAGCATTTCAGGTGCCTTCTCATCATCGCCCTTCTTGCGAAGAATCTCTGGGACTTCGCTGCCAAGATAGATGTTCAAAAGAACCCATTCTTGTGCCGATGAAAGAGGTTCAGTCAAACATTCGTCTGAAAACGCATCTACCGTGGTGTCTCTCAGCCCTCTCTGGATGAACTTAATTATCCGGCCTAGCTTGTAGCCTTCAGACGAGGTGTATTCCTTGAGCCTTTCAACCCAAGAAACCCTAATACTCACCGTATCGCCAATCCATCTTGGCATAATCGTTCTTCGCATATCATATCCGTAATTCAAAACTTTATCTTTCGTCATCGTGTCACCCCCCTATTCAATTCCTCCAACAAGATTTTAACAACAGATTGTGCCTTCTCGGTTCGCAGATAATCTACGTCCCAAGCGAGCATTTTTTGTCCAGGTGGATCTGCTGCGGTAAATCGAGTCAAAAGATCGATTAGGGAATTGTAATCACTTCCAATGAAGGATTTTGATATAGGATTTGTTTGCAGATAACTGACAGCAGCAGCCATTGGGATTGTTCCATCGGCAATCTGTTTCACTTGGGCGCATATTGGCCGCAAATTAACAATCAAGTTCATGTTTCGTTCAGCCATAGCTAATTGTTCTTGCACACTACCACCCCTTTCTTCAGAATAATTTATTGCGACTTCGACCTGTCGGCCCAATACTTCAATATATTGTTCATTATCTCTAAACTCAGGCGTCAAGTTATCATAGAATCGTTGCATCAAAGCCGAACATTTTTCTTCTGTTGTTGGCCCTTGTTGCGATACTTGCGGCTGTGGTTGTAGCCCGCCTACGCCCATCGCTGTTGGGTCTGGGAGAGTTTGTTGGGTAATGTAACTCGGTGGAGCTGTGGTTGGAACGGTACGCGCCGCAACAACTCCGGCTAAACCATCGCCAATTGCTCTAGCAACTTCAGCAGCTTGACCCGATCCAATAAATTCTCTAACCAATCCATCTTCGGGAGAGGATTGTGGACTCATCAAACTGGACAATGCAAAATCAACCAATTTGGAGTCGGTAGCGGGCTTGTCATTATTCTGTACAAGGCCGAGCATCATGTTAGTATTGTTCTGCATCATTTGCATCATCATATTTGTCATATTGTTTTGCATCTGCAAACTCTGTTGAAAACCTTCTTGTTGCCTCACAGTGGCGTTTTCTTGCATCTTGGCAATCAAAGCCATAGTTCCGGTTTCTGATCCGCCGCCCTGTGGCTTTAGGGCAGTAATAATAGCTGCAATTCCACTCATATCGGATGGTGGCGCAATATGTGTCTGAGATGTCCCGTCCAATTCTTTTAGCAACCTCGTTGTTTCAATTGTTGAACGAATATCGTCTTCAAAACCTGTTGAAACTGTGCGTTTGTACTCTGGAACCTCCAATGTTGGAGCCTCCATACGCTTAATTTCCTGTTTCTCCGGTGTGGTTGGTGCAGAGGTAGGTGCCTTGCCACCTGATCGCTTCCAGTTCTCAAAGTTTGTACGAATCACTGAAGGTTCAACATTGCAACGTTTAGCAATCCCCTCCACCATTAGTTCGCCGTTATAGTCGTACCATACTGGCTTACCAATCATGTGTGATTTTACAACTTCAGGGCGCATCTCCATGTCCTTGTCAGTGTAAATCTTTGTAAAGTAATGCTCCATCTTCTGTCTAAATTGCTCTTGTACCTGTGCGCTCATACCTAGTCCTCCTTAATTCTATCAAATATACCGTTTATTCCAAGTTGCGCCATATCTACGAACAAATCTGAAAGATTCCGAGGCTGCCCGTTAGATATTGCGATCGGTGCTGGCTCATTGCCATCTCCAGTCAGACCATTTTCTTCAAAAAACGATTTCAATTCCTCGGCCACCTCTATTATGTCATCTGTATAATGTGCATTGTTGATTGGAGATTCCATAATCTTGGCTACTAATACAATAATTTCATGCCCCAAGCGGTGAACATCAGCAATAACTTCTGCTGGTGCATGTTCGATAAATTCGTCATCCATTTTCATTCCCCGTAAGGATTCTTTGTTAGTTCTGATTTGTCTTCATCACCTGTCACAACTTCTTCAACAGCCGGTCCAGACATAATGCCATCCAAGTCGCCAATTTCTTCTATGAAATCTTCAACATCATCCATAGCATCTAGCATTGCCATCATAGCAACTGCTTTGATGTGTTTGACAGCTTGTGGATCATCATAGTCAATGTATGAAACATTGTCCCAGGGAACCATTCTAATAAACTCCTTTCCATCATCATCTTCCATGAATAAGAGTAATGATTCTTCACTGTCCATAACACGTAGGTTGTCATACGTTGTTTGATCCTTTAGGGCCACTTGTTTTGCCTTGTGCATGATTAACCGAGAGGGCATTCACCATATGAAAGCCGCGCTTAAACAACCAGTTTAGTTAGAGTTGCAAAGGGCTACCCTATTACCTAAAGTGAAAATACGCTTTGCGCTTCGCGCAAAGCGGTCCAATACATACCTCACCCTTTATCCTTTCGGATGCTAATACCCCCCACCCTTTGCACCAAAACAAAGGGTTGTGCAAAGGGTTGCCACCAAAAAACCAAAGAACCCTTTTCCACCCTTTGTATTTGTGTTTCCTTTAGAGGGAAACATCGAAGCAGTATGTTCTTTTTATGAAGGAAACAACAAACAGGAAACAAGGGCGGGAAACATGGCAATTTTGGGGAACAGTTTATGGGAGTGGAGGTCACGCAACAGTTTCCCCCCCCTACCCTTTAGCGGATTATCGGACACTAAACGCAAGCACGAAGGAAACATACAAGGAAACAAGGAGTAGGCGGCGGAAACAAAAAACGGAGGTGATGAGATGGAGAGAAATGCAGAGATTTACTACATGCTAATCCATGAGGGTCTGATTGCATCTCGGATCAGCGACAAATTACAAATCGGCAGGGCTGCTGTTTCAAAACAAATCAAAAAGCTATGCAATAGCGGCTTTATTAAAAAAGCAGAGAACTTTTTGGAACACGACAAACAACTCCAACAGGTATCAAAAGGTTCTGCAACTGGAAAGTGCAACGCCTATGTTCAGGGACCTAATTCGAAGGTGCTTGAAAACAAGATTCGTGAAAATCAGTCCTCCGAGGGGGTCGCCGGGGGTGCGGAGGCAAGGACAGGAGCAGACAAGGCAATTGATGACATGGAGCGATTAGCTGATGAGTGGCAAATAAATCGGCTTCCAGGTGGTCGTGACCCCTACATTGATGTGCATAGAATTGATTATACGTTGAAAGTAGTTTCGATCATTGACAAAAACCTATTCAAAAGGCGTGTTGAAAGAGATTTCGCACCACCAAAAGTAATGATGCGGGGTAATTGGGGGACTTGGGGTCCACTTGAAATCCCAACCGGAACTGAAGGAGAACTTGGTTGGAATGCCTACATCAATCGGCAATTTACGAAAGAAGATAATGAGGTTGAATGGCTACCAAATGCAACTTCAGTAAGGCTTACTCTGCCTAAAAGAATCTGGATTACACCAGAACAAGCCCGAATAGATGGATTAGCAAAATCCCTAATCAATAATGGTCTATGGGAGTGTATCAATCACTTAGGGAAAGAATACGGGATTCAATTTGGGTTGCCGAAAGAGCGACAATCAGAAGAATACGGTGTTCTTTGGTATGATCCCGAAGGTCTTGCGAAAGAGGTAAGGGAAAAAGGCATAGTCCAGATAGCAGAAGGCATCCATGCCGATGATAGTCACGGTTTAGCTTCAGAAGGAATAGTCCACATTGATACAGACAGTGCGGTTAAGGCCGCAGATGTGGCGAATCCTCTTGCTGCATTCGCCGGAGGGATGAAGGGGATGAGGGAGTTCTTTGATAACGCGCAAACCATTCTTGATGAAACAACAGTTATGATGGAGGAAAGACTTCTTGATTCGGCTGATAGGCTTGCACAAATAAACCAAGACAGTCTCGGAGTCGTCGTAGATCAGATGGCGAATTCATGGCAAGGAAAAATGGACGCATTCATCGTTACACAAGAAACGCTATGGGAGGCTGAAAGAGACACATTCTTCAAGAAGCAAAGAAAAGCCTTTGATAAAATAGTAGAACACTTCCAAGAGAAATACGGTAAAATTTTCAAAGAACGAGGCGAAGGACAATCAGTTATTGAAGATTGGTTAGCATTTGAAAGAGAAAACCAGTGAACGCAACACTGTTGCAGTGTTGCAGGGAGGTGTTAAGTCATCAATCAACCTCGCCTTGACTATGGGCAGTACGCAACCAGCATTTGCTCCGCCTCTTGCTAGTGCTACATGGGGGATTCCCGATGGATTCCAACCAGGGCAAGGTGGCGTAAATCAAATGATACGTTACACCTTTGATGGGGCAGCTTCAGATTCAGAAGCCTTTTTCCAAACGATTGAAATTCTAAGGGAGTTGGCAGAAAAGTATGTAGATCATCCAGAAATGATTCAATTTACTCGGCGTCTTTTCAACAAGAGCAAAATTAGAAATCACGATGAACTTGGAGAGATCGAAGCACTTGTTGAGTATTTTCAAGGAACTTACACCACCAAGACACCCGAACACATGATTGGCGAACCGTTGCTACACGGTGACAAAGGATCATACCGATACCAGCTTGACCCGTATGGTGTTGAACTGTTCATGTCTCCAGTAAAAGTAATTCGAGACATTGAAAACGGAGAGTCGGGTGCAGATTGCGATGATATTGCTGCGGCTTGCGCCTGTGCAATGGCAACGGCTGGCCGACCAGTCGCTTTGATGATTGTTGATGCCGATCCAGGTCTGCCAGGGGTTTTCAACCACGTTATGCTCTGTACGAAAACCATGCAACCTAACCGGCATTATGGGTCCGACTGGTTTCCAGTAGAGCTGATACACCCACTTAAAATCGGAGAATCAGTTCCTTTTACTCAATTCATCCCCCTTCTAGTGATGGACTTTGACAAGGACGAAAGAGTAGCGCATCGCATACCAGCCCAATTTAGGTGAATTAAATGACAAACCCCCCGCACATAAATAAATCGAATGGTGGAAAGCCACCAATGGACCAACGCCGTATGGCTGGATATGGATCGGGTATCTCCGGTGTATCGCAAAAACCAGCGCACACCAGCTTAGGACAATCGGTAGAAACGCCACCTTCTATTCAGCAAGGGCTAAGAAACGCCTCGCCACCCAACCCTCCGCCACCTAGTATGAATATAGGGAACATGCCCTCTCAACCTCGGTTCTCTAATACTTTCGCATCTACTCACAACGGACCTTCAATGAATGCTCCAAATTATGACAGTATGCCTCAAGCTCCAATGGCAGTAGCACCGATGGGTACAGCAAGTAACATGAAGGACAAAGCCTATTCTGGATTAAAGAAGGTCAAACCATTGCTAATCTTTTCCACAATAGCTGGAGTGACTTATCTCGGTTTGCGAACTTTAAGCGGTCGTCGATCTGCGTCAAGGGATGATCCTGATGATGACAGTTATATTGGTGGCAGTGAAGACGGCGGGGATGGTGTGTACCGATGAGCGATAATCGGTATTATGTAATGTCTGGCTTAATCACCGGATGGTGTTTTTGGAGGCTAAATCAATGAATCATAAAAAAATGTTTGAGCAAGAAGGTGCAGCTTCAATAAATAGGGATATTGCCAACCAAGCAACTTACAACAACGTCATGCGTAACAGCTCCAATGGAGTGGGTGGGGCTATTGGCCGACACTTGGGCATTCCAAGTGCATACGGTAACATGGCTATGCAATCACAGCAAATGGAGTTATCCAACTTTATGAACTCTCCAAAAGCAATCTCACAAAAACCATCCAACATGCCTTCATTCAACAACCTCGGTAATGGCCGCCTATCCGATGCTTTCTTCGGATCTCAATTAGGACAAACAGCGCCAGACCAACCTGCGGCCTTCTTTGGTTCCTCTAAAGCCACAATAGCTGGAGTTTCGCTACTTGTATCGGGACTAATTGCATATAGCGCATGGGCGCTTTACATCAGGTGATTCTATGAAGAAAAGCGACCCCGCAGGCACAAGTCAAACGATAGAGATAACAGAAAGCAAAGCACAAGGGAATTTCCCCTATTGGGGTTACTGGTCGGCACTATACAGTTCAGCAATGGATAAAGTGAAACTATCAAATGCGTCTTACCAAGAACGTCAAAATGTATCTGATGCCTTCACTAATCTAATCAACGGCCCAGGTAGGATCTTTTTAGCTGATAAACTCTGGGAAATTGGAGAAACAATCAACCTGAATAGCGGAATCGCAATGAACGGATTATCTGTCCCTTCGCCCCCCGAACCAATCCTCTATGTCCCTCAAGATAGCAATGATAACGGCCACCTATACATCGGCGCAATGTGCTTTGAAGGGCCAATGCAAGCATTATGGGGTTCCGTGGCGAACAAAACAACATCTTATGCAGAATCCGAAGCCCTCCGTCTCCAGATTGAACCAGCCTTAACTCGATTATATGAAGAGCAAATCGCCCTCCAATCTCTACTTCAGTCTATGCCGACAGACAGCGAAATTGGTAGTCAAACCGCCACCGTAAATACAATGACAAATCAATTAGCCCGATTAGACAATGAAGTGAAGCAACTACAACTTCAAATTAACCAAATAAATGAAGAATTACAAAGTCTCAGCAACCTTGAAAACGAATCCTTTCAACTGTCTAATCAAAAAAACACGACAGGTTCTCTTCTTAATGAGAGATTAAGTCGTTTGAGTATCGCAAATACGGCCAATCGCGCAGCAATCCACGAAGAAGCAATGGAAATACAGTCAGAGTATAGAAACACCTCAAACCGACTTCACGCCGTTGAAATAACTCTTAGCCGCCTACGATCTCTTAACAATGGCGACGCAATAAATGGTATGCAAGAACTACTTAACGTTAGAACCCTTGATTTCCAAACTAATGCCGCCAATCTTACCATTCAAGAAAGAATCTTGTCTGATATGGAAACAGCTTTGAGCAACGGTCAAGAACAAGCCATAACTCTTAGAGTGAACATTGACCAATTGACAGGTACGATTGCATCCCTCCAAGAAGCGTATGAAGTAGCCAGTGGGTATGCCGAAGAAAGCATGAATCTCAACGACAACGACCTCATAAAGCTATTCGCAGAACATCTCGACCGTGTACAGTCAGAACTTGAAGAACTTCTATTCATGTCCCTCCGCCTAAACGCAGATGAATTAGTGGCAAGCACTGACGCCGAGAACATACCGGAAGATGCCGCAGATGTAGCAGATTATTCAGAATACTTGAATGCGCTAAGTGATGTTTCCGATGCCTTCACAGAAGACGAATACACTCTGCTAAGGCATATTGCCGACTTCGGATATAGCCGTTCGTACATCCCAGGACAATCAAGAATATATGCACTTGTAGGCATGGGTCCGACAGATCGTCGCCGCGCCTTTAGAACTCTAATTGAAGAAATCCTCACATTAGGTAAATCAACTGAAAAAGAGAGCCTTCTTGATATAAACAGCCCACTATACACATTAAAACTTGCACTTAAGAGAAAAGACAACGACCTACGGGAAATGTCACAACTAATTGATTTCTTGACAGCGAGAAAACCTAACATAAATTGGAGTGAATAAAAATGAATCCAGCACAGCTTACATCAGCAAGAAAAGCCCAGATTATGAAGTCTCTTGAACTCGTTGAAGGTAGCTACGGCAAAGGACAAATCTCGAAAGCCACGTATATCCAACGCAAAGACGATCTACAACGCCTTCTAAACCAAAGCAGAACCTTGCCGAATTCAAACCTTGCAAAAAACCCAGGTAGTTTCTTTTCCCGTGACGTATTGAATCTATCACCAGCTCCGGTTGGTTTCTTAAATCGTTTCGGTCTAAAGCAAGGACAAAAAGCTTTGAACAACGAAGTAGCACCATCGCCAACCCTTTCTAACAACATTGCGAATCAAATGGTGAATCAAGGATGGAATCGAGCCAACAATACTGACATTCGCAAGGCGTTACTAGAGGCGAGCAACCGTGAGAGTTGGAACGAGTTTGACATTCAATCTGCCTTAAACAACCAAGAGAGTACCTATCTAAATGCAGTAGGGGGCGTCTCTGGGGCGTTAGGGCTTTCAGTAACAAACCTCCCATCATATGATCGAATCTCAAAAGAGCAAACAGGGACTTACCAGGCAGAAGGAATCGTTCATAATTTCATCTCCCGCATACACAATCTTAACTTTTCTGACATGAATATCAAAGAACAAATTGAAACAGAAGCCCGTGCAGCAGCAATCAGTCTGTATTATGCTCAAATAGCACCAGAAGACATTCAATCTGTTCTAGTAAATGCAATAGTTGGTACAAGTTCTGAATTACTAAACTCCTATGAAGCACTTGAAGCAGTGAACAACGGTGCAAATGTAATGAATACCGTTAAGAACTCGCCAAGCGGTTCACTTTTCAATTCGATCTACGACGCATACAACGATTCTATGAATCCAAGCATGACTGATCCGCTAAAGGCAGTTGATCTACCCACTCTTTACGCAATGAGTCAAGAAGCAAATGGAAACTATGCTAATCAAATTGAGGCTGAAATCCTTTCTCGAAAAGATTCTATGGCGGCCCACCAACGTTCGTCTAAGAGCAACAAGATTCAAAACAACGCTACTGGGCGAGGTTACAATACTGAGCAAGCTGTAAAGAATCGTTGGACAACCAACGAGGGGTTCAAGGATTCTATGGAAGCTCTAAAAACTCAAAAAGCCGATTTGAACATTGTCATGTCTGATATTCTAACAATCGACGGCAAAACAATCTATGACGAATTAACAGGCCAAATCGGGGCATTCACTACGGAACAAGAACTCGGACTCGCTATACAAGGACTCAATTATTCAATGAGGGCTGATTATTGGGATTCAGCAGACATTCAGCGCATGACAAACGCCTACAATGCCTTGACAGCACAGCTTTCAGCAATGGATCCCAATCTGGTATTCCCAAGTGCCGCCTCATTAAGTATGGAAAGTTCAAGTGGCAATTATTCATCACAACAGTCACAGGCTGCTCAACAGTCACAGGCTGCTCAACAGTCACAGGCTGCTCAACAGTCACAGGCTGCACAACAGTCACAGGCTGCTCAACAAACCAATAACGGCACAATTAACAACTGGGAACAAGACCTCCGAAACGAACTTGATTACGAAAGTATCACGATCACCGCCAATGGAGAAACTTACCTTCAGAACTTGCGAAACGACTACGCCAATGGAACAATCAGTACTTATGCTGAATGGTATGAAGCTACAATGGAGGCGTTTGGAAACATGAACTCAATATACGCAACAAGCCAAACGAATCAGAACTTGAGCCAGAACTTGAGCCAGACCTTGAATCAGACAAACGAAATGACTTTTGCTGAAAGCCTATCGAACGTTCCTGACGAGCAACTTATGATGATGGAGGGCGATTTGATGGAAACACTTGAGGACCCAAACCTGCCAAATGAGGCTAAAAGTATGGTAGAAAACGACCTTTCCAACATTCAAGCAGAATTGGTTTCAAGAGGATTACTCAACAACGGCTTACAAGGCGCACCAAGAACTCTTGGCCTTCTTTCTGGCGCGATAAGTGCGCTCTATGGCGCAACGACTTCAACCTCAACATCATCAGCCCACGGCGCGATGAGAACTCATGTGGCAAACACAAACAACGATCCAAGAGAAGGGCTATACGAATACTGAGGTGATTTACTTGTTTCCCTTCTTCGGTACCAGCAATAGCCCTACACAGGCTAAACCTCCCTTCGCGGGACTTGTTGAGTTAGATGAATACCTTATGAGTTTGGCGGAATTGCCAAAATCACTTGCAGTACAGTTGAGCAAATCAGGTACCAATCTTATTGGTGGGCCGAAACTCTCACTGGACCTCGGAGTCGGGCTAAATGATTACATCTATATGTCTGAAACTGCAAAGAAAACAGCAAGAGCGAAATATGGATCATACAACTCTACGGTTAGAGTAAATGCACTGGCTGAAATAGAAGCAGATTTCCTTGTTAATTATATTACACCTGAAGGTCTGCAAACACTTCTATCATCTCAACGTTCACTGAGAGTCGCATACAAAAAAAGGCCAGCATCTAGTGTAGCAACGCCTTCATCGTTCCTAGTAGATGTTCGCGGAAAAACAGAACCGGGCAATCCTGTATTCGAAGTTCCACTCTTTGCGTATGAAGTATTATTTGTAGATCAGAACGGAGTGCGAAGAGAAATGCCCTATGAAATCTCTTGTAGGGGGACTTTCAACTTCAGAGAGGCATATGACTTGACAAGCGGCGGGCTAAACACAGCTCAAATGTCTCTTGCAAGAGAATTCAAAGAGAAAGGTGTAGTTGATACAAACCCGTCTCAAATGGATGCCATACAAGGCTCAAACGTAGCCGATTTCCCTAGTGCCTACGCCACAGGTATGATGAAGGCAGATTCCTACTATCACTTATTGTATCAATGGGGGGAGAATTTGCAGGGTTCAGCAGAAATTACCGTCAAAGTGCCTCAATCAATAATGGATTCCGAATGGAAAGCTGACAGAATACTCTCTTATGATCGAGTTATGAATCAAAACAGCGATATTGAATTTGCTGGAACAAAGAAAGCTGCATCAGGGCAAGTTCTATTCACGACTTCATACTCTTTGGACGCATCCACTCCCGAAGTATTCAAAATATCCATCCCAATATACATTGAACCTCTTCCAAACCACTTGGTTATGACCTCTGATGGCATTAAGTCCAAGTGGGAGGTCATGGATGATGTGAATCATCTTGCGGATCATCAAAAAGTAACCTTAAATCTCCGTTTGGCACGACCCCGTTCAAGTGAGCTATGGTCTAACGCAGACTTGAATGATGATTTAGTAATCTCATATGATGAATACATCTCTCCCGAAGGAGTCGCAGCGCGACGGGCAGGTCGAGCAGGTGCTTCTCCAGTTCCAAATACCAAAATCGTATTCGTCCCAGACCCGATGAACAGTTGGCTCTCCGCTAAAAAAACATATTCGGCAACTTCGAATGTTTCCGGCTTTTTAGGAATCACCCTCCCTCCTGGTCGTTGGTCTGTAAGTCGTACAACCGATGAACTCGTAAGTGTAGGAGAAAATTACAAAGGATCTTACACATACGCAACTCTTTCATTGATGGAGCAAGCACTGATGACTGATAAGTATGGTGCAGATGCGGCAACCAGAAATTATGCACCAAACGTCGTCCCAATGGCTAAAATATCTGTCCCTGCTGCATTCTATTGGCGCGAAACCGATGACTATGACACAACACCAACTGCCGTAGTAGGTGCAAAACTAATTCAAGATCTTACCGGGACAACACAAGATGTTTTGAGTGGATATGAATTACGTCAAAATGTTCCACCACTAAAACAAGATAAACCAGCTACCGCCGATACAATCTATCAAAAGCTAAAGGGAATGTACTCGCAAACAGATAAGTCTGGCTACCCACAAATAGGAAATGGAACTACGACGAGCCGCCAAGTGTTTGACACTGCCGTACTTGTATTCAAAGAAGACTCACCATACGATCTATCGAATGTTGGAGAATTTGAGCGCCGTCTTGAAAGCGAACACGACGCTGATACAATAGGGATAGATATTCCGATGCCGGGAGTCGGTGGAACTACTGAGTACAACGGTTACAAAATAATGCGTGTAATAGTTGATGCTGAAACATGGAATGAAGCGACAAGAAACACCTACCCTGGTATGACATGGAGCAGTGATGTTCCTCCACTTAATGTCTTCCCAGTTTCAGTCATAGCCGGAATAGCCTCTGGAGATTATACGGCAGATGAAGGAGATGAATCAATCAACACAATCCGCATCCCACAACTATCAGGTCATAAAGCCAATGGTAAATGTTTTGAAGCTCTTGTTTACTGGGAAAATCATACGGCAGAACAAACCAAGATTATCAGTTTGTACGGCATTAAGCATGGGGTAGAACACCTGAAACGACTTAATGCAACAATCAATACAGTAGGTTCCGCAACTGTCGCCGCAGTACCTCAAATGTATGCTGACAATATACCAGAATTTCACATGTGGGCCACCGTCAATGCAGCGATTCTCGCAGGTCAAATAATCCTCATTAAAGCTCCAACGCACCATGCAGGGTGGGATGCAATAAACGCCGACCTTGCCAAAAAATCAGAAGGTGGGCTAATGGTTGAAGCAATGAGGGCCATAGATGGCGGCGGTCAGCCGAAATTCCCTGCCGGTGATTCTACCACGCCTATCCACAATCAGTTCCGTGGACCAAACCCGCCTATTCCACTTGGCCCAGAGGCAATTGGGGAACTAACTCTCCCCGCTAACCGAGTAGCTTTGCCAACCCTTGCTGATCTTAGCATCAAAGCACCACCGCCATTGCCGAGAAGAGGCGCACATTACCCAGGAGTTCTAGTCTTATTCGAAGCCGATGTATTCCCGACGGCAATAGTGACGTTCCCAGATGGATATGATGCGCGAGGAAACCTCAACGGAACTCAATTCTTCGGTGCAGCACAGGCTCATGTTGAGTTTGTGCAAGAAGGTGGACCACTACAAGCTCCGCAACCATATGCAGATGAAGACGATGAATACAATATGGGGTTCGGATTCCTATGATGACGCAAAACCAGATTATGCAGAAGCACCCGCCGGGTACAAATCCGGCCCATATTGAGCGCATGAAGTTTCACATGGATCACGGTGTTAATTACTCAATAGCGCACAACATGGCTCAATCAGAAGGTTTCACAGCTAAAAGTGGGCTATCGGGCATATCGATCCACCCAGAGTATGTATATGCATACAAGAACTGGGCTGCTGAAACAAAGCAACGTAGAAAAGACGACCTTCAGCCCCGTAGTTTTGAACAATTTTCGGAAGATCCAGACGGTGATGGCTACTACACTGACTCGCTAACAGACCAAAATTGGTGGGATGAAAAGGCAAAGCCCGGTTGGGACCCAGAATTCGCCGCCATGACTTCAGAAATGTCAAGGATCAGAAACGGCGAGGCGAGTTATTGGTGGACTAGAATCACCCAACCTCAATTTGTACGAACTACTTCTGAAGACTACTTTCCAGACTGGATGAATATTTTCACCAAAGAAGACGGTTCAAGAGTTCATTCCTATGACATTGTAAAAGGTAATGATAGCAGAGATGTAATATCAAGAGGACTTGTTGGTGCGGGCATCTCACTTGGAAACGTCGTTGCTGGTGGAATTGTTGCTTGGGCGGGAATTACTCTTTTCGCCAAAGTCGCACAATCAAACACCGACGAACTCGTCACCATCCCGTTCAAGGTAGCCGAGGGGTTAATTGATGGAACTGCTAGTCTTATTGGGGCAATAATTAAATCTCCAAAAACAGTTTACCGGGAATTCAAAGGTCTCGATTAGTAGAGGTGAGTTCGTGTGGCGGAAGAATTGGACTTTTCACAATTTGATGTGAAGCCCTTAGTTGAGGACTTAGATGAAGCCATACAGAAGGGCTTAATCCAAATTACAAAATACACTAAGTCTGGCGATGGCGTCAAACAAGTAGAAAAGCTGTCCACAAACGAGTACAAACTTCACAACTACGACGATATTAGAAAAAGCGGTGGCATCAAAATACAAAACACGTCGGATAACCGCTACTTTGCATTCAAAATACAGAGTGAAAACACTGGTTATTTCGGCAGTGCAGGTTTTATCGCAGCCACCACCAACGCCGATTCCTCAATGGTATTCGTCTTAGGCCCAAATCTAAGGTTTGAGATTGACATTGACAGCGAGTACGATAATCTTGACGTGTGTTACCTTGAAGCGGCATACTTGACAGGCGAGCGTAATCCCGATGGTAGCCTTGAAGTGCAAGGAAGAAGCAAAGATTTCGACTCAAAACACGACAACGAAGTGGTCGTCACCTTTCTCGGTGAAAGAAGAATTGAACAGCTTCCCAACTTGGACACGGTGTTCACGGCAAGAAGTGATAGTTATTTGTTAGATCTTTATGGCAGTGTATCTGCAAACCTTGAACGTTTTACTGGTTTTGATGAAGGGCGCGACTTAGCTCGCACCAACCCCTACAATACTGTGAAACTCCGAAAAGATCCAAGAACAAACACTCCAACACTTGTTAGAGAAATCGTCCCCGGTTATCCAACAGAAATGGGCGTGAACTGGTCCGATGGCGCGACGGGAGAAGGGCCAGTTGGTTCTTTGTTACCCGGTGATGATCCTGGTCCGGTATATTCGGCCTCAAAAAACCTCCCATCCTTTCTTTACCCGTTTTCTAAAGAAGACGGTGGACGCTACACCGTGATGGACCTTGCAGAATCAGATGCTCCTTCATTCCTTTCAATCGGTCCAATTGAAGCGGTCGCAGGTAACGAGATTGAAAAAATGGGCGACCTCCCGTACTTTCGCTTCTGGGGCGATGCAGTGCTTATGACTCCGATCGTAATATCGGCAGTTGCGGTTGGGGTAGGCGTATTTTTCCTCGCACCAGTAATGGTCCCTCCAGCTATACAAGCAGTAAAGCCACTTGCAACAAGTGTTGTAAAAATACCAGTGGCAATTTATAATGGAGTCATTGTTGGTGGGAAGGGAGTGTATAGGTCGTTAAGCCGTATTCCTTCCTCCGTAATGTCTGGGTATAACGATTGAAAAGTGCTGTCAATTTACATGCAACAGTGTTGCGGTGTTGCAGGGAGGTGTTAAGGCATCAATCATCTTCGCCTAAAGCATGGCGAGTGTGTATGCGAATGAAGTTGCAAATCTGGCGACCTCCTATGGCATTGAACGATTGATTGGAACTCAAGAATTCAACAGCATAAACGAACGCGTAGGCACCTTCGAGACCAAATCTAAAAAGATGTCCGACTTGGAGAAATCCTCTCTATGGATCGACACCAAAAGAGCAGTTGAGGCAGAAATGAGAACAATGTCGCTCGACAGTAACAGCAGTGGCGAACTATGGCTACTAGGCAATGCGAACTCGGCAGTTTCCTTTGCAGATGTTAAAACCGCATTCCTTGAAGCTTGGGAGCAGGTATTGACCCTCCACTCCAAAACACTCTCTAGTATGAGTGAAATGGACTTGAAAGAGATGGACATGTGGCGAAATGGAAAATTAGCCTCAATTCCTGAATACGGAAGTCTCCAAGATAAATCTGCATTACTTGACTCCATGAAAGCAGATATTCAGCAACTTTCTTCAGAACTCGCAGAAGAATCCAATGCAGATGAGAAGGCTGCTAAGATTGAGGGCGTGGGTCAAAGAGAAACAACCCGCCGCATCATGCTCGCACAAGCTGAAGAAGATGTCAAAAGCAGTATAATCTCTGAAAGTGAGTATCAAAAGATAATCAAGCTAATCGGATTACAAGGTTCATTATTCCAGCAACAACTCGCAGCACTTTCCACATATGGCGACAATTACCAATCCCTCTTCGCCCAACTCGACCAAACTCTCGCCGCAGCTCGCGATGAAATCAAAAAGACCGAAGGTAGAGAATCCTTAGCTGGCGGTTACTTTGGAGCGACACCACGTTCCGAAAACATCGATCAAATCAAAAGAGCAACATCTCACCTCGGAACTTCAGTTGGTGACGGAATACGTTCGTCTTTTCCAAATCCAGACCACATCGGTATAGGCGTTCCATCTGCGAGAGGGGATGGAACTTACTTCCCTGGTGGTATTTTCCAACCGTGGATAGGCACACCCGAACATCTTGAGCAGAACAATCGTTACCCCGGTGTTGATCCCGAAACAATAGACCCACGCGCCCAGTCCAGAGAAGGATTCACAACAGGTAATCCAGGCGAACCTTCTTCGCGCCCAGGTTCTCCCTACGAGCGTGGAGTTGGTGATCTGTTTGGAACCAAGAACAGAGGCGTTCAAAACGGCCTTAGCGGTTCTCGATTAGACGGCGTATCTCAAAACGGACAA
>Ga0307488_10001606_pt1 | contig 18888 bp, 10 predicted proteins | sample SB02metaG_FD_202248 | JGI IMG/M metagenome (GOLD analysis project Ga0307488, IMG submission 202248) | Sea-ice brine microbial communities from Beaufort Sea near Barrow, Alaska, United States - SB 0.2 | ecosystem: Environmental > Aquatic > Marine > Coastal | place: USA: Alaska | collected... | reverse complement strand
TCTGTTTGGTAGCGTACATGAGTATTTCTTGAGTGAGACGACCAAAGAGGAATCATATTGGGCAATATATGCTGCAGTGCATGCCCGTTAAAGCCTCCTAAAGTCCAATTTAAAAAAGTGCTGTTGGCGTGGTAAGCTACCGAGGTACACATTTGCAATGTGGGCCAACTAATGGCTAAATTTCTGTCTTTATTCGGCATGGGATGTTGCACATCATCTGATACATGAGAAACCCCAAGCACGCTTATAAAAATGATGGAAACCAAGAAGTGATTCAGTACAAATGCCAACAGCACCGCCGAGACCCCAAAAAACAAAAAATATGCGGGCAACAGAAATAGATAGCCAATGTAGACGCATTTAAAAACAATGAGTTTTACGACTTCTATTGGCGGAATGTATTAAAATAGTGCTGCTCGACTTTTTAAAAAGCATTGCGTTATTGCCCACTTTTGAGCGCTTGTTCTTTGTAAAATACTAGTCTTTTTTTTCGATAAGTTTTTTGTAAAAGTTAGAACCTTTGTCTTTTGTAAATTTCAGATTAACTGCCGTTGGCAGGATATAGTTTTAAAAATTTAAGATTTTTAGGAACAAACTCCCAAAAACAGATGCGATGTAAAAAGGGATGCCTACTATTGGGCATCACAGCATTCTTCTTATTGCAATGCGCATTGTGGTGTTGGTTGTGCTGTTCTTTATTTTGAACGCTTTTAAAGCCTTGTAAATTCCCAACTAGGAGATCGGCTTCCTTTTTTATTTGATGAAACCACCGGTGCATCCCAGTACCAATAGCACAGCAACCCAAGAATAAAAGAAGTTCCCAGTGAACTCCAAACAATAAACGGACTCCAAAAATAACCATGCCTATTTTATAGACGTCTCTTGTAAGTTCCCAATACAATTGCGCAATAATTTTATGAGGGGCTGTTTGCCGCAGCAATAGAAAGTCTACAGATTTAGATTTGAACCTGCCATAGTGCTCCACAAAAAAATGAAAGATACCGGTGGCAAAGTCTGCAAAAAGAAAGCGCACAATGCTTTTGAATACAATGAAATACGAGGGTTTAGGGTGTTGTTTGCAATTGGGTGCTGTGTGCTTTGTTATTTGAGGGGACTTCGATTATAGTAAAAACAAACCAACTAGAAAATTTGCGAAGGTTGTGTGGGTGGAGTGGAGGAGTTCCTTCATTTTTGTTACTAAATAGCATCGGGAAAAAGTATTGCAACAGTGTAGCTTAGAGGGTGCATTTGTAGTTGAATACAACGCTGTTTCTGTAGCTTCAAAACGTATGGGTCTTCGCAGAACAAGCATTGCAAAAGTATGCAGCGGTGCGCAGAAAAGTAGTGGAGGTAGCATTAAATGTTTTAAAAAAGGATGGTTTTTCCATCCTTTTTTATTTGCAACAACAACCTAGTGAACGGTTTAGGGAATAGGGCATAAAGCACACTAGTTTTGCGGAAATCCGCACTTTAAACTACGGCTTACCACAAACTATTCCTTCATAAAAAAACTATTTTTGAAACATGCCTTCAATGGTACGGATTTCAAGGACTAATAAAAATAGTTGAAGATTATAGTAATATTGGTTTTTATTACTTTGATACTGTTGGCATCGAACCAACTCGAAAACACTTTGGAGTAGATTAAAATATAATTGGTGAAATTTAACTTTCACGTTACGAATTGTCTACTTGTAATATTGAACTCGTTTCAGGCTTTTATAGAAAAAACAAGCAGCAAGAACTGAAAAGGAAATAATAAAATATGACACTAAAAATGGCAACGCATATGAATTAGAATAAAGCTATGTAAGACGTGTACAATCAAGAATGAGAGAATTATTTAATTTAATTGCGTTCGATAAATAAGTTTATAAAGAAAAAAAATGTGCAGGTAATTCTAATTCAAGACTCATCAGGGTCATCGTATTTTATATTTTTATGAGTAAATTAAAAGTAATAGATTTTTTTTGTGGAGCTGGAGGTTTTTCTGAAGGTTTTAAACAAATAGGTTTTAATATTATTAAAGGTTACGATAACTGGCAACCTGCAATTAATACGTACAATCATAATTTTGGAACTGATTCCAAAGTTGAAAACATATTAAATTTTATAGATTCTGTTGAAAAAATAAATCAATTACCACGTACTGAAATTATAATTGGGTCTCCACCATGTGTTTCATTTTCAAGCTCAAATAAGTCGGGTAAAGCTGATAAGTCTTTAGGTCTAGATTTAACAAAATGTTTTTTAAGAATAGTAGCCGTTAAGAAACATGAAAAAGGTTCTATTTTAAAAGCTTGGTTCATGGAAAATGTTGCTAATTCAAAAAAATATGTTAGCCAAAAATACTCTTTTAAAGATTTAGACCTCACCGATTGGGCAATCATGAACGGTAAAGATCCTAATGCAGAGGCTTTAAACCTTAAAGACAATACAGAAATAATTAACTCGGCTGATTATGGCTCATATCAGGCAAGAAAAAGAGCAATTTCTGGTGAAATTATTTCATCCAAAAAACTTGACATACCAAAACCGACACATTCAAATATTGAAGAAGATAATTTACCGAATTGGAATACATTGGGGGATTTAATAGAAAATATACCATCTCCTATTTCTAAAGTGTCCGATTTTGAGATAAAAGACCCTGTTTATAAAGAAATAAAACTAAAACAAAGTGATATTACTGATCATTTTTATGATAGTGGTTTATATAAAAGTGAATGGCGGCAATCTAAGGAACACAAAATAAATCACTATTGTATGGGGAAAATGTCATTCCCAGAAAATCTTAATAAACCAAGTAGAACAATTACTGCTACAAAAAGCGGTACATCTCGAGAAGCATTAATTTATAAATCAGAATACAACAGAGAGGGTAATGGTAAGTATAGAGCCCCAACAATACGCGAGGCTTCAAGTATAATGGGTTTTCCTTTTACATACCAGTTTCTAGGGAGTATTAATTCTAAATGGAGATTAGTAGGAAATGCTGTTTGTCCTTCAGTTAGTAGAGCGTTAGCTAATGAAGTTCTATTAAGTTTAAACATGAAGCCTTCTAAAATACTAAAACTAAATAAAAAGGTAAATTTTGTTGGAGTAGATAACTTAAATGATTTTCAAGAGAAACCATTTGATAAGCAACCCAAAAGAACTAAAAATTCAAAATTCAGAAGACATCCAATTAAAGCTGGAAACTTAACTGTTACTTTATCAAATTATGATATTGAAAAAAAATCAAAAGCAAAAAATAATTGGTTTACATCAATTCAATACGGTACAGGTATAAATTTTAGAAATCAAGAAGTTCAGGATAGTTATTATAAAGAAATTGAACCTTTGTTGCTTAAAAATAAAGAAGGGAAACAGTTTATAAGAATAATCAATAATGGCTTCTCAGAAAAAATTGCTGATGCTCATAATTTACAGAAAATGTATGAATTACAAGAATCTAATGGTAATTATAAAGAACCTACCGAATTAGTGAACGAAGTAAATATAATTATTAAAAACCTAAACTTAGATAATAACTTACTTAAACAAAAAGATAGAAAAATCTTTGAGTATAAAGATGAAGTTCCAGTGGAACAATTATTTGCCTTATATGCCATAAATAAAATTGCATCAATTGCTAACGAAAAAGAAAAAATTAATGCCAATAACTCTATTAAACAATTATCCGGAAAATAACTTAGAAAAAAGTATTACTAAAAAAGATAATTCTCCGCTTTATGGAGAAATATGGCTATACAAGCAATTTCTAAAATTTAATGAAAACAAATTTTTAGAGAATGAATCGTGGTTTTTAAAACATGATTATAGTTTATCTACACATCCAGGAAGTAGAAAAAAGGTAGAAGGGCAAATTGATTTTGTTTTAATTTCAAAATATGGAATATTAGTATTAGAAGTTAAAGGAGGTGGTTTAAGAGTTAAAAATGACAATTACATATCCTATAACAAAGCAAATCCAGATGGATATGTTACTCAAGATCCCTTCAAGCAAGCAACAGAGTACACTCATAGTCTTAAAGAACTAATAAATACCAAAACATTTATATACAAGGCGGTTATTTTACCAAGTGAAGCTGGATTTGTGTTACAAGGACCACAATTAGAAGGTTATAAAAACCTCCTGTTTTCAAAAAAGGACTATAAAGATTTTGACAAGGTATTAGATGACAAAGCTATTAATAAGTTGTTTTTTGATTTTTTAATCAAATTAGCAAAATCTTCTAGAGTTAAAATTATAAAAGAACTAAACCAAAGTTGGAGTCCAGAGAAAGTCAATAATAATATCTTTACCACTTTTCCTGAATTAACGAGTAAAAAGATAATACAATTAAAGTCTGAGCTATTCCCCCTTCAAACTTCATATGGTTACAATATTGAAAGAATAAATAGTGAAATTATTTTTAATGAAAACTATGAAATTTTAAAGGGTCTTAGAAGAAATGAAAAGGTTTTGGTTCAAGGGGCACCAGGTACAGGAAAAACTGTTTTAGCAAAAAAGTTTATTGCCGAAAACTATTTAAAGCACTATAATGGTGTCGTTTTTAATGCTAATAAATTAATTAGATCAAAACTTGAGCATGTTTTATTAAGAGACTATGAACTAGATTCTAATAAAGTCTCTTTTAATGTCTTCTCTAATAAAACCTCTTTAGGAGACATTGATGAAGATGTTGACTTTTTAGTTTTTGATGAAGCTCATGAGTATTTTAACAAGGGATTGTTTGATTTTATTGAAGTTGCAAATAAAAAATTACAAAGTCCCAAGATTTTAGTTTTGTATGACCCGAACCAAAGTATCATTTCTCAAATTGAAGATTTAAGTTTTTATACAGACTATTTTATTGATGCTGGCTTCTCTCATTTTTATTTTGATGAACAACATAGATGTGCACAGCATAGTGAGATAGCTACAATTTCTAAAAAAATATTAAGGAATACGTTTGAAACCAATTCTTGTACTAAAGCAGATTCTGATGCGGAAAAAAAAGATTTTTTGTATGATATAATTGATGATGAAAAATTTACTAATTCTGAAAAAATAATTATGGTGAACGATTCTGTTTTAGAAGATTTTCAAACTAAAATAAAAATAATATTTAAAAAACAATTTGAAGAGTTAACTGAACAGAACATCAACAATCCGAGCAGCAAAATCAGATATACGACTCCTCTGAAATATAGAGGTTTAGAGAGTAAAGCTGTGTATGTAATTACTAATGATTTTTCTGAGAAAAATAAAGTTAGAAACTACGTGGCCGTAACAAGAGCTATGGAACAAGTGAAAATTGTTTTATGGAAGAAATAAATTTTGAGAAGCTTCATTTGGCATCATTGGATTATATAGATAATCAAAACAATGAACATTCTAATAAATTAACTGCTGTTGGTAAATGGTACTTTCTTTTTTTAAATAAGGAGGACAAGCAAAAACAATTATATATACCTTATTTCTCTAAAGATTTTAAAGAAATTGCATTCAATTATATTCGAGGTTTTACTTTTTTGTATCATTTTATTAAAAATGCTGAAGTATGTAATGATTTTACCAATGCCTGCTTGTTTAATATTTTTGATTTTAATAAAAAAGTAAAAAATAAAGAAATTGAGGATTTAATTTTTTCTTTTGATAAAAGTAATAAAACAAAAGATTTACTTATCTGGAAAGGGGTTTGTAATGAGTCTGTTATAACTTCTAGCAACAGCTTTTTACCTATCTTTAAAAAAGAAGAATTAAAAGAAGGTAAAGATTTTAATTCGGTAGCAAATACATTTTCTTTATTTAAAATCATAAAGGAACACAAACTTATAGAGAAACCTATATACGTTAACTTAGATAATAATGTCATTACATTTAATAATTTAAAGAATATTCAAAATCAAAACTTGAATGAAACTTTATACAGTATTAATAAAAGACTTAGCCGTAACGATGCTATAAATGAGTATAAGAAAATACCTAAAAATTATGCTTACAACATTGAGTTGAATTTTCCTTATAGTATTAAGCCAACACATCCCTTGAGTAAAATTGGAGATAAAAAGTTTAATTTAATTTTAAAAAATAGGTTGGCATATCAAGAAATTGAAAAGAATGATATTTACTTAACATATCAAGAAATTTCAAATAAAACAATTGAATTTAATGTGCCAGTTGTTGAAGTTGTTAAAACAAATCATAGTAAAGAACTGCATCATTTAATGGCCGGATTTTATGAAGATTGGCGAAATTTAGAATGGAATAAATTTGTGTACCCATTTCCAAAATATTGGTTTCTATTTATTAATAATACACTATCTACTAATCAATGGTTGAGTTTGTTTTTTGAAAAATATCCAAATATTCAAAAATTTCCAATTCTAAATAAACTTAAGTTAATTATTGAAGAACTCATTTCAATAAATTGGATAAATACATTATCCAAAAGCAGTTTTGTTCACCTGTATTTTCCAGAACTATCCAGTAACAGAGAGAAAAAATATAGCGAAATATTTTTTCATTTCAAAAATGGATTAAACAGTAATATTTCAGTTTCGCATGCTGCTAGTAGTGATGCAAATGGAACAAAATATTTTTTAGATGCTTTCGGTACAATTGATTTGGTAAATAAAATGAATACTGAAAAGTTTAAAAACTATAAAATTATTATTCCTGATTTTTTGTTTTATGCTGTTAATCCTTATGTAAGATATAGTATATTTAAATATGCATACACACCATTAGTTAGTGAAAGTAGAGGTAGTTTAGACTCTGAGGATACAATGAAAAGTTTTCAATTAATAGAAAAATTTAATGAAATAAAAATTATTTTTTTAAAAGAGTGTAACAAGGCAAAGAAAGAATATAATAAAAAATACAATCCTTTAGAATCTGTAGAAATTGAAAAAGAAGCAAAGAAGGAAGATACTTTGTTTAATGTGCAAATTGAAGATTTAGATTTTTCAAATGATGAAGAGTTAGAGCATGAAGAAAAAACTGAAAGAATAAGAGACGAAAAAGAAGAAAGTATAAAGTATATTTATTCCATTAAAACAAATGACGAAGAATTTTCTTTAAATGAAAAGGATAAAATATTAATTAAACGCAATTCAATAATTGAGTCAACTGTTTCTAATCTAAAAAGAGGGGATTTATTTTTGCCTATTGATAGTATAGGTAAAAGTGCTGCAAAAAATGATAATAAAATAATTAAACTAAATAAGTTGTCAGAAGTTGCATCACAAGTAAAAACATATAAGGAAAGCTTAAAAGAAAAAAGAACTTCATTCAGAGATTTACAAAACTTTGGGGCATCATATTTGAATAAGTACTATTATGATAAACGCTTTATTAACTCAAAAGAATTTCATTTACCACGAAGAAAGAAGAATTGGGATATTATTTGTAGTTATTTAAATATAAGTAACACTGATAGAGATATAAGTTACGTGGCTTGGAAAGGAAGGTCAGATGTTGAAAGTTTAAAATTGATATACAAAGAAATTATTCATTTCTTGGTTTCTGAAGATTTAATATCCAAAATGTACAGTGAGTATTGTGTCAACGCAGTAACAGGTCAAATTAAAACAAATCACCGAATATTTTTTAATAAATTACAAGAAAAAATTGAAAATTTTACGCTAATTGAATTTTCGAAAATGATTTTATCAAACATTATAAATCAATTAGAGTTTTATCAGGTTAATACAATTGCTAAGCATTAAATAATGATGAAAAACAATCCATTTAAAGAAAAAAGAGCGAGTTTAGAAAACTATATAAAGGAACAGATTATTGGACCTGGTGCTTATCATAATAAATATTTTTTAACCAACAATGATAGCTGGGAGAAGTCGGAATTTAATAATAAAAATATTACAGATTGTAAAGCAATTGATAATATGTCAGAATTAATTCCAGAAGTTCCAGCTTACCAATACAGTTCGGGAATTTTATTTCCTGTTGTAAAACAAAAGCCTGAAGAAAGTGTTTCAAAATCAGTTAATGAAGGTAAAGAAGAAAACGAGAATACTCCAGAGAATAACTCTGTTGATGACGATAATATTACTGAGGCAACTGAAGAAAATGTTACCTTAAAACAGCAAAACTATCCTAATTCTTTTGGCTTAACATTCGTGATTGATGAAAATTCAGATACAGATAAAAGTTTGGAAATATCATTTAAAGCACGTTATTATAAAAAGTTAAATGTAAAAAACTTAATAAGTAATGAATTTGGTGTTTTTGTTTCTGAATATCAATCAGAAATTTCGGATGCTATAAAAAAATACTTTTCAGAATATTTTGAAATTAAGCTAGTTGATGATAATTACTTTTTAGTGGCAAAGAAAACCATCAATAAAGGTGATGGGTATATTATCGATTATAATTGTTTTAATGAGTTTGTTAAAGCGAATATTATTGATAAAATTAATACCCATAAAGATTTTACAATAAAATCATTAAAAATTTCTAGTGATTCTAAAAATGAGTACTTTGGAATTGAGGTGGATGGTGATTACAGTTACCAGTTTTATTTTAAATCAAAATCAAAACACAATCATCAAAATGTATTTACCGTACTTGATGATAGTATTCACAATTATATAGTCAAAAAACTAAAAGAGAACAATAACAATTATATAAAATATCAAGAGTTAATTAATAAACTTGAAGTTTACCTTCAGTTAAAGCAATTAGTTTTAAGTTTAAGATCTGGTGTTGAAGAAAAAAAACAACCAACTCCTATTTGGCAATCTAATCTCGCCGAAACGACTATACCTCTTCCAAAAATAGATTCTTCTAAAAAAGTTCAACGTTTTAATATTCAAAAACTAGACTTTATAAACCAAGATAATAGTGAGGTGCTTAAAAATATTAATTATACTGTTCAATACATACTTAAAGCTAATAAAGTTTGTGTAAAACTTATTGTAAGTAATGATAACGAATTAAAATTAACATTTAGTGAGGCAGGCAGATTAAATAAAAAAGATGCCGTTAACAAAATTTCTTTATTTGGAGTTACTATTCTAGTAGAAGAAAAAAAGAACAATACCTTAATAAATTACAATCCACCCCAAATGTTACAGGGGGATGAAGAAGACAACTTCAATAAATTATTATACAGAAATTTTAAAGATTTAGGAGAAGGCTATAATACTTCAGTCAATTGGGGTACAAATAAAAATGGGTATAGTTTTATAGCTACTGATTTTTTACCAAGTGAAGAAACTCCAACGGTAGATTATACTCCCAGTAAGATTGATTATAAAACAAATAAAGTAGTGCCTTTAATAACAAAAGAGACACTATACATGAGGCACCTATCTAGTTTGAGTGATAGTAGTGATAAAGAGTTAATCAAAACACTTGAAGAATTTGTTGAGGCATATAAAGGATGGATTGAGTTAAAAAGGGAAGAATTAGCTTTTGAAAAAAAAAATAATATAGAATTAAATGATGCTATTTTATCTCGTGAATTAAATGCTTGTGAAAAAGATTACAAAAGGTTAAAAAGAAATATTGGTCTTTTAAATAATGATGCTGATGCCATGGCAGCATTCAGAACCATGAACACTGCAATGTTTATGCAGTTACATCATAGTATTAAAACAAAAGAGGCAAAGAAAACAAATACTACATTTGATCCTGATGAAAATAATGAGAACTTTTACAAAAATATTGATTTAGGCGAAAATGAATATGGATGGCGTTCATTTCAATTAGCTTTTGTACTATTGAATATAGATGCTTTTGTTAAACCCACGGAAGATGATAATACTGTAGAAGATGTTTTTGGTACTGGTTGGCCAGAAAGAAATGAAATTGCCGACTTGGTATGGTTCCCTACAGGAGGAGGGAAAACAGAAGCTTACCTAGGTATTATTGCGTTTACTATAGCTTACCGTAGATTTACGAAAGGTGCTCAAAGTGGGGGAACTACGGTTCTAATGCGCTATACTTTACGTATGTTAACCCTACAACAATTCCAAAGAGCAACATTATTAATTCTAGCCCTTGAAACTATTAGAAAGCAGGAATTTACACTATCAACTAACGGTAGTTTAGGGGATGAAAGAATTAGTATTGGTTTATTTGTAGGAGGAGATTCTTCTCCTAATGCATGGGATACAAGTCAGTATAGTAAGGGAATGAGGAAAACTTTAGATGATATTTCAAAAGCAATTCAAAATAATAAAAGAATTGAAACAAAAATACCATTTACTCAATGTCCATGGTGTGCTAGTGATTTATTTCAGACTGAGGAATTAAATAATATTTCACCTAATCATGAGGTTGTTAGATATAAAGTAGAAGATCAGTTAAATATAGCATGTAATAATGAAGACTGTTCTTTTCACGCTTTAGGAGATTGTGCGTCTAAAGAAGAAAGTTTACCATTACGTTTATTTGACTATGATATTTACAAATATCCTCCAACATTACTATTTGGAACAGTTGATAAGTTCGCGGCTTTAGCTAATAAAGTTTCTAATATAACCGGAGATAGAAATCAAGATTCTAAAAGACTATTAGGAAAAGGATATAAACTAGATAATCTTCCTCCAGAATTAATTATTCAGGACGAATTACACTTATTATTAGGTCCTTTGGGTTCTGCTGTTGGTTTGTATGAAAAAGGAATAGATTTTCTATGTACGTATGAAAATGACAATGGAAATAAAATTCAACCAAAAATAGTTACATCAACAGCTACTACAAGAAATACAGATAAACAAATATTTGCTCTGTTCAATCGTAGAACTGAAATATTTCCAAAACAAGGTATTTTATGTGATGACTCTTTCTTTTCTTTTTATAAAAGAGTAGAAGGTAATATTGATAAATATGATGCACAAAGGCGCTATATAGGAGTGTTACCAATTGGTAAAACACAAACATGGATGCAACTACGTATCATTTCAATTTGTTTAGCACATCGTTTAAAATTCTTTAAAGATAAATATTCGGTTAAAGAATTGTTTATCAATCCAAACGTTTTAGAGTTAGAAGATTTAAACAAAGTTTTTGATTATTATCATACCGTACTATCGTATTACAACAGTTTAAAGGATGTTGGGAAAGCACAATCGCAACTAGATCATTACTTGCCTGGCGATGTTGATTTTGTTATTAAAAACACTATTCCGTCAAGTTTTTTTGATAAATTAATTCGTACCTATAATTCCATTGCTAATTCGGAGCTTACGGGACGCTTATCTGGGGAAGAAGTAAAGACTAACCTATCGGATATTGAGAAGCAATGGAATTTATTTAATAAAAATAATCACTTAGAAGAAAAAAAGAATTTTCCTCCTGAATTTGTGATTTCTACCAATATGATTTCTGTAGGTATAGATGTGTCAAGGTTTAATACAATTGTTATGAACTCTATGCCTAGAAATATTGCAGAATATATTCAGGCTTCAAGTAGGGTTGCTAGAGATAAGGACGGTGTAGTGTTTACAGTGCATCACCCTTATAGATCTAGAGACATTTCTCACTATCAAAAATTTAAAGAATTTCATGAGAAATTTTACAGTTATGTAGAGCCTATTTCAGTAACTCCTTTTGCAAGCAAAGCCTTAGATCGTTATTTAGCAATGTTTTTAGCATTGGTAGTAAGACATAAAACGGAATTGTCAAATGACAACCACGCAAAAGACTTCAATAATGAGATAGCCGCTAAGGTTAAAAAAATCATGAAAGATGAGATTCTTAAAATAAATGACAATGCAATTAAATTGGAAAATTTTCTAAATAATCCTGGGGCTAATAACGACCATTTAGTTTCATCAATAGATGGAATTATTGGTACTGAAGAAATAGAAGATATTGATAAAAAATTGGATGACTTATTTCAAATTTGGAATGACCGAAAATCAGGTACTGATGAGGCCACAGATTTAAACTATAGAAAATATGGTGATGATGGAGTTTCTTTATTCAAAGATTTAAAAAGTGAGAAACACTGGAAAGTAACACAATCGTTAAGAGATATCGGTGAAACTTCTGTAATTAAAACTGTTCAACAATAAATTATGGCTAGAAAAGAGATGAAACTTAATCAAAAAGCAAATGAATCATTAAGCAAATACAAATTATTGTCAGCTTATGGTGGCCCTGGTTCTATCATGCACACCCAATACGGCAGTATTATCATATCATGTATTGATGAATGGGGTTTTATCAAAAAGGTAAATCAAATTCATAAAGATGCTACTGAATCAAAAGCGGGCTCTCAATCTGAAGAAGATTATGTGAAAAAACAAGCTAAATTAAGCAACAACGGTAGTATAGAAATTTCTAATGACACAAGGTTATTAGAGGCTTTAATGGATAGAAAAGGTTTATTAGAATTGAAATATTTAGCCAATGTACCTAACATCAATCTTAAGTCACAGTCTAACAAAATAGACGGTGAAATTGATTTAGCTATACCGAGTACTTATATGCCTAAAGTCTTTAAAAAAAAAAATCAATATAAATCATATAATGAATGGTATGATATCTGGAAAAAGGATATGGGGGACGAAGATAATTATTGCGATAACTTTCACCCACCCAAATATGTTGTAGATAAAAAAGATAAATGGTACAAAAATTTAGCACAAGACAATATCGTACTTATCTGTGAACATGGTCATATTTCTGATTTTCCATGGTCTAAATTTTTAAGATGGCGTGTTGATTTTCCTAAGGAAATATTTAATGAAGACGCTATAGATATCTTTAGAAAAGAATCCTGTTGTGGGAAACCGGATATTAGTATAAAATCTAATACTGGAAATGCTTCTGGTTTTGATGGGAAATGGATTAAATGCAGTAGTTGTGGTAGAGGTAAATCTTTAGGAGGAATTATGGGAGTCAAAATAAAATGTCCGGGTCACAAGCCTTGGGAAGCCAATACAGGTCTTAAAGAGTTTTATTCAGGGAGTCCTAAAGCTAGAACTTCAAATACTTTATACGAAACATGTGGACTTACTAAAAAAAATAAAGATAACAAAGACGTTGCTAAGCCAATGACTGTGGCACTTACTACCGGGAATAATATATACTATTCGAATACCATACAAAGTATTTATTTACACGATGAATTATTTGAGGATGATATAACATTAAGGAAAAATGAATTAGAAACTATATTAGAGAAAGAATTTGCTAAAGGAAGAAAGCGCAAAAAAGATTTAATAGATCAAATAGAACAAGAATTAGAAGATTTAGAAAAGAATTCTGGGGATGATGAAAAAGATAATAATAAATTATCTAACACTGAAAAAGAAGTAAAATATCGTTTTGAAGAGTTTACGGCTTTTCAGAAAGAAGTGGAATTGATAAATAAAAATGAAAAAGATTTAAAAGTTTCTGATGTTTCCAATAATTTAAATGAAAATCTAACGAAGTATTTTAATAAAATTTTACGTGTAAATCAAATGAAAATCACAACGGCTCAGTTAGATTTTTCAAGAGTAATTCCAGCAGATTCAGATGCAGAAAACAGCAATCCTAAAAAGATTTTTAGTTGCAAACCAGAAGAAGTTATTACATACCCAGTTGTGGAGAGTTTTGGAGAGGGTATTTTCTTTTCGTTTAATGAAGAAGAAATCGAATCATTTTTTAATGACAACCCAGCGAGGAAAGATTTTATAGTAAATAAATTAGCTGAATTAGATAACACAAAAAATCAGTTTAGCCAAAATGCCATCAATAAAGGAAATGCTATGAATTGGCCCTTGTATTTGGTGCATTCTTTTAGTCATTTAATCATGCGTGAATTAGAGTTTAGAGCCGGGTATCCAACAGCTTCGCTTTCTGAACGATTATATGTGTCAAGCGAGGCGAATTATAAAATGTACGGTTGCCTAATTTATACAGCGGAAGGTTCAGAAGGTAGTATGGGTGGTTTAATAGCGCAAACGCGTGAAAAAAATTTAAACCAATTATTAAACAACGCTATTAATAGAGCGACAATTTGTAATAGTGATCCCTTGTGCTGGACATCTGAAGGTCAAGGGTTATTTGATTTAAATTTAGCTTCTTGTTTTTCATGTAGTTTAGTTAGTGAAACCTCATGTGAACATTCTAACTTATACTTAGATCGCCAAATTTTAGTGGACTCTGAGAATGGTTTTTTTAAAGAAATTATTAATTAAACCTATTCTAATATGAGTTTCTATTCATCAAATAAAAATTTTATTCATATCAAACTTCTTTCAGAAATGAAGGGGTTGTCTGATGAAGAAATGTTGTCTCAATATGAAAGCATAAAACCTGAAACAAGAAAAAGACTAAAAAAAGCATATTTATCAGCCGATGATTTATGTAATTTTTATGAAGAGGCCTTTGAGCATGTTCTCTTTTTTGAACAAGAATTTCTAATAATAAACTTATTTTTTGAGAAGAAATGTAATAGTATTTTTAACTACTTAAAATTTGGTGAATTATCTGAATTAAAAATAAATAAAAAGTTTTTATTTTCTTATAAGTTCATTAATTATATGAGTAACTGTTCTTCAAAAGATGAGGTTGCTGAATTCTTAAAAGTAGAGTTAACGGAATTATTATCATTACAACCTAGTGATTGGGAATCTTTAAGTTCAAACCGCAATTCAATAGTAAAAAAGTATGGTATTTGGTTAATAGATTCTAATAAAACGAGTGTGAACACAAAAATAAATAGTTATAGCTATCTGCTATTATGTAAAATTTGGAATCACTATGAAAATTATAGTGAGCACTTTGATGAGAAGGCAATTGTTTTTTACAATTCAATAAATAAAATATTTACAGAATTAGTTAATAAGGAGGTATATGTTAATTTAAATATGGTCGTTACTGAATTAAAAAATAGTAAAGATGAACTGCTATTCAAAGATTTAAATTATTATCCAATTTTAGACAATCAAACTCAGGCAAGCAAGGGCTACATTTTACAGCGTAAAAGACTTAGTGATAATTGCTCTCTGTCAAGGTTTCTTTGTAAATCTTATAATAAAGAATCATTTATATCTATTTTTAAAATAATGATGGGTAAAGAAGATATTTATTGTGATAAATTTCAGGGAGAAATAAATAATAAATTAAAGAAGTTTGAACTTCCAAGTGAACAAGAGGTGGAAGATATAAGAAACTTAAAACTTGAAGGAAGACAAAATGAAATAAGATATAATTTGTTAAAAAGATTGTATATTTTTTAAAAAAAAATAATGCTATGAGTGAAGAAGAATATTTAGAAAAATTAGTGGATGATTTTGGCGAAATTAATGGCTACACAATTAATGAGAAAAAAGAATTTTCAGTTGTTTTAAAAAAGTTGATCACAATAAACGATAATGATGGTACTTATGAAGAAATTATTAATATAATAATTGAGAAATAATGATAAAATCGATTGACTATAAATTAACGAAACAGCCTGGTACAATTTCGGAAGAAATATTTAAACCAAATAATAACTTTATTAACTTTATTAAAAATAGAAAGGAAGATGATTCACGTATATTAGTTATACAGGCATCAAACAGTTCTGGTAAAAGCTTTCTTTTAAACAGCATTGCCTATGCATTTAAAGCCCTTGAGTTGCCTGAAGATGAACTATCTCCTACCTTAAGGCGATCTTTGAATTATTTAATTGATAAAGAACATCAAGAACTTGATTTTGAAATTAATATAAATGATCCTGATGGTTTTAAAATCAATAGTAAATTCAATCATTTAGACGAAAATGAAATAAAAATAATTAAAGAAGATGGGGCAACTGAGATAATAGATTCTCTAATCTTTTCAAATAAATACAAATTATTATATGATATTCCAGAAAAGCCACTTGACAGGATATATAAATTATTAAAATCAATTAAGGAATTTAATACTGATATTTTAGGACAACTCAATCCTCTGGATATCAAAACTAGAGATATTCTTAAATCAATAAAAGATGAAAGGGATGAAATAATTATTGAAAAGATTCAATATAGAATTAATAGTAACCTAGATTTAAAAACAACCAACGAACAAAGATTAAATGAGGTAAAGGAGAAGCTAAATAATTTAGTAAATTATGATAGCTTAATTAAACTACAAAAAACTTTAGATAATCAAGTTCGAAAAAAAAATGATTTTGATAAAATTGAAAAGGAATTACGATTGTTAAAACCTAGTTCTAGATTAAAAGGAAATACCGCGGATAAAAAAAAGATTACAGTTCTTAAAAAAGAAATTAGAGATTTACATATTTCTAGCTTATTAGTCTATTGCAAAGAAGAATTAAATGAAAGTTCATTTAATAAGAAATTCACCAACAGTTTCTCTAAAACGGATATTAATTTGTTCAAATATTTATTTGACAACCCAGAATTAATAGTAAATGATTTGTTAGTCAATGACATTGAAAACATAGCTAACTTTTTAAAGGGTTTAGAAAGTTTTAAGAATATTTCTTTAGAAAAGGTTTTTAAAGGGCTTAAATCTGAATACAATGAGTTTGATTACAGGTTAGTTAAAGATTTAAAAAACGCATTTTCCAAATATCAAGAAAATAGTAAAGAAAGTGAAATATTCATTGGATTATTTGATAAACAGCCAGATTTAATTTTAGAAAAATTGGAAAGCTATGAAACTAAACTTAGTGCAGTTGATAATTTAAATAAAATTCAAAAAGAGTTGAATAATACCATAAGTAAACTTATGGTGAATATTAATAAAGGATTTAGTTTATCAAAAAAACTATCAAGAGAAATTACCAAAAATAAAGTCAATAAAAACAGTAATTATGATAAAACACTAGAAAGGGCCAATAATATTAAAGAATCAATAAATAGGGATAAAATAGAAATTGATAGATTAAGAAATACCCTTGAAATGAATCGAATTCAATTATCTGTACTAAATGAAGTGAATAGCAGAAAAGCTTTATGTGAAAATTTATATTTTAAAAATAGTTATTGTAAGGGGCAAGAAAAAGAACAAATTGAGGTTTTCAAAAAAGAAATAAAAAAACATGAATTGTTGCTGGATAGTTTAGAAAAAATCTTGTTGGACGATGAAGTAAAACTTAAAGTAGAGGATTCAAAACAGTCATCTCAGTATGCCTTAAACCATAGAGAAATTCAAGTATTTAGTAATAAGTTAAGTTTTTTTACAAAATATTTGGTTCAAAGAAATGTTCTAATAAGTAATAATGGTGAACTAAAATCTAACGATTCAATAGAATACAAATCTTATATGAAAATTATAGGAGAATATGTAGCGTCACTTATGGGAAATAAAATTATTTATCAAGACAGTAATATTGATATTGCCTATATAGATTATTCAAGTAAAACACCTTATTTCGTAACTCCAGAAAAGAAAAGAATAGCTTTTTCAGATTTCAGTGGTGGGCAAGGATCCAGTAATTACTTAAAAGCAAAACTAAATATAAACGAAGAACGTAAATTTATTGTATTAATTGATGAAATTGCAAATATGGACAATAAATCACTTGATATCGTGATAGATAGATTAAAAGAATTAGACAATAATAATAAATTATTACTTGCTATTCTTGTAGAGCCAGCAAAAGAACCTAATACATTTAACATAAGAGCTTATTAAAAAGATGGAGAAAAAATTAAATAGTTTAAAAAAAATACTAGAATCTAATTTTATCGAAATTGGTGATAAAGAAAGTATGAATGCCTTAAATAATAATGATGAATCTCTTTTTTTATCAATCACTGAGTGTGGTTTAAAATGGCAAAAAAAGAAAATTGAAAGTTTGTTCGAAAAAAGTTCAATAAGTATCGATGATTTTGAAAGTGAAGTTTTTGAAAAATGCATTGAATTCGAATATATTTCTGAGTGTCTGAAGCCTTCTAAAAAGAATTTTTACTTTATAAATTTAAGTGGTTTATATTATTTAGATTCCAAAAAAAATAAAAATATTAAAAATTTAGTAGTTAAAAAATTAGAAGATAATTTTTACAAAGAAATTAAGTGGTTTTTAAAAGATGAGGAAAAACTAATTGTTAGTTTATTGTTAATTTTTAATGCTTTTAGTGAAGAAAAATCTTTTGAATTTACAACTAAAAATGAGACTAAGGTATGGGCATTTATGAAAGAAGACTTAAGCAGGGGTCTGGTTGAAATTGGTATTTGTCAATCCTTTCAAGATAAGATTGATGCAAAAAGCACAAAATATGCTTCGGGTAAAAACTTTCTTTCTGGTCAGCCTAGTATCTTATCTAGAACAGGTTTATTCATGCCAAATAATGGTAGCTATTATTTAGAATTGAAGACTGATGCAGATTACGATTTTTTAGTCTCTTTATTATTTAATGGTTTTGGCTACATCGAAAAATTAGCTTTTGTCGAATTGATAGAAAAGTTAGGTAGAGACCTTTTCATGAATTCTGTATTAGAGGATGTTTTTGATTTTAATGATAAATTAAGAAGTATATTATTACATTAAGTTATTTATTCAATTTCCAACAGTAACTCTGTGTAGGATCGGAAAGCATGAGCGCCTTTCGCGAACCGGTGCAATTATGGTCGTATCAATTGTTAGTTTTTTGGTACCGGTTATTATGAAATAACTTCCTGCGTATTTTTCGATCGTTTTCTGTTTTTTTTTCGGGTTTCATTTCAGAGAGCTTATGAAAATCGGTACGCGCTTTATTTGTATAATAAGAATACTGCCGAGCATCATGCAATGCAAGGTCGCCCAAAAAATCAGAATAACTTTGATTTACAAATCTTGGATGGTTACTTTCGCTCTGTTGGAGTAAAAAAAGAGATATCGTATCAAGGAATATTTAAAAGGTCTTATATTTAAGGGCTACAACATTAATCTATTAATATAACAAATGAGTGACTTCAAGAATATAACCGATTTATTAATCAAATTTAGA
>Ga0307488_10001604_pt1 | contig 18901 bp, 12 predicted proteins | sample SB02metaG_FD_202248 | JGI IMG/M metagenome (GOLD analysis project Ga0307488, IMG submission 202248) | Sea-ice brine microbial communities from Beaufort Sea near Barrow, Alaska, United States - SB 0.2 | ecosystem: Environmental > Aquatic > Marine > Coastal | place: USA: Alaska | collected... | reverse complement strand
ACTCCTCCGATACCGTTTCTGGATGGTAGATGGTAGATGGTGAGCAATATTTACAAGCACATTTAATCCGCGTTCAAGCGTGACAACGAAAACCCTACAGCTAGCGCAGAGAAGAAAGCTGCCAATATACAAGTCCCTAGCCATCCACCAAGCTCAAAGGCGATCGTGCCGCCCCAGCTGCCCAGTCCGCCACCCAGGAACATAATCACTACATAGAGGGTCATCAACCTCGTTCGTATCACTGAGTCTTGTGTTAACAGAGTCATACGGCCAGTAATGTCCACAACCGGCCCGGCAACACTCATAAGAGAAATCGGCAGCAGTAAAATCCAATAACCGCTGTCCGAAAAAAACAATGTTATTACTCCCAGGAACTGGATGCAGACAGCAATGGTCCGGGTCAGCATCGGTCCAATTCGGTCTGCGAGCCTTCCCAAGCTCGGTGTTGTCATAAGATTAAGTGCAGAGAAAGCGGCAAGATATCCCACATCATCCACACCGAAGCCCATTTCGGGACTCGTAAGATGCAGACCAATGCCCAACCATACGGTAAGGAAAACCGCGAAACTTAAGCCCTGAATAGCACCGGACACAATAACAGCCGGATGCCCCTTTAATAGGTCAACTAATGATGAGATCAACTGACCATAGGTGGCCTTTCTAACTTCGCCCGCAGCAACTATGTCGTCATCTAGTAGCAATGGCACCACCAAAGTTGCCGCCGCCATCAGGGCAGCGGCAATCCAATAGATATGACGCCAACCCAAATACTCACCAACGATACCGGCTCCTGTTCGAGAGATCAGCACTCCGGCGATGACCCCCGTAGTGAGGATGGCTGTAACGGTCCCAAGACGCTCCACACTCACTCTTTTTGAAACAAACGCAGGCAGTAGATACGGCGTGATGGTGAAAAAACCTAGGAGTGTCGAGCCTGCCACAAACAACCAGAAGGATTGCGCTACCGCCATGATTAGAAGTGCCACCACCTGAGCGGCAAGAAAAACAGTGGTGAGCTTGCGATTACTTAAGCGATCGCCTAGGGGCAACAACAGCAATATTCCAAGCGCCAACGCGATCTGGTTCAGTGCAGGGACAGCACCGACCAACGCGTTACTAACACCAAACTCCTCCGCCACATGTCCAATTATCGGATGGATGTAATACGCATTGGCAGTGACAATTGCCGACGCTATCGCGAGTAGTATGACAGCGCGTCGAGTTAAGGTTACAGGCAAGACTATTCCTTCGTAATATCGGTAGCGCCACTATCCGTAGATACCGGATAAAAATGTATGGGCAGACTTCTTCCCAATGATGAATGCATCATGGTTCTCGGTGAATTCTGAGAATTGAATAACAGACAACGGAGATTGCATTCGGACTAGGGTTAGATGACAAATTTGATTCGTATATTATCACGATAGCGCCACTAAACCTGTAGGTGACACTATGGAAGCCAGAAATAGAGAACACAGGGGCACTGTAAACCAATCCTCCACTATTAAATGGTCGTCTCGATTATTCCCGGCAAGCGGCATACAGGTATAGTACGAAATAACCCTTAACAGCATTGATTCTCTATATATTACTCGCCAAAACAATAGCTATTGTATTTTTAGCCTGACTCGATTACTTTTTGCCAACACCAAGATACGCCATCAATTAAAAAACTATGCCTCCTCTATTATGAAAGAATCTGATCTCTATCTTCCTTTAAAGAAGTTTCTCGAAAAGCAAAACTACGAAGTTAAAGCTGAAGTTAAGAACTGTGATGTCGTTGCAATTAAGAAACCTGCTGACAACGAAAAATCGCTACCACCCACTATTATTGAGTTAAAACTGTCGCTTAATCTAGAGGTAATCCTACAGGCCGTCGACCGCTTGGTGTTAAGCCCGATTGTTTACATTGGCGTGCCCAGCACCTGTGGCGCCCTTAAAAAAAAGAAACGCAAACGAATTATCAAACTCTTGAAGATGCTCGGCATAGGTTTAGTGGCCATTAATCTCAAGGGCAACACTGCGCTAGTTGTGGTCGACCCCACTGCCTATGAGCCTCGACAATCCAAACCGAAACAACAATCGCTAATCAATGAGTTCGTGGCGCGAGCTGGCGATCCAAACCTCGGCGGCGCCTCTACCAAAACGGTGCGAATGACCGCCTACAAACAGCAAGCGATCCTAATTGCCAACTATTTACGCAAACATGGCGCTAGCAAGGCAAGCGATATTGCGAAGAGCCTAGAGATCCCTAGATCCAGAGCCGTTGTCTACGACAACTATTACGGATGGTTTCAAAACGTATCACGTGGTGTCTATGATTTATCTGACTTAGGCAAAACACTGCTAAATGAATAACTACAAATCTTAGAGAACAACAGTTAGATAATTAATTTACTGGTGAGCCCTGCTCTCCCCCTTCATTATCCTCCCCGGCCCCAAGCCACTGTATTTTTACTCTGGACTTTACCAATTACTATCTAACCGTAATTGCTGTTTCTCGCATTTTAAGAGGCAGCCGAACCTTACTTTAAGCGGTTCTTTAGGCCGCTCTTTAAAAGGCAAATTCAACACCTGTTAGATCAGTGGAAAGATCCCACAGCAGAGCAGCGTCTACCTCATCTTTTGAAGCCGCAGTCGTATCCACCTTATGTGCCGAGTGGAACAATTCACCCATTCTCATAGGGCCGAAGTAATCCCCCCCTCTGACGTTCTCACTGGTGGTGGCCATCAAGGTCGGCAGAGCTCCTTCGGCGGGCGTATTCATCAACATGTTCAGAGGCGTCAGTAACAGTCTAAAAAATGATGGTAGATATCTTCCTAGCTCTGTCGCTGACCCTCCAGGATGACAGGCCACAGATATTGCCGATGAGTTGGCCTTTTCAAGCCTGCGCTGCAATTCATAAGTAAAGAGTATGTTGGCAAATTTACTCATGCTATAGCGGGTCATACGCGCATATTTTTTCTCCGCGTGAATATCCTTGTAATCAATTCTTCCATTTCGATGAGCCAGACTACTAACGTTAACAATTCGTGCGCCTGATTGATCTTTAAGCTTATGCAGTAAATGCCCCGTTAACGCAAAGTGACCGAGATGATTGACGCCAAACTGTAATTCGAAACCATCACTGGTTTCCTGCTTTGGAGGTATCATCACACCGGCATTGTTAATAAGAGCATCTAGCCTTCTCTCCTTGCTCACTACGGCGGCGGCCGCCTTAATGGACGCAAGACTAGTTAAATCCAACGGCACCCATAAGACGTCTGCATCGCCCTTAATTGCTTTGATTTTGTTGATCGCCCCAAGCGCTTTTTCTTCAGAGCGACAACCTAAGAGAACACGGCTGCCGCTTACTGCCAGCACTCTCGCTGTCTCAAAACCAATACCCGTATTTGCGCCGGTAATGAAAACGGTCTTTCCATCCTGAGAAGAGATGTCGGTTTCTCTAAAATCTGTCATTTTTCTGCCTTTTAGTTGGAGTTAATGAATCACTATTTTTCATAACCTGCTTTTAACTTCCATTAAATTCTTTGGCACTTGGGAACATTAATAATTTGAAAGCTCAATTAAAACCCAACACCTGAATCCACGTTCAAGCGGTTAGTACTCCTTCGCCCTGCGTACCCCTGCCTCTTATGTGTCCCTTGCGCCTATAAGAATCGGGGAAATTCAATTTGATTACTCATTAGAAAGGGCTATCCAGTTTACTCATACCCATATAAACCGCTTTTGTTTGTGTATATTGATTCAGCGCTTCCAGGCCATTTTCTCGGCCTATGCCTGACTGTTTAAAACCACCCACAGGCATTTCAATCGGGGATAAACCATAGCTGTTAATCCAACAAATACCCGCATTGAGCTGATGAATAACACGATGCGCTCGCTGCACATCTTGGGTGAACACGCCTGCCGCTAGACCTAAAGAAGTATTGTTGGCGCGCCTGATGACATCATCTTCATCGCTAAAGGTTAGCACCGACATAACCGGTCCAAAGATCTCCTCTTTTACAATAGTCATATCGTCCTGACAGTTAATAAACACTGTTGGCGCAACGAAGAAGCCATTAGGTGCTGATTTCGGTTGCAATGCTTTGCCGCCAGTTAATAGTTTTGCTCCTTCCTCAACGCCCTTAGCTATGTAATCCAAAACTAGTTGCTGATGTTTGGCGGAGATCAGTGAGCCAAAGTTCACATCGCTATCCAGAGGATCGCCGGCAACTATATTATTTTCAATTCGGTTTTTTAGTTGAGCGAGAAATTCAACTTTAATATTTTCATGCAAATAGACCCTAGTACAGTTAGTGCATATTTCACCTTGAGTATAAAAATTCCCCAACATGGCAGCGCTAACGGCCTCAGCTATATTCGCGTCGCCGAAGACTATCAGTGGAGACTTTCCACCAAGCTCCATAGTGATATCTTTTAGATTGTCACTGGCACTGCGCATTACTTTTTTGCCAGTGCCTACTTCTCCGGTGAAAGATACTTTTTCAATCTCATTATGACTAGCGAGCCATTGACCAACTTCAGCACCACCTTGCACGACATTAAATACACCCGCTGGAAGGCCTGCCTCAATAAATATCTCGGCTAACTTTAATGCCCCTAGTGGGGTTTCTTCTGACGGCTTAAAAATCATGCTGTTGCCACAGACAAGTGCTGGCGCTGCTTTCCAACAGGCAATCTGCAATGGATAGTTCCATGCGCCGATACCAGCGCAAATGCCTAACGCTTCTTTACGAGTATAATAAAAATCGGAGCCCACACTTTGTTGCTGACCAACTACCGAGGGCGCAAGACCTGCGAAGTACTCTATAGCATCCGCGCCGCTAACCACATCAACACATTCTGCTTCTTGCCACGGCTTGCCGGTATCTAACACTTCAACTCGGGCCAGCTCATCATTACGCTCACGCAAAAGCGTTGCCGCGCGATTTAGTATGCGTGCACGTTCTATCGCCGTCAGTGTCGACCAAAGCGCAAAGCCTTGCCGCGCACTGTCAATTGCGGTTGCTTTTATACTGCTATCGGCCATTTCAACTTGGTAAATAACCTGACCAGTAGCAGGGTTTATAACATCAAAATATTCACCGGTTTGATTGGCGGAATAATCTCCATTAACAAAATTTTGATAACGCGGTAAAGCCATTGCCGTCTCCAAAAATTCAACTCGTCACGATTTTAAACGCCACTTTAAAATAGCATTACTATACGCAAACAACCCAACACTAACGAGTATTTCTGTTGGCCGTGCCTTTGGTTACGGTTGCCGGCACCCTGCAGGCCGAGCAAAAATCAGTTCCACTTAGCGCAGCAATCTGTGCCCCTGTATTTGCCGCACTCAAATTTCATAATTCTTGCCACCTAGCCCAACGGGCTCTTATTGCGGAAGATAAACTATCTTCTCGATCTGGGGAGGGATGGAGCGGGAGGCATGGCGAAATCGAGAACACTTTGACAGCTTTGATGGCTCTTATAAAAAATACAGTGCCAGACTCACCACCCAAAATATCAATATGATCTAACAAAAGGGCTCTCAGATAGAAAATCGCTATTTTTAATCTGCTTAATAGTTATGAAATATAGATCGAATGACCTGTGATTTAACATCCAATTCAGATTTTAATGCCGTTTCTTGGAAGCTTAGCCAGCCCCTTATCAAGATTGTCGTAATGACCTGAAATAGTTAGGCCATGATATGTCCCTGAGTCATCACTAATGACTGAAATACAATCAACCTGTGCATCACAGCTTAAATCTGGCGAATCAGTGTTCGGATCAATGACTCCAACATCCTCATTTCCATAGCTTCGGTCCTGACAACGATCTAGACATTTGCCGTTATTGTAGGACCCGTCAGTAGGTGTAGTATGTGAGCTACGGATAATTCTACCTGCTAACATCGCGCCCTAGGGCAGGTGATTCAGTGATCAATAAACAATGAATAGTGAAATTGACAATAAAATGGGCAGAAGCCGTATCCATTTTTGGGATCGGTGCTTCTACAAGAGGGACCTTTTCTTATCAGGAGATTACGACCGCTCGCCAATCCATCGCTTATCAGTGACAGTTGTAATCGCCGGCGATAAACCCTTTTTAATTCAAGATGAGAATAATCAAGAACAGCATTGTCAGGGCATCATCCTTGGCCCAAACATGAATGACACCAGCATTCACGCTATAAATTCGGAAACCACTACCTTTGATGCTTTTATTACAACTCCCGCCTACTGGGATCTAATGAGCACGTTGAATGGGGAGCAAACTCGATCGTTTACCCCTACAGAACTCCTAAAAACACAAAAGCTATGCAACGAAAGCTTCAATAAGGAGTTGAGCCAGATACAAATAGCCTCTTTATTCGACTCAATTATCGACGCCCTCTGCGACAGGAATATTGCCAAAAAAAATGACTTGAGAATTGAAGAGGTGTGCAGACTCATTGAGGAACATCCTGCCAATGAAATAACAATCAAATTCCTTGCCGGCAAAATAAACCTTTCCGAATCCCGCTTAAGAGCGCTTTTCAAACAAGAAATGCAGTGTGCACTTTCCCTCTATATCCGTAATGTCGCTGTCTGGAAAACACTTCCGATGCTCGCCAAAGGTTCAAATTTCACCGAAGCAGCCCACGAGGCAGGCTTTCACGACCTCTCCCACTATAGCCGAGCTGTTGCAGGATTCACTGGTGGATCACCAAGCGATATTCATAGCGAGGAATTTAGCCTTACTTTTGGTTTTGACACCACCTAACTTAAGTCCATCTGCCCTCGCCAATAGACCGCTAACTGTCAGCACGCAGCCAGCCATAGGTCAGTCGCTGCGTACAAGCTAGAAAGCTATTCTTTTCCTATACTATATCTATACATTTCAGCTGACTCGCCAGATAAGCAGCCAATTTAAAGAGATCTACCATGAAATCAGCCATTTCCAATAAGCTAAGTCTCTCTCAAAAGAAGTCACGTATCCGCCGCGGCACAGTATCGATTCTGCTCGGTTCAGCGCTTGTCTTCGTCGGAAGCGCCTATTCAGACCGCGAAGATCTTTCGCTATCCTTCCATGGCTTTGACTCTGAATCCTACTCTGAAGCAGGACAGGCTGGTCTAGAACAAATCCTTTCAGGGAAAATGTTCGACCTAGCATTACCCATGAGCGGACTCTACTTTCAGCAGGCAATTGCTGCCAGCAAGGCGGATGAGCTTGGATATGACCCCACATCTGCGGCAGGCAAGTACTACAGCGAAGGCTCGCTGCCTTCATTTAATGCAGATGCCGACTCACCCTTAGATTTAGGTCTTTCTCCTTTCGAGCGCGACGGCAAGGAGTATGCAAGCCTAAACTGTTTTGCCTGCCATGCCGGAGTAGTCAATGGCGTCGTGGTGGCGGGACTTGCCAGTAACAGCACCGTTCAGCGAGCAACGCCGTTAACAGACGTGCGCGGAGAAGTAGTTCGCGGAGATAACTTTGGGCAATATGCGGTTTGGAACTTGGCAGCAAGAATTGCGAATCCAGAAGAGACCGGATTGCTAACGTCCGCTGAAGAGACGGAGCTCACCGAAGTTATGAAGAACACCCAGCGGCCTCCAGTTCAGGCAATGCCTTGGTGGACAATGAAATACAAAGTACGGGACTACTGGTACGGCGATGGCGGGCCCCACGATGCAGCGCATTTTTCTCTAAATTTCAGCATAGGCAACGAACAAATAAACGATCATCACACAGAGCATGTGGCGATGACGGCTAAAGCGCTGGCTTTCGCCAGAGAAACCCAGTCACCGGTTTATCCAGAAAAACTTGACGCTTCGCTGGTTCAGATTGGGGAAAAGATTTTTCATGGCAAGCTAGCACCTGAAGACCAGTCAACCTTCTTAGCTTGTGTTCAGTGCCATGGCGAATACATCAAAAAGACCTCAGCATTGGACTACAGTATGCCGGGCTCTTGGACCGTGAATTACACCGGGTCTGAGTTGCTCAGAAATGTTGGCACAGACCCTAGCTACAGCGAAGTTATCGAAGACTTCGCTCCAATCGTTGAGCATTTGGACAAACTCGCTGTTTACTACGACGCTCAAGGTACGCCTGAATTAACCCCAGTAGATAGCCCACTAGAAGGAATCGGCTACATTCCACCACCTTTAGTTGGTGTTTGGACGACAGCCCCCTATTTCCACAATGGATCTGTACCAACTATAGAAGCTGTATTAAATTCCAAGTTACGCCCAGAAATTTGGGACCGTGATAAAAGCCCAAACGCCTACAATATGAAAAGTGTAGGGCTGGAGTATACGGCTGTATCCAAAGCACAATATGCAGACTTAGCGGCAACTGCGGCGGCGGCTCCAGATGAGAGCCGAGCCAAAATTGATATGAGTTTTATTTACGACACCAACAACTTTGGCAGAGGAAAGACGGGGCACACCTGGGGAGATTCCCTAAGTGACAAAGAACGCATAGCAGTGATCGAATTTTTAAAAAGCCTATCGGGCCCAGATATGCCACCCCAATCCGCAGGACAACAGCAAGCGAATCTGTGATTTTGGAGAGTTAAAATTAGGGACTGGCGTGAGCCTGTCCCTTTTTTTTAGCTATTTTTTTGAACCGTTCCGCTTTGGAATTAAACTGAGAGCAAATAAATAGACTCAACATGGAAACCCAGTAAAGTGGATAAAAAACCAACGGCTGATCAGATTATTCCACCCCGAGTCGCTATTAATTACCCAGTTCTCTAGTCTTCGTCATTTCAATCTAGGCCTGCCACGGAGGTACGTGGTAAATAGACTTGTTCATCCGAAAACCGTTGTATTTTTACTCTGATCCCAATTGTTCTTCTAGTGCTCGCCGTTTAGCTCATATCGAAAAATTTATAGCCTTCAGTAGCAGCGTGCTTGATCCTTTTTCGATACGAAGGCACCCCGCCAAAATAGGCATGATATCGGACCTTGCCTTCTTCACGACCTTCGACATTGCTGTTATATCCAGTAAACCAGCCTTTACTATTTCGGCTAAGCAAGCGCTCGTGTGCCACCACGGTTTCCTCGTGCCACTCCTTCTCGCCTGCAGATTGTACATCAAGACGCGTGTATCCTTTATCGCGGGCAAGGATCAGCAAGTCAGTAATCCACTCTACGCCCAACTCAATCGCGCGAGGGAAATTGGTACTTCCCGCTATACCTTGCGGCCCAGCTATCATAAACATGTTAGGGAAATCGCTGGTGGACAGACCTAAATACGTATTAGGCTGATCTTCCCACTTCCGTTTAAGGCTCATCCCATCAACGCCCTGAACGTCCACTTTCTCGTAGGCACCTGTAATAGCATCAAAACCAGTTGCGTAAATAATCAGATCGAAGTCATAGTGTGAGTCGCTGGTTTGAATCCCCTTTGTCGTTATTCTATCGATTGGCTCTTCGTTCGCATCAACTAAATGAACGTTATCTCGGTTATAGACCTCAAAGTAATTCGTTTCTAAAGGCAGTCGCTGCGTTGCAAAGCCGTGGTCTTTAGGGATCAGCTTTTCGGCGACCCTTGGGTCCTTGACTCGCTCTCTAATTCGCTCGGCTATGAAGTCGGACATCTCCTTATTGGCTTCCACCTCAAAAAATATCTCTGGAAAATTCGCCGCACTTATCGCAAACCCAGAGGTTTTATAAAGCTCGCTCCAGAGCTCAGTTCGCTGCTCCTTCGTCAGCCTCCAGAAACCGCGTCGATCCGGTCTATGCTCGAAACCGTTGGGCGACTCTGAGCAGTTGGCGAATATTTCGTCGTATCGAGCCCTAATCACAGCCATTTCTTGTTCAGTAATAAGTGAGTTATTCAGCGGAGTGGTCCAATTTGGCCGCCGCTGAAATACTGTCAGGGAATCGACCTTGTCAGCTATTGCTGAAATCACCTGAATACCCGTTGCTCCCGTTCCTATAACGGCTACCCGCTTACCCTCCAACTCAACCGGCTCCTTAGGCCAGTAATAAGTATGAAAAGATCGCCCAACAAACTCATCCATCCCGTCATACTTTGGCAGCGTAGGAGTGGACAGCACCCCCATCCCAGAAATTACAAATCGCGTGGTAACTACATCACCGTTGTCCAAGTTCAAGCACCAATGCCTTAGACCCTCAATCCAGTGCATGCTTTTCACTCTTGCGTTAAAGCGCATATAGGACCGTAGATTAAATTTTTCTGCAACGAAATTTAAGTAACGTAGAGTTTCTGGCTGAGGAGAGAAACGCTCTTTCCAATGCCACTCTTCCAGCACTTCCTTCGAAAAAGAATAACCGTAAGTGTAACTCTCAGAATCGAATCTGCAGCCAGGATAGCGATTACGATACCAAGTGCCACCCAAATCGCTGTCACCTTCCAGAACAATCGCGTTGAAACCCAAATCGGTTAACAATTTGATCTGGTAGATACCTGATACTCCGGCTCCCACCACTATTACTTCATGGTCAGTTTTACTTTTCATATACCATATTGCTCTTCAATCAAAAGTTCTATTGATAAAAATCAAAAATACACTCAATACACAACGCATTTGATATTTAAGACTGCAAGACTCGGGGCCGATTTCAAAAAATAAATTGAAGCTAAAAACCTCCAACTTTGACTAGTTGCCTACCAAAGTTCTCGCCCTTAAATAGTCCGCAGAAAGCCGATGGAAGAGTCTCCAACCCTTCGAATATTTTTTCCTCATAGACCAATCCCCCTTCTCGAATAAGTGTGATCATTTCGTTCTGCGCTTTGGCGAAATTTGGTATGTCGTCAAAAACAACAAGCCCCTGCATCAGTAGCCGGCTGGCAATAAAATCGATTGTATTTTTGATGCCATGGCGTTCCTCTAGAGGAACGTTGTAGTCTGCCGTCTGCCCCGAAACGATTATCCTTCCATTGAACCGCATCATTGGAAGGACCGTGTCGATCATGGCATTACCAACATTATCAAAAAGAACATCAATACCCTCAGGACAGGTCATTGAAATAGCCTCGGCAAGGTCGCTTTCTGTCTTGTAGTTGATCGCCGCATCAAAACCGGCTTTTCCTGTCAGCCAAGCGCATTTCTCCTCGCTGCCAGCAATACCAATCACCGATGCTGCCCCCCAATGCTTAGCTAGCTGCCCAGCAGTAGCACCGACAGGGCCGGCGGCAGATGTGACTAGTATATGGTCACCTTTCTGAAACCGCCCTATGCGTCTCAAACCGAAATAGGATGTCATTCCTGGGATTCCCAAAATGCCTAAAAACAACGATGCAGGAATATCAACTTCAGGCAGTTTAAAGGCGAATCCAGCACCACCAAAGACACTATGTGATGCCCAGCTTCCTCCCATGGTGACCATGTCACCTTCTTTATAAGCGGCGTTACAACTTTTCAGTACACGGCCGATCGCAAATCCACTGACTGCCTCGCCGGGTTTTACGGGAGGTGCATAGCCCGTTACGCCGGAAAGCCGCGAGCGCATGCCCGGATCAACTGATACAAAGTGATTTTCAGCGATGAACTGGCCTTCTTTTAGCTCGGGAAAAGGAGCATCCTTAAATTCAAAATCACTCTCTTTTGGCAGCCCATCTATATTGGCTTTAAGGGAAACATAGCGCATGGAATTGGTCATTTTCATCTCTCTCGGAAGCAGTTGCTGGTACTATCATGACAAAACTTGTGATTGTATATCAGGACTATTCATAGCTACATATTTGAGCGATGTGTTCTAGCGACATGAGATAGGCTTTAAAATAAAAGTGGGAGTCTAATAACTTAACTCTTTGAAAGGCAGCCTACTATTAGCCTATAAAAACCTAATATTCCTTACTTCCCATCCATCTAGATCGAACCAAATATAGGGGCAATCAAGTCAAGCTATTACGTATTGGTAATTTCTCTTCTTCCATGTTGTTGATTGCATCTTTCGCCAGCGACCACCGGCTGAGAGTTAACTTGTCAGCACCCCAAAACGCCTTATACGTTAGCGAAGCTCAACATCACTTCTCATCTAAGAGACAGCCTCCATGCAATAACGATAATTAAAGAGCACAACAGAGATGGCCAATAGGCAACCTTAGGAATAATATTATCTTTACAGTCGATAAACTTGAGCCAGCTTGCTTTGTGTATCGAGAACAAAGAGGTACTCGCCGTTGTTGCAACCAGCATTCCATACATGATTAGATAAAAGTACTTTATATAGACAATGTCTCTGCCACCAACCTCGCCACATAATTAGATGTGCGCGATCCTAATAACGAAGCATCAACATGCTATCGCTGTAAGCATTCTATCTAAAATTGTGACTCCTAGCTTAAACTCTAGCGCTGCCGAGCTCGGTCTGACGCCATTTCCCATTGATATTCTGTGACATCTGGAACCACTTTAACACCAGATGTAAATTTGAACGGTTCTACCACTCCGCTGGGATAATGAGCCTCTATATAATAAGCGGTGAATCCTGACGGCGGAGCATCAAGCCTAACCTGATAAACGCCAGGCTCAATTTCTTGTAAAGGAGTACTGGTATAGGCGCGACCTATTACGGCTTGCATAAAATTTCGTTTTTCTGGGTTAGTCGCCTGCCAAAGTAGAACACGTGAAGGCTTATCAGTAGAAAACAAGGTGATCGTGCCATCACCAGCCACATCCCATGAATACCTAGGCATTGAGACATTGTGGACAATGGCATGGTACCAGGCGTCGACACTTTCGATAACATCGGTTTCTTCCATACTGTGATTGGAGTTAGGAACATAGCGAAGGTGTTTTTCACCCACTAGTTCATCCCAATAGAACTGCCATGAATCCGGCAAGAAGAACTCATCACCGGTAGAGTTTAATAAGTATTTCGGCAAGGTTAGTCTGTCTCTGTATTCAAAAGGTCCAACAATATCCATTAAGGCATCCCATTGCTCGGTACCGTTCCAATTGATATTGCCTGTGAGGACGTAGTCAATAACCGCAGGGGAATAGGCACCATAAACTGAATAGTGGTGCTTAAAAGATTCACCCACGTTTAGCATGTCGATAACAATAGGCATGATTGCCACGACCCGACTGTCAACGATTGCAGTGGTCCATGTAGTCCAGCCCCTTTTAGATCCGCCCGCTACAACGAATTGATCTACCTGATAGCTTCCCGCCTCCGCGCTCGCCAACAAATCCGTTACTGTATCCATCGCTCGAACGGCGCTTTTTGTCATAGGCAATCTAAGTGGCCACTTCTCATCCCCGGTACGAAAAAATTTGTCCCAGGAATAGGCGATAATTGAATCTTCTGTTCGACTCAGATCATTATCATCTTTAAATACCAAGGGTTGATTTGGCACCATATAAAGAGTGGTGACCACAGTGTTAGTTAGTAACGCACGCTTTATATCCGACTCTGGCGCACTCTTGGGGGCGTCGTTAGATTTACTGCCACCGGTTATATACAAAAAGCCAATATCGCTCACCACTTCGTCTGGCACCGTCACCACCATGAAGTGCTCCCAAACAGGCAGGTTCACTTCCGCTTCGGTAAGCCATTGCTGAGAGGTCATATCAACAACAAATGTTTTGTAACCCTCCCCTTGAACAGTTTCGAGAACCGAATACTTATAGTGTGAGTCAGGGGCCGCAACATAGTGGTCTAAGGCCGTCAGTTCGAGGCCTTCGGCGGCGTTTGACAGCGAGCTGACAAACAGTAAAAAAGCCCCGCAAGATAGCCAGAGACTGCCGTTTAAAATGCTTCTATTCACTAATTTCAACGCCGTTAGGTTTCTAATTTTCAACTTTAGTTCTCCCTCATGGCCTAAACAGCGATAAGCCGTTCAACCTTTCTAATTATTGAGACTCTTTGCTCTAACTAATATTTCTCGTTTGCCCCTGCAGTGCTGACGCGCAGCCACCCGCTTTCAGTCTATCGTCGACTAGTTATGGTTAACCCCATCTAACACCTTCTGAATGATAATCGTAAAAGCTCTCACCAATCATTAACGTATGAGTATCACCGCCTGCTACGCAGCTATATTAGCTCTAAACCTCACGCTCCATTCTCTAGTAGTTGTTCTAGTATTAAGAACGATAAACGCTAACTCAATTTATGTCTATGCCGCCTGCCGCACGAAGCATGTACCTTGGGTGTCTCTGCCTGCAAGAGGAATCGTGGGGATTGCCCTTTAAGCTCTAGAACCCCCTCCGGCCCGATGGTTAATTCTCCTATTTATTGGGCATTCTTGAATTGTGGCAATTGTGCATTGGCGCTATGCTACAAAGAAGATCCTGAAAACTAACAATAAGGGATAATAGAATGAAAATTCATTGCCGTTCACTGATTAGTCTGGCGTTAGTATCTTTGTCTCTGGGGCCTACCGCAGCACAGGACTCGGAGATACGAAGAACTCATGATGGCAGACCCGATCTCCAAGGCTACTGGACCAACTCGTCGCAAACCCCTTTAGTTCGTCCTGAAGAATTAGGTGAAAAGGGCTTTTTAACCGAAGCGGAGGCTGCCGATGTAGAACAGGGCTGGCGTGACCGCTACAAAACTTCCTCCCAAGCCGCTGACCCAGAACGAGCACCCCCCACCGATGGTAACGCGGACCTTGGTTACAATAGTTTCTGGTGGGATCCTCGCTCAGACGCAGTTAAGTTAGATGGGCAGTACCGCACGTCAATTATTGTAGACCCAGCCAATGGGCAAATTCCTTATATAGAAGGCGGTCCTCCCCAGAACGGCCTCCGGGCGCAGTGGCGAGCTCGATCTGGAGTAGGGCCCTACGATGCTCATGAGGTTCGTCCTCTGGGTGAGCGTTGTCTGCTGACCTTTGGGTCAGGATCTGGCCCGCCCATGCTACCTATTCTCTACAACAGCAACTATCAGATCGTGCAGACAGAAGACTACGTAATGATTCTTGTCGAAATGGTTCACGATGCACGAATCATCCCAATCGATACGGATCACCACCCAATCAACTTTGAGAAATGGATGGGTGATTCCATAGGATATTGGGACGGGGACATTCTGGTTGTAAAAACGCAGAACTTCCACTCTCAGCAGTCATTTAGAGGCAGCTCCGATCAGTTAGTGATTACGGAGCGTTTTAGCCTGCAGGATGAGGGTAAGATTAAATATGCATTTACACTGGAAGACCCACTCAGCTATCAACAGCCCTGGACCGGTGAGATTGCAATGAACCGAAAACCCCCGGGGGAGCTTATGTACGAATATGCATGTCATGAGGGGAATTATGCCTTCCACGGCATTATGGCCGGAGCCAGACGCCAAGAATTGGATCAAGCGGAAATCTAGCATGTCAGCAGTTATCCCTGCTACCAATAGCGGTTAACAACATAAATAAATGAGGACGCACTTGTTAAGTTATTAGTACGTCCTATTTTAATTCTCCTTTTATTTTCCGTATCAATTATCCGGAATCAAATCGATCGTTTCGTAAAGTACGGTTTCAATTTTTTCTCTTGAATAGAATGCTGGAAAAACTCTGTCATTCGCCCATAACTCAAAAAGATTGTCATAAAGCGGGCTATCAGGATCCCCCACCTGGCCCGGAGTATTCATACCCAGAGTGTTGTCCCAGTCTCGGGTATCGATAAATATTCGAAAGGAAGCTCCCGACGTTTGATTATCACCACTACCAGTATTACCCACGGTAAAACTGCTGCCCCCACGAGGGACCGGTCCTACGTTTAAGCGATCTCGAATTTTATCATTGACTGCGCTAGCCAAAGGATGACGCAACAGCACATGTTTGTAGTCCAACTGCCCATATACCCAGTCTTCAACATTAGTGCCCAGTTTTTCTCTAAGAGTGGCAATTCCCTGTGAAAAGGTGTCAATCAAGAATTGATCTCTTCCCGCAATAGGATCGCTTCCAAAATCTCCATCTGGGGCTAACAACATGTCGATGGTTGTCTTCATGCTAAGAGTTAAATAGTCACTGGCCACGTTAGGGACTTTTAGCGTTTCAATATTGAGCAACAGCTGACGCTCAAAGGCGATGTAAATACCTGCCTCGATAGAATCCTTATCCAAAACAAAGTCCCAGTTAAGTAGCATCTGCCTTGCAGCCTCTACTTGTGCGTCATCGCTTTTAAGGTTCTTGAAAAACGTTACTAAAGAGCGTGCAGGGATAGAAAGATAATCATGTTGAAGCTCAACCATATCAGTCATATTAAATTTACGACCAGAGGCGAGAACTTCACTTGCTCTAGCCCAACGATAAGGGTCTGTCCACGCAAACCCAATTGCGTCCATATAAGGATAGTCAGGAGGCGTGTAGTTGCTGTTGGACGTCTCGATGAAGCCAACATCCGGATTGTAGGCATTAGGCTTGTTCTCTATTTTAAGGTAACCATCCCACTCAAAGCGGCCATCACCAGGCACAGGAACCATGCCGCTAAAATTGCGCCTTAACGGTGCTATTCCTACAGCCTGCCATCCTATGTTGCCGTCTCGATCAGCCCAGATCATATTTTCTCCTGGAATATGGCTGTAATTAGAAGCCTCGCGAAATTCATCCCAAGTCGTAGCCTGATCCATGCGAAGAGAGGCTAGATAAGGCGCCCCGCCAATGTCCATCCAAGCTGGCCTTATTGCATAGGCTAAATTCTTCTCAGCATCTTCGAAAGATACCGGTCCGTGTCTTGTGTATTTAAGTTCAACAGTTACCTCAGGAGCACCCTTAACCTGAAAGGTTTCCTCAATGACACGCATGTCCTCCCAGTTACCTTGATATTTATATTGATTCGGATTGTCAGGATTGATCTCATATACCATCAGATCTTCGCCGTCGGTATTAAACACGGTTAGACCCCAAGCACCTTGTTCGTTGTGCCCAATTGAGATACCTGGGATTTCCGGCTCACCACCGCCGAGAACGTTCCAGCCCGGACCAACCAAATGCACCCAGTAGCGTAACGAGGGAACGGCCTGAGCGCGATGAGGATCGTTGATCATTAGCGGCCAGCCATCCTGAGTTAGATCGCCGCTGACAACCCAATTATTACTCCCTATATCTTCGATAGAGCGCTTCTGAAGCTCTTTTTCTTCATTCTCAAGCGTGGCGGCGAGGCTTTGAAATGATTCGTTAGTATTTCTGTTCTCAGCAACCGCAAGATCAGAAGGCTGAAAGTCTATGCCAGTGCGATAGGCATTATACAAACCGAGGATGTCATTTTGGACCAAAGAATCACAATCGATCATCGGATCTAACTCGAGAATAGGGTCATGGGGGTGGTAGTACTGCAGCTGCCGAACCTTGTCCTCACCTATTGTGCATACCGCTCGACCAGTCTTAAGTTCTGCAACGATGTTACCCAGCAACCCCTGATGTCTCGAAATAACCACTTCAGGGGTCCAGTGCTTAGGCTGTATTCCTAGTAACTTAAAAGGAAGAGAGAGATTGTCAGGGTCTTCCAGTGCGACATTGATATACGCATTTACCCCGTCGACAAATGCAGTAATAATTTCCATACCGCGAGGATGATAATGATTCATCTCGTCAGTCATATCACCACGAAACTTAAACAGCCTAGTGCCGTGATCCCGCTCAATCGCCCGTGGACCAAGAATTTCTGCGGTGGTTCCTGTTGCCTGCGCCCGCCATATTTCAAATTGAAACAAGCGATCGCGAGCAGCGCTATAGCCTTGCGCAAAAAACAGGTCGTGTTCGGTCTGCGCATAAATATGGGAGATTCCCCAACGATCTTTCAAAATCTCAACAGGTTGATCAAGTCCCTCTATAGAAACCGAAGAAGACTCCTGTGCCTGAAGCAATGTGCTTGAGATGAGAGTGGATAGACTGAACATTATTGCGAAGAGATTACGACTGTACATTTTAGGCGGCCTGTTTTGTGATGGCTCTTTATGATTTCTTAGATCCCGTATAACTTTATGGGAATGAGAATAAAATACATGAGATTTAAGGGTGAGAAAAGAAATGTTGACCAAACACCGATTTGAAATTCATTGCTATCAATAAAAAAGCGGACTAGAGCTCTAACCAAAAAGCTAGCGATGCCTCAGAGTCTGCCAGCCAACCCAAGCCGAATGTTGTCTCAACTCGTTCGGCCTGCCCTATGAGCAAATAGGAACACTTATGATTTGGTAACCTAATAAAAATTAACCTGCCAAGACGGCATCTAGGCTAAAAGCGTTCCCGCTATATCCTTTACTAAATCTGCAGCTAAAAGTAATAATCTTTCTTGGCTATCATCTCAACCCTATGCAACCTATAGACTGTCACACGAACCAGAGATAATTTGGCGCACTAGTAGTGTAATGATTTAACGGTAGCTCAGCGGCAAGAATTACAACTAGAAAATTAAAGATCTCTGGGCATTGCCTAAGCAGCCCAGAGCCAACCCTTTTCTCAAAGGCCGACCCAACCCACCGCAATCTATAAATCACCACGTGTCCATCTGAAACTGAGCTAAATCTTGCTTTCATCCGTAAAGTATCTGTATAAAATCGTCAATCGAAACCTCCGATATCCCTTAAGAATCCAGAAGTATGTTTGTGGTATGACCAACAATCCAAACAGCAGACGCTCAGTTCCCGTCCCCCATAGACGGCTCTCTAGACTAGGACGCATAGGTGCTATGGCGATGGGTGTTGCAGGCAATATGGCCGTCAACGGTATCTCCCAGTGGACCACAGGTCAGCGTCCGTCTGCACGGGACCTCATGTTAACTCCGGGTAACATTTTTCGAATTACCCAGCAATTGGCCCAACTGCGGGGGGCGGCGATGAAAGTTGGCCAGCTAATCTCGATGGATACCGGTGATTTCATGCCTGCTGAACTCACGCAAATCATGGCCAGGTTACGCGAAGATGCCGACAGCATGCCAGAGGCCCAGCTTAAACGAGTATTGGCTAAGCAGTGGCCAGTTAACTGGCCTCAGTCATTCAAGTCATTTGATAT
>Ga0307488_10001603_pt1 | contig 18914 bp, 27 predicted proteins | sample SB02metaG_FD_202248 | JGI IMG/M metagenome (GOLD analysis project Ga0307488, IMG submission 202248) | Sea-ice brine microbial communities from Beaufort Sea near Barrow, Alaska, United States - SB 0.2 | ecosystem: Environmental > Aquatic > Marine > Coastal | place: USA: Alaska | collected... | reverse complement strand
CAACAACTTATCGATACCGTGCAGAAACATGCAGGTGAAATGAAAATAGAGATGCACGACAACAGACCAGGAGATCCTGCTTACCTCGTCGCTGACACAACCAAGGCAAAAGAAATATTAGATTGGGAGCCAACACAGAGTTCAATTGACAACGTGGTGTCGACTGCTGTACAATGGTACAACAAGACACACAAGAAGGAGATACAATAATGATGGATGAAGATATTTTAAAGGACAGTTGGATGCCGGATGAACCAGTATCAAAAACAATAAGAAATAAAATTAAAGCGGAAAATGGTCGTTTCTGGGCAGGTGACAATGTCAGCAAGTACCTAGAAGAGGGCGACAAGCAAAAACTTATTGAAGAACTCACCCCCAAGTTTGAATCTGTGCTGGACAGTTTGCTGATAGACAGGGAGAATGATCCCAACAGCAACGACACAGGCAGAAGACTTGCCAAAATGTACATCAATGAATTAATGGCAGGACGTTATAACCCAATGCCCAACGCAACTGCGTTTCCACAGGAGATGTCAGACGCATACACAGGTATACTGACGGTACGTTCAGAACTTAAAAGTGTTTGTTCGCATCACCACCAACCAGTGAGCGGTATCGCATACATCGGAATACTTGCGGCAGAGAAACTTATTGGATTGAGCAAGTACACAAGGATCGCCCAATGGTGTGCAAGACGAGGCACACTGCAAGAGGAATTATGCAACAACATAGCAAGAGAGATCATGAAAGCAACAGGTAGTAATGATGTAGGTGTTTATATTCAAGCAACACATGGTTGTTGTGAGAACAGAGGCATCATGGCACACAGCAGTTTGACACAGACCACCGTGCTGAAAGGTGCCTTCAAGGATGACAAGGGAACCAAACAAGAGTTCTTTGACAACATCAAACTACAACAGGAGTTTGCTCCTAGATAGTATGACAAAAAGTAAAAAGAAAGAAGTTGAAATATCAGATGGCATACAAGTAAGTGGAACAGCAACTGAAAATTTCATGTACTCATTCGCAGACTTAGACACATCAGAACTTACTATGACTATGTCTAGTCCAGAAACGAGTTACACTATTGACGGAATAATGGATAGCGATGAAGTAGGGTTAAGAGAGAAATACCCTGCACTACAACAAGCACACGAACACTACCTAAGTGTATTAGAAATATGTAAAACAAAAGAGAAGGAAGAAGATGAGGATTGATAACGACCCTAAATTGAACTTTGAAGACGTTCTATTGAAGCCAAAACGTTCGACACTGTCCAGCAGGAGAGATGTGGACATGACTCGCAAGTTCAGTTTCCGTAATTCACCCAAGGTGATGGATTTCCTTCCAATATTCGCCAGTAACATGGACGGAGTTGGCACGTTCTCAATGGCAAAGGCCATGCAGGAACACAAGATGATGACCGTGATAACAAAGTCGACTACACCAGATCAGTGGAAAGCGGCCGCGGGCTCAGGACTAAGAATGCAATCGGTGTCGGTATGCACAGGAACAAATGTTATGTTTGACCCGGACGCACCTGATTGGAACACAATGAGAAAAGTATTAGAGATGTTCCCAGACATCAAGATGATCACTGTTGATGTTGCAAACGCATATCACCAGAACATGGTGGACTTCATAAAGAAAGTCAGAGATGAATATCCAGAAAAAGTTATCATAGCAGGCAATGTAGTGACACCTGAAATGACAGAGGAATTAATCATTAATGGTGCTGACGTGGTCAAAGTGGGCATAGGACCGGGATCAGTATGCACAACAAGGACAATGACAGGTGTTGGTGTACCACAGTTCTCAGCAATAGTGGAATGTTCAGATGCGGCGAATGGCGTTGGTGGACACATAATGGCAGATGGTGGTTGCGTACATCCAGGAGACATAGCAAAAGCATTCGGCGGCGGCGCACACATGGTGATGATTGGTGGTATGTTGGCAGGACATGATGAGTCCGAACAGCCGGTGGTGGATGACAGAATAGAATTTTATGGAATGAGTTCAGACAGGGCTCGTGAAGTGCATGGCAAACGTAAAGATGGATACAGAGGCAACGAGGGTAGACTAATTTCTTTACCTTACAGAGGACCTGTTTCAAACACATTGGAAGATATACTGGGCGGAGTGAGAAGTGCCTGCACGTACATCGGTGCGAGAAGACTGAAAGACATGGCCAAGTGTGCCAGTTTCGTAACAACACATAATGTGATCAACAGAGTTTATGAACGATACACAAAATAAAATAGAGCCAATTAGAGAAAAACTTGATGACAAGATCAAGAAACTTAACTCATCGAGAGTAATTAAGAAAGTAACACCCAAGGGTGACTTATCTTGGTATGTAAAATGGGTGTCTGTTTTCTTTATACTAATAGCTACTGCGGCCAGAAGTGTAGGCACAGTACCACACATTGACATGTGGTTTGGGCTTATCGGTACAGTGGGATGGGCATGGGTAGGATTCCTATGGCATGACAGGGCCTTGCTGTTTCTAAACGCAATACTAGTCACACTGCTGATAATGGGCTTGATGAATTATTATTTTGGTGTCTAAACCAAAGTAAATAAACAGATGCCAATAAACAAAAATACATTCTGTGTAGCACCATGGTATAGCATCTTTGTGAATGCAGACAAGAAGTTAGCACCGTGTTGTAAATTCAAAAAACATGATTACAACTATAACGATATTAAACAATACTTTAATTCGAAAGAACTTAATAAGGTGCGACAGGACCTACTTGATGGTATAAAAAACGAAAATTGTAGCAAGTGTTGGAGTGACGAGGATAAAGGAGGTGATTCCTTAAGGCTCATATCCAACAGAACCGTAGCAAGAGGCACTAACACAAGGCTACTTGACCAGATAGAAGATCCAAGATTATCAAACTTAAAAAGTTTTGATCTTGTGCTGGGTAACCTTTGCAATTTAAAGTGTGTCATGTGTACTCCCAAGCTGAGTAGTCAGCTACTGGCAGAGGCAAGTTTAAATCCGGAATTGAAGGCGATACACGGAAAAGATTACAAACAGAAAGATTTTGACTGGCCTAAGAGCGATGACTTTGTAGATTGGTGCAATCGATACCTACCAGAGGCGATACATATTAAATTCACAGGCGGTGAGCCTTTTATTATCCCATGGATACAAACTGTCCTAGACAAGATACCCGATGAACAGAAGAAGAAATGTGTATTACACTTCACTACAAATCTCACTATTGTGAATCTAGGATTGTTTGAGAACTTCCGTAAATTCAAAGAAGTGTGGTTGAGTGTGTCTGCAGAGGGCATCAACGAAACACACGAATACCTAAGGTACGGACACAAATGGGAAACACTAGAAACAAATATCAGACTGATACAGGAGATGAACATTCCAAATTTGATACTAAAAATTAACCATGTAGTGCAAACTGCAAGTTATCACTCTATTATTCCAATGACGGAACACTTTGACAGAGAACAACTGGAAATACATCCTATCATGTGTACTGATCCTAAACATTTCCATATATCATCACTTACTAAATCTTCAAAAGAAAAATTCCTCAAAGACACACAAAACTATACCGGTTTCAACAAACAGTTCATACAATACGTGAGAAATGCATCACAGGAAAACATAGAGCAAGACATGGGGTTAGTAAAGGATTGTATTACTCATTTATCTGCATTTGACAAAGTAAGAAAAAATAGTCATAAAGAAATTATTCCTGTTGCAAACTTGCATCATGTGTAATATAATATTATATGGCTGATGATGTAAAAAAGAATTATTTCACTACAGGACAGGTGCGTAACGCACTTATTCAAATCGAAGACAAGATGGTGCATTCCAACTGGATGCCTAACATCATACTAGGGATCAATAGGGGTGGTTGTATACCAGGTGTGTATCTATCGCACAGGCTGAAAGTGCCACATGAAGCACTTGATGTTAGGCTGAGGGATCACACAGCCAAGCCAAACCTACAGACACTAGAGAAAGCATTCGCATACCAGAAAAAAATACTGATCATAGACGATATCAACGACTCCGGTGCAACATTCAAATACATCCTAGAAAACTTTGGTAAACACGAACAACGTATCAAGTTCGCGGCCTTGATCCACAACAAGCCAAGTGAGGTCAAAGTGGACTACCATGGCTACGAGATCGACAAGGACGAAGTACCCGCATGGATAGTGTTCCCATGGGAAGAATGGGACAAATAAACTAAAGGTTGTATAGACCTTTCCATCCAGAACTGTTACAATTACTGACATTAATAAAAAACCTTAAGGAGATTTAATGTTCAAAGACATAAACAAATCAATGCTGTTGAAATTGGTAGCACTACACGTGATAGTGATCATCGTTTCAAATGCGTTAGTGGCAGTCCCAGTAGAAATAATGGGCATCAAACTGACGTGGGCGGCATTCACTTTCCCATTAGTAGTAATAGCGACTGACTTAACAGTTAGACTACTGGGTAAATCAATCGCAAGACAGACCATCGCAGTTGCGTATCCGTTAGCAATAATTGGATCCGTCGCAGTTGTGTTGGCTGAAGGAGCACCGGGATCGGTCGCATTAAGAATTGGTTTCGCAAGTGCCACTGCTTATGCTGTTGGTACAATGCTCGACGTTTACGTGTTCCAAATATTGAGAGAGAAGTTCTCCCAATGGTGGTTGGCACCAGCGGTATCAACCGTTGCGGCGAATCTCATAGACACGTATGCCTTCTTTGCTGTTGCATTCAACAACAGTGCGGACGAGTACATGGCGGCAAACTGGGTAGAGATCGCAGGATCACAAGTGGTATTGAAAATACTTCTGGGTCTGGTCATCTTCCTACCGGCTTACGGATTACTACTCAGACATCTGTCTAGTAGGATCAAAGTAAGTGCATCAGTACAGGCATCATTCAAGAATGCTGGTTCTGATCTAAAGAAAAGCAAGTAATATAAAATTAACAGGGGAATTAATTTTCCCCTGTTGACAATCCTTCTAAATAATAGTAAAATAATATTATGTACAAAGCAGGAAAAATTTGGGGTGAGACGGAACTGATACTGGCCAACAACGCATGTGAGTTCCACAGGATAGATTTCAAGGAAGGCGGGGTGTGTTCAAAACACCTACACGAATGGAAGTGGAATGGTTTCTACTGCATGAGTGGACAATTAAAGATTAAAGTATGGCAGAAGGACTACGACCTAGTGGACGAGACGATCCTTAACCCGGGAGACTTCACAGCGGTCAAGCCAGGACTGTATCACAGTTTCGAGGGCATGGAAGACGGTGTTGCGTTTGAACTTTACTGGGCCAACTTCTCACACAACGACATAGTGAGGGAATCCGTTGGACATTTGAAAGATGCAGACGGCAAGGTTGTCAGACTAGACAAGAACAAGAAAAAATAGTATGATCCCAATTAAAGGATATGCCACATTTGATCCACTAAAGCACTGTTGGATAGGATCTGGGTTTAAGACCGAATGGTTCAGTGATCTACCCATATATAAAAACAATCGGATCATGAATCCTCTCAAACGTATCGCCGAGGAGACCGAGGAAGACTACCAAGCACTAGACAAGATACTTAAGGATGCCGGTGTACAGACCTATCGTAGTTTCCTAGACATAGACAAAGCGGGCTCATTGAAAAATATTTATAGGCCACCAGTTAATCCCAGGGATCATTTTGCAGTGATCGGTGAGAAACTATATGCAGTAGGAGGAAAATCTGAAGGTTATGCTAGTGTATTAAAACAGATAGAAAGACAAAACATCGTAATTGAAAAGATAAAAAATATATCTAGTCCTATTTCTACTGCAAACATTTGTAGGGTTGGAAAAGATTTATGGTGGGACATCGACAAAGAGTGTCCAGACTATATCGTAGACAAGTATAAAAAGATATGGCAAAATGAAGGGTTTCGAGTACACATATCCAACAGAGGATATCACAGTGACAGTTCTTTCTGCGTTGTAAAGCCTGGTTGCATAGTTTCATTGAAGGACATTCAGGACTACAAGACGGAGTTCCCGGGGTGGGACGTGTTGTACCTGCCGGATCAGTCATGGAGTAAGGTCGATCCTTTCATGAAAATGAAGGACAAAGTTGGCGGACAGTGGTGGTTAAAAGGTGAGGAGCACAATGACGAACTTATACAATTTGTGAACACCTGGCTAACAGACTGGGTTGGCTATGTGGAGGAGACTGTGTTCGACGTGAACATGCTATCCATAGATCAGAATACTATCATATGCAACAACTACAACAAAGAAGTATTTGAACATTTTAAAAAACATAAAGTAGAACCTATAGTGTTCAACTTCCGACACAGGTACTTCTGGGATGGCGGCATACACTGCATAACACAGGACCTATACAGAGAGGGAACACAGGAGGATTACCTTGGCTAACATATACACAATATACGCAGACCACAAGGACAACATCACAGCACACGAGTTCGTGTGCAAGATAAACATGTTCTTGGACAAGTTAGTAGAGAACAAAAAAATGATCTGCTATCGAGTCACTAGGATGAAGTTGGGTTTTAGATCCATGGACATGCCCGAATTCAGGATCGACATGGAATTTGATAACATGCAACAGCTAGATGATGCCATGACTGTTACAATTCACGACAAAGATGTTGATCGAGTACACGTGGGATTCAACCAGTTTGTTGATGTGGATACTATACAGCACTTCCTTTATAGGGATTTCCCGGACGTTCCACCTGCTGACCTAAATACCAGCACGTTGACAGATAAGAAACAATCATATACAATAGATGAAGTAGTTAAAGCAACAAAAGATATAGAACCAGACATATGGAAAAAATAAGATACTCGGAGATATTCTACAGTGTGCAAGGCGAGGGCAGATTCGTTGGTGTGCCCAGTGTGTTCTTCAGGACGTTTGGTTGCAATTTTCACTGTCACGGGTTTGGACAGGGCAGAGACAAGAGCAAATGGGTCAAACCAGAAGACATGCCCTACAACACCCAGGACATATCAGAACTGAAACACATCTCAGACCTACCAGTAGTCAACATAGGATGTGATGCATCAGCAAGTTGGTCACAGAGGTACAAGCACCTGGTCGACTGGGATCCGGTCGAGGACATAGCAAAGAAAGTCACAGCATTCACACCCGAGAACAAATGGACTTGCAACAACGGACAGGACGTACACTTCATCCTAACAGGTGGCGAACCCATGATGTGGCAGAGACAGATAGAGGCACTGATAAGATGTCCAGAATTCCAAGACCTAAAGAACATAACGATAGAGACCAACTGCACACAACCCTGGAAGGACAACTTTGACAAGTTTATGCATGGGCTGACCGCGGGTGACTACACCAAAGATCCCGTACACGTCACTTGGTCGACATCACCAAAGTTGAGCATATCAGGTGAAGCATGGGAGAAGGCCATAAGGGCAGACGTGGCGAGACAGTACGCACAGATACCAAACACACACTTATATTTTAAATTTGTTGTGCAGGACGAAGTAGATCTCAAAGAAGTGGATGCGGCCAGGGAGGCATACGCAAAAGCAGGGGTCACTGGTGACATATACCTAATGGCAGTGGGGGCCACACAAGAGGGACAAGCAAAGACATCTTCACAGGTAGCGGAGATGGCAATGAAGAGTGGTTACAAGTACACTCCTAGATTGCACGTTGACCTGTTTGGTAATCAATGGGGAACTTAACACTAGACTAAAAAATAGAAATAAGGTATAATAGTATTATGAAGGTAAAAAAAACAGCAAAGACAACTATCAAGAAAAAGAACAAGAAAGGCTCTAAGAAGAGCGAAGAGCCAGAAGTCAAAGTTCTCAATCTAAATGTTAATCCTGAGAATCCTAGGAATGGTTTCTTTGAGCTGGACTGGAATCCGGAGTTCGTGAACATGTTGAAACAGTCCGGATATCAAGGCGAAAGCGAAGAAGAGATCGTTGACAGATGGTTCCAGACACTGTGTCAAACAATTGGCAATGAGCAAGGGTTAGACGTCAACGCCTCGGGACATGTAAAGATGACCAGGAGAGATGACGGCAAGACCGAAGTCAGTTAATTTTTTACAATTTTTCTACTCGTAAATACAACTGATGTATTCTTTAGAATCCTTATCGGAGATTAACTTTGAGCTGAGTAGCCATTGTAACTCTAAATGTCCTCAATGTCCTCGTTACGATATGCTTGGTCGTGTACACAAAGATCTCAATGTCACACACCTTGACGTAAACGTCATAAAAAAATTACCCATAGAAAAAATGAGAAATTTAAAAAAAGTTTCATTCTGTGGTAATTTTGGTGATCCACTAATGCACCCAGACTTAAATGAAATTGTCAATATTTTTCAAAATAAAGAAATATTGATTAGCACCAATGCTTCTCTCAGGAGCCGGCAGTGGTGGAGTGAATTAGGTGAAAAAGAAAATGTATCCGTAACCTTCTGCATAGATGGGATAGGAAAAACGCATGAACTCTACAGGAGGAACACGTCCTACGATAAGATAATCAAAAACGCTAAAGCATTCATAGATGCTGGCGGAACAGCTCGTTGGCAATTTATTGTGTTCAAGCACAACGAACACCAACTCAACGAAGCAAAAAAATTAAGCGAGGAGATGGGATTTAAAGAAATTAAAATCATGTACTCGGACAGATTTGACACCAACAATAAGTGGAAGGTGTATGACAACAATGAGTATCTGTACGATCTGGAAAAGTCATCGCATCAAACATCATTGAGAGAATCACTAGGTGCCCCCGATGGGGAGAAATACTGGAAATTGTTGAATAAAAATAAAGGAGCGATATCCTGTGTCTGGAGTGAAGCGAAAAGACTGTACATACACAGCGATGGCACAGTGTATCCTTGCTGTATGTTGGGCTCTATACAGTCAGGAAAGAATATCGAAAAACTTATGTTAAAGAAATTAGTCAAAGATTTTAAAAAAATAGATCTACATCATAATAATCTAAGTGATATTCTCACATCAGAAGTCTTCCAAAAAGCTCTGCCGGACAGTTTTAACGAAGACCCGTTCTCTCATCCTATCTGCATTGAATACTGTAATAAAGCCACTGGAAAAGCGTATTTCGATAACAAAGCAACATTAGATATTCACTAGACAAATCTATTAGTTAATGCTATAATATTGTTATGACACACATATTGGTAGACACAGCAAACACATTCTTCAGGGCCAGACATGTCACGAGAGGCGACACATCTGAGAAAATAGGCATGGCCATACACATCATGTTCGCTTCTATCAAGAAAGCATGGGGAGACTTTGATGGCTCACATGTGGTATTCTGCCTGGAGGGCAGATCATTCAGGAAAGATCTGTATGCACCATACAAAAGGAATCGTAAAGTGATGGCAGACGCCATGACAGAGAAAGAGAAGGAAGAGAATGACGTGTTCTGGGAGTGCTATGATGATTTCGTAGACTTCATAAAAACAAAAACAAACGTCACAGTATTACAAAATAAAAGAGTAGAAGCAGATGACCTGATCGCACGTTGGATAGACAAGCACCCTGATCAAAAGCACGTGATCATAAGCACAGACAAGGATCTAAATCAACTGATAACACCACAGGTCAAGCAGTACAACGGTGTCAACGAAGTCACAATGACACACGAGGGCTGGTTTGAGAGAAACGGCACACCAGTCATAGACAAGAAATTAAAAGCACCCAAGCCCGCGCCAGACGTGGAATGGATCATATTTGAGAAGAGCATGAGGGGTGATTCTTCTGACAACATATTCTCAGCATACCCAGGTGTGCGTACAAAGGGCACAAAGAACAAGATAGGATTACAAGAAGCATACGCAGATCGCAAGGAGAAGGGGTACACATGGAACAACCTGATGTTGAGCAAGTGGGTGGACCATGAGGGCAACGAACACAGAGTGATGGAAGACTACGAAAGGAACAAGGCATTGGTGGATCTACACGCACAACCAGAAGCCATCGTAGAAGAACTTGATCAAACGATTGCACAGGCCAAGGCAGAGAACAAGAGCATTGACCAAGTTGGAATCAGATTCATGAGGTTCTGTGGCAAGTACGATTTAAATAGGATTAGTGAGCAGGCGCAACTGTACGTTGAGCCTTTTAATGCGAGGTTAACACAATGACAGTTAGAGCAAAGACCTTAGTCAAAGACAAGTTCTGGATAGTCGAGCAAAACGGCCAAAAACTAGGTACCCTACAGAAACAAGCGGACAACGGTTGGATCTTCCTCAGCAAACAGGACAACAGAGAAATTTTCCACACACAGGAGAGCCTGTTCACAAAATTTGGATTTGGAATATTCGATGAATCAAACATTAAGAAACCAGAAGAAGAAATACAAACAGACAACTTTGACGTGCATGGTTATCCATGTAGCCAACATCCATACAACCCCATGTTCGATGTGAAGAACCAATTGCCGGTCTACACCAAGACTCCCAAGAGCAAGAGCCAATTTGCGGCAGGTTACTACATAATCTGTTTCGAGAAGGGCTGGCGTAAAGCATACTGTCCCAAGATGATCACGCTCTCGAGGTACGATTACAAAGGACCAATCAAATCTAAAATAGAAATGCAACAGGTATTAAATGACGCAGTCAAACAATTCCAAGATTCAAACTAGACCCATAGAGGATCTCATAGGCAGGATAAGAACCCTGAGACAGAAGGGCGAGAGACAGATCGTGATACCGGCCAAAGAAGCGGATCAACTGGCGGATTCGTTGACGCAGGTGATGACACGTATGGTCACAATCCAGGAAGAGATCATAGAGGCATTGAAAACTGCCAGGGAAGCACAGACGGTCAACATCGAGATGGATGGTGGCGACTTCTCTAAAAACAAGTAGACATTATCATCTTACACATATCTGTGTTAAAAGCAGACCCTACAGGATGTCCAAGTTTTCCTTTAGGGTAAGTGTATCTAAAGTCTTCGAAATCTTTTAAAAGAATATTGCATTCAAAAGAGTTGGGTATCGAAGTTGCTTCAGGGAAAATATAAAAATTTTTTATCTGTTTTTTTGTAGACAACTTATGCAGTCTATTCAAAACTTTCCAATAATGTTTTTCGATGTATCCGGCGGACGTTGCCCTATGTTTGTATATCCCATGCACTCTATCAATTTTTTCTCGGAAGTGTTCTCTGGCAAATCCAAAAGTACTTTTACTGTCAGCATGGGATGGCAACACTGAGATCCTGCCATGTTCTTCATCAAATCGTATGTGCATTCTTCCCATGTATGGCAATTGATGTATTGCCAGAATCTTTTTATCCTTGTCCACGTTTTTTAAAAATTCCAAGTACGTTATCAACGAGTGGCCTATGGATGCTCCGATCATCGATAGATTTGTCACAGGAATGTTCAATTTTTTCTGTAAAAGTGCAGGCCAACTGTTTTGTCGTTCTAACTTTAACCAGTGGCTGTTTGAAATATTCTCAAGATCATTAATTTTTCTTGACTTCAACTCAAGGGTCTTCATGGCCCATTTCCACACTGCCATCCTCCGTTCGTCTTCACTGCCAAATTTGGGCAGTAAATGATCATTCATCTCCATTCCACAGGAGTAGGAACAACCGGTTACTACTACTTCGTCGTATGGTAAATCTAGCACACTCATATACTCATATTTAAATGTCTATCGGCCCGCTGAAAATATTTCCAATAATGCCTAGCGGTAACTTTTCTGGTAAATATACATAATATTATGAGTAGGCCTAAACCAACGGTGTTATTACAACACAGCAACAAGACCACCTTCAAGATGGACGAGGTCCTAGCGGCTGAGGGCATATGGGCAGTGTTTTATGACGGTAACCCGATCAATCTAAAAAGCTCAAGTTTAGTAGCCAACTATCCTGGACCCAAGTACAAGAAAGTGTCATTTTCAAATCCAGGACATGCTGAAAACCTAGCAAAGAAATTGAATGCTCAACACAGCACTGACAAGTTCGGTGTGTACCTTTTAAAAACCGGCGACAAATTCACTAGATAATTAATTGTATGGATCGAAAGACAGCATACACCCGTACCTTCATGGAAATACTGGAAGAACCAGTGCATGATGAGACCGTCAAGAACAACTACTACGCATGGTGGCAAAATGTACGTGAAAGCTATCAGGCCAGATCGTTAAGATTGACTAAACCAGGGATGGCAATGCTAGAAAAAGTAGACCTTAAGACATACGATATCAAATTCCCGGCCAAAGTGATTTTTACACCCCAAACATACCTGTGGTTAGACGAATTCGTTGACTGCCCATACTACGTGGATAAGAAGCAGATCATAGTGACCATGGAGAAGATGGCCCTACAACTCATGCTATTTTCCGGAGATATCACAAAATACGGTATTGCACGTGCAATGAGCAAGGCAGAAGACATCAAGGAGACATAATGAAGAACATCTACATGGTCCAAGTGAGCTTTGAGATGCCTGGAGACAACATTATAAGGTACTTTCCTTACAGTGTAGGAGTCGTATGGAGTTATGCATCAACTTTCAAATCTATTGAAGAAAATTATGATCTCAAAGAAATTATTTTCTTAAAAGAATCATTAGAAGACATAATTGCAAGACTAGACAATCCTTCTGTCTTTGCCGTGAGTGCCTATATTTGGAATGAGAACTACAACATACACCTTGCCAAAGCAGTAAAAGACAAATGGCCCGACTGTAAGATAATTGTTGGTGGCCCTAGCGTTCCAAACAACAATCCAGATTTCTTTACAAAGAATCCATGGATAGATTATCTAATACACCACGAAGGAGAAATTAGTTTCTCCGGACTGTTGCGTAGTTTTGTGAATGACATAGACATCATGACTGTTCCTGGTATCAGTATCAATGTCGGAGGTAAGATGCATACCACAGGACCAAGCAAACGTATAGATGACTTATCGGGAATACCCAGTCCGTATACCAGTGGTCTGTTTGATGACGTTTTACAGAAAGCAACAGAACAAGGCATCAAGCTGAACGGTATCATAGAAACAAACAGAGGATGTCCTTTCCAGTGTACTTTTTGTGATTGGGGTGGAACTACTTTTAGTAAAATTAAAAAATTTAACCTACAACGTATCACAGATGAAATAGAATGGTTTGGCAGAAATGAAGTAGAACTGATCACTAATGCAGATGCAAACTTTGGCATATTCAAAGATAGAGACACAGACATAACGGATGTGTTGATCGATACCAAAGCAAAGTACGGCTACCCAATGATATTTGACACCAACTGGAGTAAGAATACCAATGACACCTGTGTATCTCTTGCACAGAGAATGCTTGATGCAAAAATGATGAGACGTTTCACAGCCGCTGTGCAAAGTATGAACCCAGATACCCTCAAGGCAATAAAAAGAGTAAACCTAGACGGTGCACAACTGGACAACGTGGCCTACACTGCAAAGGAGAGAGGAGTTTCGGTTAGTACAGAATTGATCATCGGACTGCCCGAGGAGACGTACGATACATGGAGGGAAGGTGTAATCAAATTAATGAAAGATAATTTCATCATAGAGGCACACCCATTGTCCATGTTGCCAAACAGTCACATGAGTCACCCATCCTACAAAAAGCAATACGGTTTGAAAACAAAAACTATAAAAAGTTATTACAGTCATGTCATAGACGAAACACAAGAGGTTGTTATCGCAACCAAAGACATCGACGAAAGCACAATGAAAAAGATCTATGTATGGACGTGGTTTGTAGGACTGCTCGAACAAAACGGCTTCACTAATTTTATCAGTAGGTACTTGGATAAAAAACATCAAATATCATTGGAGGAGTTTTATGAGCACCTAATTGATCACAGCACAGCCAATGAAGAAAGCATACTACACCCACATGTTAGAAAATGGCAAGCATATGCCGACGAACATCAGTACGCAAGATTCCATGCTGGAGCACCATATCAAAAAGTAGTAGAAGACATCGGCATGACCAATAGAAATGATTTTTTTGATGAGTTGTATGAAATGACAAAAGAATTAATAGGAGCAGAAGATTTAAACTTGAAATCTGTTTTTAATATACAAAAACTACAACAGTCTGTGCCTGACTTGAAGGACAAACAAATCTTAGAATGTAATGCAAATCTTTATGAGTTTGTTGAAAAAGATAGATCACTTAACAATGGACCAACAACATACGTCTTTCATCACAACGGTATTGAAGAACGGCACAAAGATTGGTTCAGTTTTATGAACTTTACTCGGAAAAATAGAGGCTGGAAAGTAAAGATAGAACAAATAAGTCAATAAAACTAAACCATTTCTGACACTAAATCCAAGGTCAAGCATTTAAATATGAATACTAACCAAGGAGAAAAATATGACAGTAGTAAGCAGTCACAACGACTGGGATCCATTAGAAGAATGTCTCCTAAGTATACAATGCAAATAATCGGGGTAAAGAATGAATTTAAGAGGCGCTAAACCTGTAACAGATAATAAGATTAAGAAGTTTATTACAGAACTTAATCCTGTAGGTGATTTATACAATGAAGAATTAACATCAACATTTACTAAAGCATTTATGGATTGGATTAGTGCAAGTGGTAACAATACATTGTCAGGCCTTGATTTATTTCCAAGTCAAAAATTAGTTTGTGGAACTGTACAAGCATTTGATCACTTTTATTTTAGACACAGAACTAAACGTTTTAGATTTTTCAAAGGCGAATTTATGTATCATCAATCATGTTTGAAACATGGCTGTGATTGGGAATACATTGAAGACAAACCACTCGAACATGATGACGTATTAATTACAAGTGTACCTTTTAGTGACCATGGTAGACAGCATGTTGACCTTGAGCATTACTTAAACATTTGTAATACTTTAGAAATTCCTGTGCTACTTGACTTTGCATACTATCCTTGTACAAAGAATATTAACGTAGATTTATCACAATGGAAATGTGTAGAAACTATTACATTTAGTATTAGTAAAGCATTTTATGGTGCTGAATTTTTACGTGTAGGTGTACGTTGTGAACGTGTAGATACTGATGACGGCATTGATGTGTTCAACTCTGTAGAAATGAATAACAGAATTGATATAAGCATTGCAAATAGTTTAATACAACAGTTTCCAGTTGATTGGAACTGGCAACAATATGCACAGGCATATAACAAAGCAATAGAAGATAAAAACTTACTACCCACAGACTGCATTATGTTTGGAATCGGAGACGACAAATGGAAAGATTGGAACAGAGGCAGTGATGTTAATAGAGTGTGTATTAGCGAACTAATAGGTGACATAGTCAATACCAGTTCTGACGCTTAATCTCATTATTATTAATTATTTACAAAAGTCAATAAAACCGCGACTTTTACCAGGTTGACGCACAACAAATTCCTGCTATAATGATACTATAAACATTTTAAACAGGAGTGTACAAAAATGGTAAGATCAAGTAAAAACAAAGAGGCGGCAATAGGCAGTCAAAACAGAACAGTTGGTCCAAACGAGGCCAAGTCAGCACTGACACATTGCATCAAATTACAGAGACCCATAATGATGTGGGGAGCACCAGGTATTGGTAAGTCAGACATCGTTAAGCAGATCGCAGATGCACAGAAAAGAGAAGTCGTTGACATCAGACTTCCCCTATGGGAACCCACAGACATCAAGGGTATTCCATACTACAACGCAAAAGAGAACAACATGGTTTGGGCGAGTCCGGCGGAACTGCCAACCGACCCCGAGTCTACTGCAATCGTTTTCTTAGACGAATTGAATTCGGCGGCACCGGCCGTACAGGCGGCGGCTTATCAACTTATCCTAAACAGAAGAGTAGGACAGTATCACCTACCCAAAGGTGTTTCGATTGTGGCGGCAGGTAACAGAGACAGTGACAAAGGTGTCACTTACAGAATGCCGGCTCCATTGGCAAACAGATTTGTCCACATAGAGTTGAGAGTGGACTTCGAAGACTGGATGGAATGGGCGACCAACCAACACATCCACGCAGACGTTGTAGGGTACTGCACGTTCGCAAAACAAGATTTATACGATTTTGATCCTAGAGGTAGCTCTAGATCATTCGCAACTCCAAGATCATGGAGTTTCGTTTCCCAACTTCTATCAGATGACCTGCCAGAAAGTACGCTCACTGACCTCGTTGCAGGTTGTGTAGGAGAAGGACTGGCCGTTAAATTTATGAATCATCGTAAAATTAGCGGTCAGTTACCAAACCCATCTGATATATTGAGCGGTAAAGTTAAAGATCTTAAAACGAAAGAGATATCAGCGATGTACTCTCTTACAGTTTCTTTGTGTTATGAATTACAACAGGCACACGAGAAGAAAGACAAGACATGGAACGAACAAGCAGACAGGTTCTTCAACTACATGATGGACAACTTCGAGACAGAGTTGGTTGTTATGGGTGCCAAGATTGCACTGACGAACTACAAACTTCCGTTTGATCCTAGCAAGTTGAAATCATTTGATAGGTTCCATAAGAAGTTTGGCAAGTATGTCATTACTGCTATGGAGTCTAAATAATGGACAAAGCAAAAATAATCGATCCTAAAAATAAACACACTGTAGGGAAGAGTTGGGGCAACCTAGGTAATCATGTTTTGATTACAGGCTTCATTGCTTGTATTGTGTTTGTAGTGTATGCGAGTTATTAATGAGTAATTACAAAGATCAATTAATTATAGACAAGCTAGTCACTGGAAGGATTGCCTTACTACTGAAGCATCCGTTCTTTGGCAACCTTGCTACAAGACTTAAACTTGTGAATGCAGACGACTGGTGTCCGACGGCAGGTACAGATGGTAGACACTTCTTCTACAACACAAAGTTTATAGATTCACTTACACCCAAAGAAACAGAGTTCCTGTTTGGACATGAGGTTTTGCACAATGTATTCGAACATATGCTTGTAAGGATTGGCGACAGAGATCCACAACTTTGGAACATTGCGGCGGACTATGCCGTTAACCAGATATTGAAAGATAGTAATATTGGTGACATGCCCAAAGGCAAGAAAGGTGAGAACAAAGGCTTTCAGGACGACAAGTACAAGGATTGGGCTAGTGAAAGAATTTACGATGACTTGTTTAAGACTGCCAAGAAGAACGGTAAGAAGTTCTTGGAGAAACTAGGCGAGCTAATGGACGATCACCAAGAGTGGGGTGAAGGTGAAGGTGAAGGTGAAGGTAAGGGTGGAGACAAAGCTAATACACCAGGTAAAGGAAAACCTGTGTACACCAAAGAAGAACTTAAAAAGATCAGAGACGAAGTTAAAGAAGCAATGGTGAGTGCGGCACAGAGCACAGGTGCAAGTAATTTACCGGGTGCATTACAGAGATTGGTCAGCGACTTAACAGAGCCTAAGATGGACTGGAGAGAGATACTGCAACAACAGATAATGAGTACCATCAAGTCAGACTACACTTGGATGAGACCAAGTAGAAAATCATGGCACACATCTGCCATACTGCCAGGACAAAACAATGATGAGATGATTGATATTTGTTTGGCTCTCGATGCTTCGGGATCTATAAGCAATGAACAATGTACTGAGTTCCTTACAGAAGTTAAAAACATCATGGATCAATACAAAGACTTTAGAATACATTTATGGTCATTTGACACAGCAGTTTTTAATCCTGTTGTGTTTACACCAGACAACTCGGACGAATTGTTAGACTACAAACTGGGTTCAGGTGGTGGTACAGAGTTTGAATGTAATTGGGACTACATGAAAGAACAGGGCATAGAGCCCAAGAAGTTTGTTATGTTCACAGATGGCTGGCCTTTCAATTCATGGGGTGACGAACACTACTGCGACACTATTTTCTTAATCAATAATCCATATGAGAGAAACATAGAAGCACCATGGGGAATGACGGTACAGTACGATGAATAATGATGAGAAAGTATTGTACATATCAACTGCAATATTTTGTTTGGTAATTATTGTGGCTGTCGTGAGGTATTATATATGATGATGTTTCCTAATTCAAATCCCTATTCTGGTAAAATGAACAAGGTGAAGTGTTTCCGTAATTGGATGATTGACACTGCAACTGTTTTATTCGATGACAATCACAATGACCTAAGGTCCTTGCCAAAAACTGTGAGAATGCAGTTGCTGGTTGTCTTAAGTTTTGTATGGAGTACGGTGTTCTCACTATACTTCTTTACGTTATCAACAATGATCTGGGGTTGGGTTGGACTTGTACTAGGACATGTGGCGATAGTGTTTGCTATGTACTACACTTTCAAACAGTTCCACAACGCCGTACCTAAAATGGAACCAGATTCAAATGAGCCGCCGTTGTACGACGACGTGTGGGGTGCATGATGAGTAAAATTATTGTAGGAGTGATGCTACTAGTAGTCATTGCCATGTTCTGGAAAGGTATAGAAGTCCTTGGCCCAAGCAACACAAACAGAGATGTACTATACGAAGGCCCAAAGAAAACTGTAGAACAGCGATGGCAAGCCGCAGAAGAATGGATGGACAGTAGGAAAAAAAATGAAGATAAATCCAAATAATTTTTTCAAAAGAGAATTAGACATATTACCACCACACTTCGTGAATACTGTGGTAAAGGCACACGAGGCAGATGTGGAGAAGATGCGAAAATGGATCTATGAGAACTGCCATGGCAGGTATTCAATTACCAAAGATGTCAAGTTCGAGGGTGACCAATCCAGATCATGTACAGTGCTTGGTTTTGAAGAACCAGGTGATCTAACCCTGTTCGCACTATCCGGTAAAGCTCAGATCACTTAAAAATAACTGTTGCAATCCATAATTACTTTTAGTATAATATACGTATATTAATATTAATTGCAATTAAAAGGAAATTACAATGGC
>Ga0307488_10001602_pt1 | contig 18920 bp, 16 predicted proteins | sample SB02metaG_FD_202248 | JGI IMG/M metagenome (GOLD analysis project Ga0307488, IMG submission 202248) | Sea-ice brine microbial communities from Beaufort Sea near Barrow, Alaska, United States - SB 0.2 | ecosystem: Environmental > Aquatic > Marine > Coastal | place: USA: Alaska | collected... | reverse complement strand
CTTTATCGCTTTGCATCACTTTTTGATTAAACAGTGTGACTTCGGCCTGTGCAATCAAGTAACTGGCATCAAACTGTTTGACTATTTTTTTTTCGTATTCTGCTAAAAGTCGTTGTTCTCTGGCGTAAACCATACTCATAGGAAATGAGCTACTTTGCTGGTATTGCCCCCACTTGTCAGAGTCCACATCCATAAAGTCCATGATCAGCAAAGGTTTTTTATCTATGTTGGGTAGAGCCGTACTTTTAAAAATGTATTCAGCCACTGAAGAAGCGCTACATATGATTGCATCCACACTATTGCCAGATAAAAACTGATCAAATTTTTGTTGCAGTGTTTTATCATAAAAGTTGGCCACACTCATGGGTTGACCTTTGACTAAACCGGTTAATAAACGTATGGCTTTAGGTTTTAGGGGGGTAGCTTCAACGGATGTGCACCAGCTTTCTCGAAGTGCATTAAAATGCGCTAACTCTGTTTTGTCTTCGTATGGCGAAAATAGATGAATATGGTGACCCAGTTCCCTCAGATGTTTAAGTTGGTGAAAAGTGCGAATTTTTTCACCCTTATTTGGGGGGAAAGGTACGCGGTGAGAAAGTAGCAATATATTCACAGTGTTAGTGGCCCAAGTCCCTGAACTGATTTAAGAATAGAATCATAGCATATTGCTTATTCATATCATGGTATAGTATTTATGGTGCTAAATTTATGGCCTTATTGATGGTAGATTCTTATCCATTCAATTTTTTGAGGGCTGTGAGCATCAAAACAACTCTGCGAAAGTGATTATGGCCTTTCGATAACCGAGAGAAGAACATTTAAAAAACTATACCTATTAAAGTTGAGCCTAATTAAATGTTTTTTATGGAGTTACCTTATTTTTATGATGAGATACTCACCATCTAACACACCTCAATAGGCCTAAAATCTATTGAACTTGTATGTCCTGAAATACCCGTGTATCGACATGGCTCTCCACATTATTACTCATATGTTTAACATGAAGTTGTAGAACTATAATCAGTCATTCAGGATGTAAGGTCATGGGCAATTTTCAATATTTAGTGAAAATAGTAGTTACAACAGGATTGGGCTTATCTTTGTTTTCTTGCGGTGCAGGAGGCTCCGGTGATGAAGCAATTATACCTGCCGAGGTGGTTTCCGCTATTACGGAAACATCAATAGAAACACCCAAAAAAGACATTCAAGTTCTGTTTACAGAAGATATTGCAAAAGATATTCGCCAGTCAGAGCCAAGCAACATTATCATACCATTAGGTTTGAAAGCCACTTTGGACATTGAGTACCTAGGCGCATTTAGGGTGATTGCTGACGGCGAATCTACTTCAGATTATGCGGTCGGTACTCTTGGTTTCAATCCGGAAAACAATAGTATTTATATGGCAGGTCATAGTCATCATAATGCGGTTGCAGAATTTGAAATACCCTCTAAATTGTCATTTGAAACAGAAGTGGTAAAAATACCTGAAGCTGCCGTTCTTCAATCTTACATCACAATTTTAGATAAAAAAAAGGTGGGTAATTCCACCGATAAAATCAATGGGCTTTTATATTACAAGCAAAATTTACTCGTTAGTTCTGAAATTTGGTACGATGGACTTGGTAATAATGCTGATAATTTACAAGTTTTTTCCAATGCTCACGACATTAGCTCTTCTGTTCATAAAGGTATGTTACAAATAGATGGAGGAGCTAAAGCCGCTGGTTATATTTCAAAGGTGCCAACGGAATTGGTAGATGTAATTGGATCCGAATATTTAATAGGCTGGGCATCTAACTACTCAATCACGTCAAGGTACTCCCAAGGGCCTAGCTTTTACCGTTTCAAGCCTAGTCAAGCAATTGATGCAGTATTATCGGTTGATAGAACAATAGACTCAGACCCGCTGATGGTTTTCCCGCTTTTAGAAGGCAAGCAATTAGTAGAAGGAGCAAATAATTACACTTTAGATATATCACCTATATGGGGGCCTGTTTCAACAGTTAAATATGGTTTTATCATTCCTGATACAACGTACTTTTTAGCTATTGGTAAGCACGCTGGTATTCATAGTGGAGTGGGTTATAAAATAACACAAGATAATGGAAAGGTATGCAGTGGCCCATGTCCATACAGTAGAGATGACGTTTATAATTATTTTTGGATTTATGAAATTAACGACATGCTAAAAGCAGAGCATCCTTGGTCAGTTGAACCCATTAGTTATGGTAAGTGGAGTCATCCGTATGATAAAAATGGCACACGTCAGGTTTTAGGAGGAACATACGACGAAGAAGACAATATTTTGTATTTATCGATTAGTGACGCTGCGCAAGTAGGTACTTACGATAGACCACCATTAATAATTAGTTATAAAGTTATAGCTAAAAAGTAAAAAATCATTGGTAATTTCAAATTTATTTGTCTGAGTTAAAAACTTAATCAAACTTTAATATTCATTTAAAAGTGCCAGTATATAGAGTCAAAGGACACCACAAACCCTAGAAATTTAGGGTTATCAATGCAATACTCAGCATTGTAAGCGACAAAGTATTTTAACCGTTAATTACCTATACCTAAATTAAAATTGTATTGACCGAGTGAGTTAACATATTCCAATGAAGTTAATTGTCCAAATCCCCTGTTTTAACGAAGAAGCAACCTTACCCGCAACGTTCAACGACATCCCCAAACAAATTGATGGGGTAGATGTGGTTGAAATTTTGATCATTGATGACGGTTCGACCGACAAAACCATCGAAGTAGCAAAAGCGTTAGGTGTGCACCACATTGTTATCAACAAAAACAATAGAGGGTTAGCCAGAACGTTCAGAACCGGTTTAAATGAATGTTTAAAGTTAGGTGCGGATATTATTGTTAATACCGATGGTGATAATCAATACGCGGGATGGGACATTCCTAAACTGATCCAACCCATATTAGTTGGCAAAGCTGATGTGGTAGTAGGTGACAGAAACACTGCAAAAGTGGCGCACTTTTCGCCTTTTAAAAAGTTTTTACAAAGACTGGGTAGTTACGTGGTTAAAACACTTTCTGGTGTTCAAGTACCCGACGCAGTGAGTGGGTTTAGGGCTTATAGCCGTGATGCTGCATTGCAACTTAATATCGTTTCCCCTTTTAGCTACACCATAGAAGCTTTAATACAGGCCGGGAAAAAACATATGGCCGTCACATCAGTGCCGGTTGAAACTAACGCAAAAACTCGCGAATCACGTCTTTTCAGTAGTATACCTAAGTTCATCGAAAGACAGCTCACCACCATCGTTCGAATGTATGCGATGTATCAACCCCTTAAGGTTTTCTTTTTTATTGGCTTAACCTTATCAATATTAGGCGCCATACCTATCCTTCGCTTCTTGTATTTTTATTTTACAGGCGATGGAGATGGCCATATTCAATCGTTAATTTTGGGTGGTGTATTTATTATTTTGGGATTTATTTCTTTTTTAATCGCCTTGTTGGCAGACTTAATCAATTTTAACCGTCAACTCATTGAACAAACCTTAGAGAAGGTTAGAAGAATGGAGTTGCATCAACTTGAGTTAGAGAAAAATGCCTCTGACAAGAAATGAAATTAATGATTGTCACGTCCAACTACCCTCGTTGGGAAAATGACACCACTACCTCTTTTGTGCACAACTTTGCCCGAGAACTTGTAAACCAAGGCGTGCAAGTGAGAGTTTTAGCTCCGCATAATATAGGCGCAAAAACCAAAGAGGTTGTCGACGGTGTTGAAATACGGCGCTTTCGGTATTGGTTACCCCTTAGTGGCCAAACTGTATGTTACCAAGGCGGCGCATTAGGCAACTTTAGTAAAAATCCGAGTAATAAATTAAAACTGCCCACCTTAGTTATTTCTGAACTTATTGCCACGATAAGAGAAATTCACTTTTGGAAGCCTGATGTGGTTAACTCCCATTGGTTATTACCACAAGGATTTGTAGCAGCCTTGGCGTGTAAACTAACTCGCACAAAACATGTGGCAACTGTTCATGGAGGTGATGTTTTTACATTAAATTCTCCTTTATTTCGCAAGCTTAAAAAATTTGCCATTAACCATTCCTCTTTAGTCACGGTTAATAGTAGTGTGACAGAAAAAGTCACCAAAGAACTCGCCCCTGACACACAAACGCCTTTTTTAAAATTACCCACTGGTATTTTACCGTTACCGATTTTAGAAAAAACCAAAATTACAGATTTAAGAACTCGTTTACAAAAAAAATCAGAAGAAAAACTAATCTTATTTGTAGGTCGTTTATCTGAAGAAAAGGGTGTGAGAGAGGCAATTCAAGCCACGGCTAAATTAATAGAGGCCGGTACCTCGGTTCGACTTGTTGTTATTGGCGAAGGGCATGAAAAGGAAGTCTTTCAGAAGTTGGTTGACGAGTTAAATATTAATCAGCATGTCGACTTCTTGGGCTGGGTAGAGAATATAGACATTTATTATTATTTTGCAGCTTGCGTTGTGTTTGTTGGGCCTTCTAAAAGATCGAGTGATGGTTGGATTGAAGCACAAGGATTAACTTTTGTTGAAGCCATGTTAGCTGGGTGCCCAGTGATTGGCTCAAACAGCGGTGGTATTCCTGATGCAGTTCAAGATGGTAAAACAGGTTGGTTAGTTGAACCAGGGAATAAAAATGAGTTAGCCGATAAAATACACTGGGTTCTATGTCATCCAATTGAAGTGCTAAAAATAACCGAGCAGGCTAAAAAATTCGCCTGTGCAAATTACATTGTGGAAAGCATTACGAGACAATTTGTTAAAGAACTGAATAGTGAAAGTTAGCTTTCCATTTGTAAAATGTGGTTCAGGGAGTGATACCTGGACATACACATTAGCTAGGGCCTTAAAAGAAAAAGGCATTGACGTTGAGTTGCAGCCATTCCCGCATCATTTTCAATATAATCCATTTTTAGGTAAGGGCTTTTATAAAACAGATGCAGATATCGTGCACACAAATAGCTGGGCAGGTATAGGCTTTAACAAATCTGATAAAAAACATGTTTGCACTGAACATCATGTGGTGCATGACAAATTGCTGTCAGCATATAAGTCTATAGGACAAAAAGCCTTCCACAAAATTGTTTATCAATTTGAAAAGTGGGCCTTCGAATCAGCTGCCGTTGTGACAACGCCCAGTGATTACACATCACAAAAAGTACAAGAACATTTTAATACTGCTTCCACACGTATCTATAATGGTATTGATACGAAAACCTTCCGCAAACTAACCAATAAAGATATTCTCGACCCTCATAACCACAAAAGAATTAAACTCTTTTTTGTGGGTAATTTGAGTGCACGTAAAGGAGCTGATTTATTACCTAAAATCATCAAAAAACTAGGCAATAATTTTGTGCTATACACAACCGTCGGATTGCAATCACATATGCCTGTTAACGATGAAAGAATAATATCTATTGGCAAAGTAAGCTTAGATGAACTCGTTAAGTGGTATAACTACTGCGACATTTTTCTTTTTCCGTCTCGTATGGAGGGCTTTGGTTTAACAGTGTGTGAGGCCATGGCTTGCGGCATCCCTGTTGTTACAAGTCGTAGTACTGCGTTACCAGAAGTGCTAGAGGATGGGAAAGGAGGCTATTTGTGCGAACTAGACAATGTAGATGACTTTGCTGAAAAAATAACATCATTAGCGGATAGCCCACAAATTAGAAATACATTTTCAGAATTCAATATCGTAAGAGCACAAAATGAATTTTCTATGGAATTAATGGCAGAGCGTTATATAAAGTTATATGAAACACTTTGAGCTATAGAGGCATAAAACAACAATGAAAGTATCTATCATCATGGCGGTGTTTAATGGTGCTGAAACACTACAATCTGCTTTAAATAGTGTGTTTGAGCAGAATTACGATAATCTAGAGTTGATTATTGTAGACGGAGCCTCCACTGACAGCTCGATCGATATAATTAAAAAAAACAACTCAAAAATTAGTTATTGGATTTCAGAGCCTGATAAGGGAATTTACGATGCATGGAATAAAGCTATTAAAGTCGCTCACGGTGACTACATTTGTTTTATTGGATGTGATGATTGCTTTGCTTACCCCAATGCAATTAAAGATTTAGTGGACTGTATTGGTGAACCCAATACTCCACCTTCCATCATCTCTGCGAATTATCGATTAATCGACAAAAATGGACGCGAAATTTTAGTACGAGGTGATAAATATAGTTGGCTAGCTATGAAAGTGAGAATGGCCGTGGCTCATCCAGGAATGCTCCACCATAAAGGTCTCTTTAATAATGGGGGATATGATACACAATATTCAATTGCGGCAGACTACGAATTACTATTAAGGCAAGGTCCACTAAAAAATATAAATTACTTAAATAGAGTAACGGTGTTAATGGGTAATGAGGGTGTAAGTAATTTACGAGTCTATGAAACGTTAAGGCAGGTAAGGGATATACAGCTTAAACACGTTAGTATGAGTCGGGGAATATTTCAATATTCTATAGCGATATTGAGAACTTACTTAGGTAACCTGAAAAAGCGAGCATGGGGGAAATAAAATGAGCACAAAGTTCGTTATTAAAATTAATCAGCTTATTTTAGGGATTAATCATTCAAAATATTTGATTACAAATAATAATACAGTTCTATGTGTAGAAGGTTTCCCTCGTTCTGGCAATACCTTCTTTGTAGATTATATAAATGAAGTAAATGGATATGGAGAATTCAAAATATCTCATCATACGCATAGTTTTAGAAATATATTGTTGGCCGCACATTTAAATATTCCTAGTGTAGTTCTTATTCGCGATGCCAGAGATTCGATTCTCTCATTTATGATACATAGTAATAATAGCGTTTCTGAAGTGTACAAAAAATATTGTGATTTTTATAAACGAGTCAATTGCATTAATGGTCCAATAGCTTTTTTTGATTTTGAAAGCATTATTCGCGAACCTGATGCCTGTATTGAAGCTATAAACACAAAGTTTGATATGACTTTAACTAGTTCTGATGATCAGATTAATGTGATTGAAAAAGTAAAACTCCGAGTTACTAATAGAGCCAAAAAGCAACGAACAAATGAAGAATATATTAGGACGGTAGGTGCTCCAAATAAGGAAAGGGAAAAAATAAAAAAAAGGCTTGCTCCAATTGTGGATGATTATCTATCAAGTACAAATATGCATATTTCATTAATAAATGAAATTATGGAGCGAAAAGTAACTATTTAATTCTGTAACAATTCTACTAAATCATATTCAACTTTTTATTTCGTGAAAGTAGAAGCTCATTTGAAGAATAACAAAAAGGCCAACCAGCTCTACGATTTATGTACAAATGAATCTAGGAATCTAGTCAAAAAGTGAATATTCTTCATAAAAAATAAATTGTTATAGATACGCTCGAACATCGGAAGTTCTAGGCCGCAATATAATTCAACCACAACAGGTGATGTGTCCTATTTAAAGACTGGTGAGGGCTGGTTGTACTTAGCAATTGTCATTGATTTGTACTCACGCCGTATTGTTGGTTGGCATATATCAAAACGCATGACGCGTGATTTGGTCGAGCAAGCGCTGATAAAGGCTCATAACTTGCGTAAACCGGTAAAAGGTGTGGTATTTCACAGTGATAGAGGCTCTCAGTACACGAGTACAGGCTTTAGAAACCTACTGTCGCGATTAGGTTGTCGAGCCAGTATGGATGACGTTGGGGCTTGCTGGGATAATGCTGTTGTGGAACGTTTCTTTGGAAGTATAAAGCATGATTGGTTGTTTAAAGTTCCGCAGCCAACTCGATCACATATGCGAGAAGATGTCGCTAGGTACATGAAATATTACAATGTTGAGCGACTGAATTCATCCAATTTGGATCAATCGCCAATTGAATTTGAAAACGCCTTTAGAAAAGTGTCCGTTGGAGTTGACCAGAACAAGGTGTCCCGGTAGATACTTCAGATGCCGTCATTGATGGTGGGGAAGTAAGTAGGGTTTGACGAAAATTGAGATGCGAATGTGGGGTGCTTATCCTCATTTTGCTTTTAGGTGGCGGGTAGCCCAACTTCATATTAAAAATAAAATATTTTCTGGATATTTCAAATTAGCTGTCTCGTTTAAAATATAAAACGATTTATTTAAAATACGCCTATTCCAAAATAAGGGTTCAAAAATTGTTCAAAAATAGGGTTGTGAAGAACTCTTTGATGCTTGTAAGTGAAAAGGTTTTTCGCTTAGTGGTGGGCATATTTGTTAATGCACTTGTAGCAAGGTATTTGGCGCCAGAGTTATTTGGTCAATTAAATTTATTTGTTACCTGGTTATCTATTATTACTGTCGTAAGTGTACTTGGCACCGCGGGTATTGTGGTAAGAGAAATTAATGTTGGGGTTAACCAAAGAGAGATAAAGACCTTATTGGCATCTACTTTTTATTTGCGATTGGCCTTCATGAGCTTTGGGTTTTTATTCGTTTATTTACTGATCTTGCCCGACCTCGATGCTTACCTCTATTTAATTGCAATTTCGTTTTTACTCACGCACCTATTTAGTATCATTGACGCGCACCAACAAGCAACCAGTGCAATGGGGATTGTTGTCCTTAGTAACTTTATTGCCTTTGTGGTGTCATCTGGCATGAAACTTTTGCTGGTATATTATGGTCTTGGTTTGAATTGGTTTTTCGCCGCCTTTGCGATGGAAATGCTTGTGACCTCGATTATTAAAATCGTATTATTTGTCAAAATATACCATTATTTCCCATTTCAATGGCGATATTTTGATACTCAAAAATCCAAACAATTATGCCTAATGGGCCTGCCCTTGTTATTTACAAGTTTAGGGAGTCTACTTTTTAAACAGTTAGATAAAATAATGCTGGGTGCTATGGACAGTATGGCGAGTGTCGGTATATATTCTGCGGCTTCCCGTATTTCAGAATCCTTATATTTTATTCCTGTTGCTATATCCACTGCCGCTTTTGCTTATGTCGCAACTGGAAAGACAATTTCCCATACAGAATATCAGCGGCGCCTATCACTCCTTTTTTGTGCTATCACGCTCATTTCTTTTTCATCTGCGCTATTTTTCACCTTTACTGCAGATATTGTTATTGGCCTTATGTACGGGGAGAAATATCTCGGAAGTGCACAAATATTAGTGATCCATTGTTGGACGGGGATATTTTTGGGATTTGCGATTAGTTCAGGTATGGCGCTCAATATGGAAAAACTATTACGCTTTAGTGTCATTAGAGTTGCTATTGGTTTAAGTGCCAACTTCATCTTGAATTTATTGTTGATTGATAAATATGGGACTTTGGGAGCCGCCTATAGCACCTTGATATCAGTGTTTATCGCTTTTTTGCTTTGTGATTTATTTAACAAAAAATTATATAAGTTTTTTGTGATGAAAATAAAGTCGTTTAATTTCCCCATGTTGTTTGCTTTCTTTATTAATGAATTCTTAACAAGCAGAAAAAAATGAGCTTTTAATTAGAGTACCCCTCTATGTCAGGCTGGGGTGATTGGCACGACTTTAATTGAGATTTTAGCCTGAATGATATATCGGTAACTTGGTTAAATAACCCAAACGGTAATAGAGGGAAACTAAGGGATTTTAAGGACTGTATAGTCTTGAAATAGACGAACTAAGGGCTTTAGCTATGATAGCAGCAACAGAACACTTACATCGAGCAATTTAATTGCACCGTCCGTTAAGGCGGGTTAGCACACTACTTATTTGAAAGTATTAAAGTCGCCCAGCATTACACTACAAACTGGCTATAGACTTATAAACATGAAAGACCCAGTATGGACGTTGTCGTATCACACCAAAATAGAAGCAGGTACTAGGTGCTTAAACCTTTCCTTTTTTACTTCGGTTAAAAATGGGGAAACCAACATGTATGTCATTTTATGAAATATGACGTTTTATTCTACCTAAATTCATAGAGCTCGGAAGAGGAAAAAGAAACATGGTAAGCACATCCATCTCATGCAAGATCATCGAACACCTGAAATTAGGTCGAGCCATAGCCTTTTGCGATCCACCCTATGCATCCATTCCCTGTTGCTTTATTGAAATAAAACGACCTTTCGTAGCTCTATCCCAAGACTATCTCACAGTAATCTTAGATGGCATTAAAAGATACGTTTACGCCACCACAATTGAGCGATACTTGCAGACTTTGACGAATGATCACCGCCCTAATGCGATAGCCAAACGGCTTTATTCTAATAGCAATAACGAATCTTAGGGTGAAAGTATTAATCGATTATCAATGCATTCCATTCTATCTAGCTCATGGAGGATTGGACATTCAGGTAATGAGCACATTCTACGCGCTCAAAAAGATTGGTGTAGATGTTGAACTCTCCAAATGGTGGGATAAATCACAGACGGCAGATCTCATTCATACATTCACGCTGCCAGGTGAGTTATATCTTCAGCTCACGAATGAAAAAAACATTCCTGTTGTATGTACAACCTTATTTACCGGTGACTGCAATGTATCACGATTTAAAACGCTGCTAAAAAGAGGGCTTGTAAAAACAACATCAGCTCTCAAAAAACTCCCATTTTTTTCGCAATTAAACAGTTTTAGCCGTTGGGAGTCTTATAACAAATGCTCGGTAAACATTGTTGGGCTTTATGCAGAAGCCTACTTATTGCACAATGTTTATGAGGTCGCTAATGAAAAAATTCATATAGTGCCTCTTGGCGTAAATGATGTGTTTTTAAATCCCAAAGCTCTTGGGAATAAAGCAGAGCATCTGATCACCATTGGAACTATTACAGAGCGCAAAGGGTCAGTTGAGCTGGCAGAACTGGCCCATCAAGCCAAGGTCCCTATATTGTTTGTTGGCAAACCTTATTCCGAAGATTCTGATTATTGGAAGATATTCACATCATTAATCGATAATAAATATGTCAAATACCAATCACACACTGATAACCAAGAAGAACTCGCCAAATTATATGCCAATGCGCAAGGCTACGTACTAAATAGTGATCGCGAAAATTGGTGCCTTGCGGCACATGAAGCCGTAGCATGCGGATTACCGATACTACTTCCAGACCAACCATGGAGCAGAGAGCGGTTTAGCACGCAAGCCCATTATTTCCCAAAAACAAAGGGAAGCAAATCAGAAGCGCTTTTATCATTTTACAAAGACAGAACAAAGAAGCCACCCAATATTAAAATTAATTCATGGGAAGAGGTTGCACTCGAATTACTTGATGTTTATTCAAAAGCCCTTTCCAAGAAAGTCAAGTAACCTGAGATAACATCCAATCGAAAATATTCGAACCTCGCTGGATAATATGCTCAAAAATCCGGCCACGGATGCTCTTGATTTTCTAGTAATAGGAAATCCATCGGAAATAGTAATGAAGGATAATATGTGTTCTATGGGCAAAAACATTCAATATAATCAATTGCCTCATTATCTAAAGGTAGTGAGTAATCGTATTATGATGCCTATCAGGTTTATCAGGTATTGGAAAGTGAGAGCTAGAAATAGGAAAATTTTAAAGGCAAAAGAGGTGATACATGGCAACAATACTGCTAAGAGAATTGCTGCTTTTATTTCAATACCAAAAAATGCAAGTAAAACTACTCTCGACATACTTGATCTTGGGCCAAATCGGGATCTAGAAACCACTACGTCATTAGTGATTTTTGAGAATCATCAAAGAGCAGCGATACTAAACAAAAAATACGACTTACATAATTTGTTTGTATTCTGTTTCGTAAGAAATCCATACGATAGATGTGTTTCTTGGTACGCTTATCATAAAAAGATTGAGCCATATAAATCATTAAACTTTGAAGCTTGGGTAAAAGCAGGTATGCCGCATCATCAAAAGCGACAAAATCAAACAGATTATGAAACAGAGGGCATATCTCCATTATTACAGTATAATTATGTAGAGAATTACGCAGTTGATTTTATTGGAAGAATGGAAAATTACTCAAGTGATTTAATGAATATTGTGGAAAAACTAAATTCAATTTGTGCCGAAAATGGCATCGAACACAGGTTCAAATTTATTGAGGAAAAGAAAAATGTGTCAACGCGAGATAGTGATTTTGAAAGTTACTATACCCAAGAAACTAAAGGGCTTGTTTATTTAATGCTCGAAAGAGATTTTACGTATTTTGGCTATCAGAGATAGCTAAGAGAATGAAAGAAAAAGCGCTTAGCGAAAGAGGGGGACTAGGCTTGTTATTTGTGGGGTTTTGGGACGCAGTATGTACGTTGCTGGTACCACACCAAAACAGAAACAGGTGCAAGCTGCTTAAACCTTTCCTTTTTGACGTGGACAACATTTTTCGGACAACCCAGTTAAGCAGCTTTTTCTAATGTAATCATTTCCTGCTCATATTGATCGGCGGCATCATCTTTTGCATAACCGCCTCTTTACGCTCTGGGGAATAATGTTTCATATATCATACCGCGCCTTCTATTTTTATTGATTGAAAAGCGAGCACGACAACTAGCCTGACATAGAGGGCAATTGAGCTACAGCTAAATCAAAATTATCAATAACTGTCTGCTCAATGTCAGATTTAAATTGACTACGATTCAAAGTAAACATATACGTCCAATTTTCTTATAAGTTTTTTGATTCGATCAGATAGGCCAGCTACGAATGTCATTTTCCGGTTATCAAACATATCGACTTAGCATATTGTCTTATGGCTCAAGCCATCTTTTTCTTAGCCTAGAGTAGGTTTGTTCATCATAAAAATAATTAAAGTAATTACTTTGACACAAGCTGTCTATATATTCAGGAGGCAGGCTTACCTCCTCTTTAAACCGTGTATAGAGTTCGGAGTAGTCTTTGTCCTCACCCACATTGTATTTTCGTAATTGAAAATTTGGTAGGTCAACAAACGTTGAAATTACTTGCTGCATTATTTTGTCACACGTTTCCATTTTCAGAACAAGCAACTCACAGTTTACAGTGCTGTAGGTATTGTATCCTAAGGGATTGAGTGATTTGGCGTAAACGTCTATACCTAATTTATCTCTAATATTAGTGTCGAACCATTCTAAAACCGAGTGATGAGCGAATTTTTCCAAAAAGATTTTTTTAAGCTCGCCTACACTCAATGAATTACTTTTTACAAGAACGTTCACTTCCCGCTCGAAATTTTGAAAGAAAGCTGAAATGTTCCTACCTATGGGCTCTCTTGTTAGCGAAATTACTTTGATTGGTCGTCTTTTCTTAATAGTGTACTTGTAAAGCATATCAACCATAGGGTTACCACCTTCCTCTGCGGGTAGCGCATGGGAATGCAGAACGAGTCCACGGTATTGTTTTTTTAGTGACAGATAGACTGACGACGATCCTACTTTCCCCATTTGAAAGACAAATACCGGTACGCGACCAAACAGCACTTGTAACTTGAAACTTGAATAATAGTAGGCGAACCGTAATTGTCTTCTCGGTTTCTCTGGTAAAAACGTTAATGTGAAGGGCAACTTGAACCTCCAATAAATTGGTTGTGAGACATAGTTCGTATCAAAAATAGTTTCTCATGTTATTGAAGTGAAAATTTATGAAGACTTTTACTCATATGAATAATCAAAGAATTCGATATCTTTCGCGTATACTTTCTCTACTGTTGTGGTTGAATTAGCCGGACACTTCAATAAAGGATAATATCCAACTATTGAGGTGTAAAAATGACTAAACGTACTAACAAGCAATATCCAAATGATTTTAAGCAAGAAGCAGTGGCACTGGTAACACAGCAAGGTTACCAGTTGTTGAAGTAGCAGCTTCGCGAAATATTACTGATAAACTACTTTATAACTGGGTAGCTAAGTTTAAGCAAGAAAACGAAGAATCAGTTGTTAATGGATAAAGACAGCGTAGAGTCCTTCCATTGTAACCATTGTAACCATTGTAACCATTGTAACCATTGTAACCATTGTAGCCATTGTGGTTTTATGCAGGTCGAAGAGCCATTTCGGTTAGAAGAAGCTTATTCCAGCTCAATCAATCTCTCAGATACAGGCTATTTGGTGAGAAATTTATTCCTTGTCAAACGATTGACAGTTGTGCTCTACTTTTTATTTGGGCGAAACGCAAAATTTCTTGATTACGGCGGAGGTTACGGCGTTTCTGTTCGCTTAATGCTTGATTATGGTTTTGATTTTATAAGGCTGATAAATTTACAACCAATTTGTTTGCGCGAGGATTTGAAAGATAGACCAACTGAAACTATAAAAAAACTTCTATGAAACTCTTGGTTTTCATTTAGAGCGCTCGACCATAGCCCAGGCGATATAATTTTCGAAACTTGATGAGAATAATTATCAAAAAAATAATCCTAACTGGACATTGAATTTTGTTAGGGAAGGAAAAATCGATATCGATAATAATGAAAATGAAGACATTCAACAATATATTTTAGATAGAACAACCGATATTCGTGAAAAGACTGGATCTTAAGTTAAAGTAACATAATCCTGTTTAAGAATGCATTTGTATAACTCACTATATTGCGACGCGATGTGATTTTCACTACGCATAGCCATTGAACGTTGGGCTATTTTTTCTGAACAACGCGGCCGTGCTAACTCAGTCCGTATAGCCACTGCCAGGGCGACCTTGTCTATAGATGGAACCAAGGTTCCATAATCGTTGCTGGGGATTAAATCACTCATTCCACCTATATCAAAAGCCACGCAGGGCGTGCCACAGGCTAATGACTCTACTAGTGTGTTTGATAAATTGTCTTGAAGTGAGGGAGCGACAAATACGTCTGCGGCATTATAGAGCGCGCTTAGGGTAAAGTCATCATGGAGACGGCCCAGATAATGGGTGATTAAGCCGGTATCTTCTGCAGAGCTGCCTCCACTCGCACCAAAGACTACTAATTCGATATTGTCCGCGTTACGTTCCACTTTCAAATGAAGCAGTGCTTGTTGCAAATAATGATAACCTTTACGGGGGTCGCTGGTGCTGCTCATGGCGCCAAATAACACTAACTTTTTATCTAAGGGCAAGCCTAAGAATTTCCGCGCGCTGTCTTTATCTAGTGGCCGGTACAGTGAATGATCAATACAATTACTTATTGTCATTATTGGTTGGTGTGAAAACAAGGCGCTTTTTTTTACACAACGTTCCAGCCAGGTACTTGGGGTTACTACATGGAATTTTTGCTTTGACCAATGCTTTTTTTTTCGCTGGTAACACCAACTATCAAGGTCCCAACCTGTGTGTTTTGCATTTCTATTTTCAGCGCTGTAGTCACTCATATAACGTCCCTCATGTTCGGGATCCTCATAATGCTCTGCGCCACAAAAAGCCCACATATCATGCATTGTCCAGACTATGGGTTGTTTAATTTTGCCAATTTCGGCTATAGACAACATTTCGCCGCCGAGCCAATGCAGATTAACCACATCGGGCTGAATTTTATTGATGTATTTAATTATTCCGCTTGGAAAAACATTAAGGGAGTGCAAAGTGGGATTTGGGGTGTTTTGATATTTTACAATGTCCTTTCTAAGTGCGTTTGCCACAATAGCCCTTGCTGTTCGAACTCGGCTAAGGGAATGCACAAAGGGATCATCTGACGCTTTATCAATCACCAGCATGTGACTGTCTAGACCAAACTTTCGCTGAGCCTTATGAAGCCTGTAAGCTGCGCGTGCGGCCCCTCCGTTTAAATCACTGCTGCACAGGTGTAATATCTTCATTTCTTTGTCCATATTGAAATGCCACTTTTCTTGCTTGGCTTGATGTAAGTAATCAGTGGCTAATAATTTTTGGTAATTTAATATTACCTGCGAAAATCATCCAAATGTTCACCAAACCATTGGTAGGAAAGTGCCAGGCCCTTTTCCAGGCATACAGAGTATTGCCAGCCAAGTGACTTAAGTCTATCCACATTCATTAGTTTCCGCGGTGTGCCATCAGGTTTAGTGGCATCGAATTTTATTTTACCTTTAAACCCTACGACCTTTGCTACCGTTACTACTAATTCACGAATAGTGCAATCGACGCCTGTGCCCACGTTAATGTGGCTTAACATAGGCTGAGTATTAGCATCATATGTGGCTTTATTAAGCTCCATTACATGAATAGACGCCGCAGCCATATCATCAACATACAAGAATTCACGCATGGGTTTACCGCTGCCCCAGGCGGTTACTTCGCTGTCATCGTTTATCTTTGCCTCATGAAAGCGGCGAATTAACGCGGGAATAACGTGACTGTTGTCGGGATGAAAGTTGTCATGTGGCCCGTATAAGTTGGTTGGCATGACTGAGCGGTAATCACGAGCATACTGGCGGTTATATGATTCACACATCTTAATACCGGCGATTTTAGCAATAGCATAAGGCTCATTGGTTTCTTCTAAGGTGCCGGTAAGCAGTGCCGATTCGCTCATAGGTTGCTGCGCCAACTTGGGGTAAATACAGGATGAGCCTAAAAAAAGTAGGTGCTGAACATCCGCTAAATGGGCACTGTGAATAATATTGTTTTGAATGGTCAGATTTTCGAATATAAATTCAGCTGGGTAGGTATTGTTGGCCACTATCCCCCCTACCTTAGCGGCTGCCAAATAGACTTGATCTATGTTTTGTTCGGCGAAAAATGCTTTAACATCCGCTTGTGATAATAAATCTAGCTCATTTCGAGAGCGAGTAATGATTTCTACTTCCTCACGGTCTTGTAGTTGCCTTACAATGGCTGAACCCACCATGCCGTTATGGCCAGCAACAAATATCCTTTTAACACTCACTGTTTAATTCTCCAGCGCAACCGCAACATTGTGACCATGAGCCTTTAATAGAGCTTGGCGTTTAGCTGCATCTAAATCATGCGTCATCATTTCGGTACACATTTCTTCTACCGTTATTTCAGGCACCCACCCTAATTTTTCTTTGGCCTTGGTGGGGTCGCCTAATAAGGTTTCTACTTCTGCCGGGCGGAAATATTTAGCATCTACCTTTACAATGATTTCACCTACCTTTAGGGCATTGGCATTGTCACCGCTGATTGATTTAACCCTGGCAATCTCTTCTACCCCCACACCACTAAACTCAAGTTCGATGCCCAGTTTTGCGGCCGACATGCGCACAAATTCACGAACTGAAATTTGTTTGCCGGTGGCTATGACAAAATCTTCAGGTGACTCTTGTTGCAACATCATCCATTGCATACGCACGTAGTCTTTGGCATGCCCCCAGTCACGTAATGAGTCAATGTTGCCCAGATAAATGCACTTTTCTAAACCTTGTGAAATGTTTGCCAGCCCCCGGGTAATTTTACGGGTAACGAAGGTTTCGCCGCGCCGGGGTGATTCATGATTAAATAAAATGCCGTTACAGGCATACATGCCATAAGCTTCGCGGTAGTTTACTGCAATCCAATAGGCATACATTTTTGCCACAGCGTAAGGCGAGCGAGGATGAAAGGGAGTGGTTTCTTTTTGAGGCGTTTCTTTTACTAGGCCAAACAATTCTGAGGTGGAAGCTTGGTAAAAACGAGTTTTTTTCTCAAGACCTAAAAATCTAATCGCTTCTAAAAGGCGCAGTGTACCAAGAGCATCGACATCAGCGGTATATTCGGGGGATTCAAAGGAAACGGCTACATGGGATTGTGCACCCAGGTTATATACTTCGTCAGGCTGAGTTTCTTGAATAATACGGGTTAGGTTTGATGAGTCGGTTAGATCACCATAGTGGAGAAAAAATTTTGGACTAGACTCATGGCGATCCTGATAAATGTGGTCAATTCTATCGGTATTTAATAATGAAGAACGACGTTTTATGCCATGCACCTCGTAGCCTTTATCTAACAGCAATTCTGCTAAATAAGACCCGTCCTGACCGGTCACACCCGTTATAAGCGCTACTTTTGTTTTCATTATATTCCCTGCTTTTATTATTTTTTGTGTTCGGTTTGACCGAATGCCATATTTATTTACATTAATTGTTTGAATTTACGGTAAGGCATATAAAGCGCCCAATAAAAGGCATAGATTATTGTTTTATATGGCGAGTCACAATTCTTTTTATGGACGATTTTTTCTTCATTAAATCGCCTTGAAAGGGTGGGCCAGTCTTGTTGGGAGCTTACCCCCGTATCCCGCATAACCGACAATATAGTACCGCTAAATTGAAATTTAACACCTTTGCGGTAAGCTCTTAGAAAAAAGTCGTAGTCCATCGCGATTTTGAGGTTTTCATCAAAATTTCCTATCTCGGCGAACAACGCTTTGCTGCAAAAACAGCCCTGATGAAACACACCGGTTTTGAAGTTCATTCGAATATTAAACCCTTGAGATATTTGCCGTTTGAGGTTTTTTCCGAATAAAATATCAGCCAATATAACATCAGTGTCGTCATCTATACTGGCCAGTGCCTTTTCTACCGCCTCATTAGATTCAAAATAATCATCAGCATGAAGAAACACTAAATAATCACCGCTGGCCTGGGCAATAGCTTTATTCATTGCATTGGAGATACCGGTATCTGGCTCAGACGTCCACTTGTGTATATGGGGTAAATATTGCTTAACAATATCTAAGGTACGGTCTTTCGAACCACCATCCACAACAATGTATTCGATATTTTGATAGGTTTGCTGTGCCACGCTTTGTATACAGCCTTCAATGTATTTTTCAGCATTGTATACAACGGTAATAACGCTAATTAGCGGTGACTTTTCTTTTGATACCATTGAATAATAACCCATTAAGCATGATTTTTTAGTTCGTTCGTATTGCTTATTTTTAGCAATGAAAACGCTACTGCCCAAGTAAAATTACTATAACACGAGAGAGCACTTTGGAAATAAAGAAACCCACTTAGCTTTTTTAGGTTTGGTAGACTAATAAAACTAAACTCTGTAATTGATTTGATTCTGTAACATGCTCCACAACCTT
>Ga0307488_10001601_pt1 | contig 18924 bp, 21 predicted proteins | sample SB02metaG_FD_202248 | JGI IMG/M metagenome (GOLD analysis project Ga0307488, IMG submission 202248) | Sea-ice brine microbial communities from Beaufort Sea near Barrow, Alaska, United States - SB 0.2 | ecosystem: Environmental > Aquatic > Marine > Coastal | place: USA: Alaska | collected... | reverse complement strand
TCGTCAGAACGAGACACTAGTACGCCTTAGAGCTAGGCTTCTTTTTCCTAGTCTTCTTACTGGTTTTCTTTTTAGTCTTACCGGGTGGTTGGTTTATACATGGATAGCCGTTATGCATATCGATCTCCTAAAGCAGCCGCATTAAAAGAAGCCCAACTGCCAGCGGCACGACAATTAAACAAATTAATACAATCAATCCAATCTGACGCAGCTCTTTGTTACGCGCATCTCTCTGCTTTACTAACCTCGCAAGCTCTTCTTGCTTAGCCTTACGAGCGTTAGCCATCTCCTGCATACACTCTTGGTAAAGATGCCCATTTCCTGAAATGGTGAATATATCTTTCACCTCCTGCATAGTGTCTTTAATCTGCTTTCGCGCTAATGCGGCTTTAATCGCATCAGCTTCAGATAAACCCCCAGCGTTTTGAGCTTTAGCAAGCTCTACCTCGGCTCCACCTAATTTCCCAAGGAAGGTTCCTATCGTAGACAAATCGTCAGCTACACCAGCCGCCTGCTTTATAGCTGCTGTCGCCATGTTGACCCCCGCAACAATCGCGCTAATTTCAGCGATCATTCTGGTATGTCGGGGAACGTAACCTCTTCGATAGTTGTGACATGAGAGAAATCATCCGTGAGGTCTCTCAGTGTTTGGCGATACATCTGCCAAGCACTTCTCTGTTCTGCTGCGAGTGGTGAGTCCGTAGTTTGCGTCCAGTCGCTTCTCGTTAAGAGGTAGTCTCGACGCATCCGAACTGCCATCCAAATCTGAGCTAAAGCTTCTGCGTCCGTCTGTGTAATCTCAACAAACTCGCCGTCTACTAATCTGTGAGTAGCATCACCCCAGTTACCTGTATTTTCATAAGCGGTACAACCTTCAGGTACAACATTAAAGTCTTCGTCCAAACAGACACCTGTTGACATGATATTGCCTGTTTCAGTTTCAACTATTACGCGAGTTTTCACTTTTTACACTCCAGTGTTTGAATTGTGCGATCCGAGTAATAACCATAAAAGTCTCCAACGTAAGCTTGGAGCGTATAAGTTCGACTGCCAACCGAAGTGCTCGCGTCTACAAAATTATAAGGAATAATAAAAAGGTCAGGAGTACCACGAACCGCTTTGGTATCAGAAGTAAACAAAACAGTAGTGCCTCGACGTAACCGAAATTGCATCAACCCTTGGTTACCATTGGAATGGACAGAAAAAGAACCAGAGATCATCACAGGCGCACCAGAAAAAGTAGCAGTGTGCGTCTGAATAGTCGCCCAAGTGTTTAAAGTATTGTAGTGATTGACTGTTAAAGTTGAATTCGTGACGGAAGCAGAAGGAAACGTGACAGCTTGGTTTTGTATCTTCAGTGTTGAGACCGCAAGGTTTGCAATCTTCGCGTTACCCACCCCAAGGTTTTTGATAATGACGGTTGGCACACCACCAATCGTCTGTGACGTAATCGTCGAGTTGTCTAGTCTCAGCTTGGAAGCGTCAATAGTGTTTGCAGCTATACGCGCAGCAGCAATAGAACCTGCTGTGATTTTACCTGCGTTCAACGTACCTATCTTTGCGTTGGCAATCGATCCGTTCTTAATAAACGCATCACTCATGTAGACACCGGCAGGAACTGACTCACCATTCAAAGTAGTAGCACTGGCCTGCACGACAAAAGGAACCGTTGCGGCAGTGGTGTTAGATCCACCGCGCATAATGGCGAATCTGTCCGCGTTTACAACAAACTCGCTGACTATGTTACCGGCAGCAGTCGTAGTGCTTGCTAAACCGTATCCTGCAACAGCGCCGTTTACATCTATCTTTACAGTGTATTGACCAGACAGCCCATTAATAGAAGTTGCTTGAGTACTGATAGAACTGGTATGACCTGCGACTGTGGAGCTTACTGTGCTGATCGACGAGCTAAGCGCACTGTCAGCGTTAGCTCTGGTAGTTTGCTCTGTCGAGATTGCGCTTGTGTTGCTGCCAACTGTAGATGACAGGCTAGTAATAGATGAAGACAAAGCTGAATCAGCATTCGCTCTTGTAGTGACTTCAGAATTAAACTGAGCAGAGCTAACGCCATTAGCCGCACTATTCTCCACAGCACCAAGGCGCGTAATTAGACTGCCTCCGCTGTAGCTGCTTGAGTAGCCTGTAAACGTGACCAGCGGATCGATCTTAGCAATCGGAGTAGACAGCGAAGTAGCAAGCTGACTCGATGTAACCGCGCTGGTTAATACTCCCAGCAAATGATTTACATCAGGAGCAGTTGAAGCCGCCGTCCCCGCCGCTGCGTTAAATGGCCCAGCAATACTGTCCGTGTTTACGTGCCGAACCCAGTAATACCTTGTCGCACCGGAGCCAACCGGGTCTACAAATATACGCCCTGACTGAATCCCAAGTAATGTGGCATCACCGATAGAATCAGAAGTGTGGCTGTGAACCTCAGTGTGCGAATGATTTGAGTAAGCTGGGTAATCCCACTGCAAGTTTATCTGGCTGTACGCGCCATTAGCTTGAAACCCTGTAGGCGCTGGTGGCACAGCTAAATCTGGAAGCCTACTCCCTGGTTGCACAAAACCTACGTTGCCTGACTTATTTGAGTCAAAGGGATTAGACCTTAGTTCTTGGGCAAGGCCACTGTCTATTAGTTCCCGCAAAGTAACAGCCCGGTCACGAGGGTCGCCCCGCCTACCCAGCCGAATGTTAGTAACCTGTTCAAGCGTTTCTAAGTACCGGCGCATCTCTGGTGACACACTTGCAGGAACCTTTGGGAACGCAGGTACTTTCGTTGGGTCGTTTGTTCTTATGTTGCTATTACTGCCCACGGATTTCATCCATGCTCTGGGCTAAACAGATCTCGTTAATGGACACCGCGCCACTTACCTCAACTTCCCATTCGGAAGCAACTGCCGAAGGTAACCGCATTATTGGCTCGCGCAAAGTACCGTTGCTAATACCAGAAGGCGTAGTTGTAGCTTGTGTGTAAACGCCTGATGACTCAGACAATGTGTAATTAGAAATCAAAGCTCCGTCAGCATAGACCTTTACAGTCGCTGGATACGTTTCAGCGTGAACAGAAACCCAAGCCATTGACACAGGAGCTGGCGTAACAAACTTCTTTGTCTTAAATGTGAGTGTATTGTTAGAAGCCCCGCCTCTGTACTTGCGGATCTTGTTACCTTCTATAACAAACAGCTGACCTGACTTCGGGTCTTCAAAACCGCCACGCACTTCTGCGGACAAAGTTATGGTCGAAAACGAAGCCTCACTAGCCCTTGGGTCATAGACCCAGCCCCCTAGAGAACCGCTATTGTTATAGAACGCGACGTAAGTGCCTTCGTGTCTAAAAGCCCGTATAAGAGTGGGGTGGAAGCTAGTAGACCACTGATCAACGGAAATTAGGCCACGAGAGACCACCTCTCCTGTAGACCCTGACACTGCAACCAACCCGTCAGGCGCTGCATACAAAACAAACTCGCCCATGTCCACGACAGAGTTTTTGTTAACGCAAGCTTGTGCAAGGTCAATCCTTATAGGAGTCAAAGCTGCTGGGTCAGTGCCGGTTACAAAGTATGGCGTACCATCAGTTAGCGCCACGACTCCGTTGCCTGTGGCGGCAATGTCTACAATGTCTTCTTCAAGCGTAATGCGGTAGTCGATAGGCCAAGCGTGTGGCAAGTACGGCTCAGATAAACAGAATCGCTTACCAGAGAACCCTGCCATTACACCATTGCCCACAGCAGTTAGCCCAAGCATAGGGCCGTCTGGGTATAAGCTAGAGTTGTCATCTGGTGGGCCTATCCATGTACCACTGGGCAGAACTTCACTCAACAAAGATGATGAGACTGTATCGGCAAATGAAGTTGTAGCAAAAGCAACCTCCGCTACAAACTGAAAGTCAGTGAACTGAGAACCAGTGTTTGATCTGTATATACGCTTCTTAGCTGTTGAGCTGAAAAAGTAATTGCCGCTTGGGTTATTACCTGTGGGCATAGAAACAGTAACTGTCTCTGTGCTGGTCACATCCAAAGTAGTGCTGGCTAAACTAGGTGGCCCTTCTTCACCTAAGCTAGTGACTAAAGTGTAAACATACGCCCTAGTCTCAGGTGTTTCGGTTGCGGTAACCGTACCGCTTTGAGCAATCGTAGGAGCGTTACTAGGCGCAGGTACACCTAAACGATATGTTGTTACGGGGTAACCACTACTGCCCGAAACCATAGAAGCTACTGTACCTACGCGAGGGTAGTCGTCGCCTGTGAAATACAAACGCTCATTGGTGTCATTGGGTATTGGCCCAGCTACTACATCAACACCATCTTCTGACCACTCAAGCCAGTTAGTGTCACGGTAGTAATAAATAGAGCGGCGAGCGCCGTTCTGCAATGTGTAAGTGTCTGTGTTTGTCTTTGTTGGAGTTAACCTGCCAGACTCAAAATCTATGTTCTGGGCTATTTGACCGAACTGATCGGCTATCAAGCGTGGGGCTACTCCGGGTGCAATGCCTGAGAAACGGTCGCGTTTAAAGTAAGCCATCTATCACCTCATTAATAAAGCCCAGATCACCCCTGCCATCCCGCTAACCAGAGCCATCGCTGCAATAAACATATTTTTATTTAGCTGTAGCAGTGCAGCTTCGATCTTTTCGAGACGGTTAAAAATGGTCTTTGACCGCTCTTCGCACATAGCCTCGTGAGAGGCTAAGCGCTGAGTTGCTTCTGTATACCTAGCGTCACTGTGCGACAGGTTCGACATCTACTGCTGCCTCTTCCTTCACCGATGCCGAAACCATATTGGCGAGTGATTGAACTGCCACTTCAGAAATAGTCGCCTTTCGTCTAGCAGCTAACATGTCCTGCTGAGCTTCTTGATGTAAAGCCAAAACCTCTTTCGTCTTGTCCGTCAATGATTCGATCTCGTAGCTAACGTCATCAATTGTAATTGTCGGTTTTCCGTCTTGGTTACCCATTGAACTCTCCTAGTTTTGAGTAAGTAATATTAGCATTAGTACTATTAATAGGCGATAGCAATTTACTCAGATCCAACCGGCAAAGCATTAGCCGCTCCAGTTGTGTCCGCGTACCCTGTTTCGACGAAGGCTTTCGGTGTCAGTTTGCGAATCAAAGCCTCTTGCTTCGGTCCTACGGTTCGCCCCTTCCAGCGTGCCGCTACGGTTGTTGGGGTTAGACCTTCTCGCCATTTCTCAAAGGCGAGGAGACCAAAACCAGAGTTTTCTGCGCCTGTACCTGCCTTAAAGTTTTCGCCTCCGCCGTGCGATACGCCCTGAACTAATGTCGGGGATGACGGGTTTGAAGTTGTTTTTTTAACAACCCCATCACAGGTGTCAAAACAGTCTAGGCGCATCTTTATTACCTCTACGTCTGGATGCTCATGAATCGGGAGATTTGGATTCGGATGTATGAGATATAGCTCTACTTGAAACTGACCGCTTCTGAAGAGCGCGATAGACGTAGCGTCATCGCTTAAATGGACTGTCTCGGCTGGTGGGGCTATTGGACATCCAACGGCAATCCACCACTCACAAAAGTCGTTAACAGATTCCCACACAGGCACATTAACACCCTCAAGCGGATTCGGCGCAACAAAGGTTTTATGGTGGGTTTTCGGTAGCTTAATCACGGTTACTATTCTTGCATCGTTTGTAAATTTCTTTCATTTAACGAACTGTCCAGTTTGACTTTAACCAAATTATCACTGTGATGATTATCCAGTAGCGATTGGATAAAAGAAGCACCGCCTTGCTTATCAAGCGCCCAACCCAAAATTGTAGTTTGAGTTAGATCGCTGTAAGTTGTGTACGAATCGTCAGACAAGCTGTCGGTATCTAGGTATGTGTCCACCATTCCGCTGGAGGCAATACTTGGATCATCTTCGTAGAAAAAATTTAACTGCCACACAACTCGCTTGACGATGTCTTGCAAAGAATCTTGACTGTCAATGGTGTGTATAGAAATCAGGGACATGCTGTAGTCTATATTCATCAATTAGTACCACCATAAAAATTAGTTAATGAGATAGCGCCCGACGACGGTACTCCTGTGTTTCGATTTACCGTCGCTGTAATCACACGGTAAATCCCGTATGTCCATCCTACATACACATTGAACGATTGATAACTGCCGCGATAATAGGTTATTGTCCCAATCGTAACGCTTGTAGGACTACTGTTGTTGCCTGTTCTAGGTCCGGTAACTGAAGATCCGCTCCAAAAGGCGTTATATTGCCCGTTTGGAGTAACAAACCATGACCCACCACTTGCATCTCCAGAGGTTGGCACGCGTGTGGTTGTAGTGCCACTACCCAACACATAGCTTCCACTTCGGTAATACTCAGACATGCTGATAGGGTTGCCACCGCCGTACTCAGACTGAACTTGCGAAAGGCTGATGGCTCCAGAGGTTTGAAGTGTCATTAACCAGTCCCGCTTGTTGCAATTTCTGCAAACTCGCTCAGGGTAGCTTCTTGGTCGTAGTTACCGTCTTCATCGAACAGAACGTCGAGGTGCATGTTCCATGATCTGCCAGAATCGTTATCAGTAAATCGTACCAGCACGAGGGTAGTGTTCTCGGTGTAGGCAACCATCTCATGGGTGTCACCGTCTGGTGCGGAGTATTCGCGTGTGCCTGTAAATTCCTCTAACAACTCAAATGTAACAGCCATTACTTTGCCTCCAGTTGCGCTTTAAGGTCATCGACCTCTGCTTTAAGTTCTTTGATTGATTCAATGAGCAGACCGACCATATTTCCGTAGGCTACTGAGTAATGACCCTCTTCGTCGCCAGTGACTGCTTCTGGCAACACTTCCAATACCTCTTGAGCAATAACTCCTGTCTGACGAACTGGTTTGTCGGGTTCGCCCTTATCGTCGTAGTTAACATCGGTTCGATCAAATGTGTAGCCATTTAGCTGACAAACCTTGTCGAGCGCGTTGGGAATATGCTCGATGTTGGTTTTGACTCGTATATCGGAATAGGCGGTGACATTGCCCGAAGTCCAAATGTTGCTGCCCATTGCAGCGTTCGGGGTTCCGTTCTGGCACCAAACCATCATGTGTCCACCAGCCATTGTTCCGCCGGTGGAGTTGTTGGTGTGCTTATAAGCTAAACCGTATAGATTGCCAAAGTTAGTGCCGGAAGCGTGGTTTCGATATGCCGCGCCCATCGACCAGATATGGTCTGTGTGGGTAGAACTGTAAGTGCCAAAAACACCCCTGTTTCTTGCAGTGGAAAGAATGTCGCGTGTTGTGGATAAGTCCCCCAACGAACTAACAGTAAACCCGTTGTGAGAAACAGCGCTGCCACGGAATAGGATAGTGCTGCCAGTGCTGTTACCTAAAAAGGTATTAGTAGCATATAAGTAGCAGTTACCTACGCTCGTCTGTATATAAAATTCGCCGTTTTGGTATGCGGTACGCCCAGCAGCGTCGGAATAAAATTTACCATCGGTGCCGTCTCCGACTTGGAGGGCAGAGGCAGTAACGATTCCAGAGGAGATCGTCCCGATATTGGTAAGGTTGCGGCTGGAGTCGATGACAGCGGTGCCGCCGATCTGAACCGCTGATGGGTTGATCGTAGTGCCGTCTACTGACCCGCCGCCGATTTCTCCCCACGAACTCGTATAGCCTTCAAACTGCGAAAGCGTACTGTTGTAACGAAATTGTCCTGCTGCGCCAGTTGGTCGCTGGGCAGTCGTTCCAACAGGCAAAGCTACTGCGAGTGTACTGTTAAACGTAACAGACTCATCTGATCCAATAGTTATTGCAGTAGCATCACCATTGTCTACAATGCTGGGGGTGCTTGATAACTCTATAGGGATTTCAGTTAAAGCCATAAATTACTCCCCTGCGTCACGTTCTGTTCTAGTTGAGTAGTCTTCTCTAGCGGTTACTAGCGTTACAAAGTCTGCTTGGTTGCTAGGTATAGAGTCTGTAAAGCTTGCGTCATTCATTAGCTTTGTAGTCCATTCCTGTTGCATACGTTTCCAACAGTTAGCTTTCTTGCCATCCATTGCGCCTTGGAGCCAATCGTTAATGTTTAGTAAGTCGTTAAGCAAGATAGCTTGCTCTGTGTCTGTGACTTCTACTGTTAATGTTACTGTTGCCATCTTTATCTCCTTTAAGATAAGTTATTTCGCGTGGTTGTTTATGCTACTAGGTAGCCTGAAAAGTTTGTATAAGACGAGGCGTGTATGTCTGTTTGAGCGGCTCCACCAAGCTGTAGAACTGATATAAGGCAAGTATCACCTGCGTCCATATCGGCCAGTACGCTAAGAAACTGTGTCCAATAAGCTGCGTCTTGCCCAAAGTCAGGGTCAATAACAGTATTGTAACTCCTGTTAGAAGTAAGGATTCGTAGTACATAATAAGTGGCTGCACTATCGACATTATTAAGCCTTACCCTTGCGGTTAATTGATACTTACCTGTCACTGGCGCGGTGAAAGTATTGCTTGCAAAGTTAGAGCCTGTGTCAAATATCTCAGTGCCTAAAACTACTGTTACTCCACCCAAAGGTATATCGTACTGAATACTAGACGGTGTAGCACTAAACGCAGGTTGCGAAGGCATGGTGACTTCACCAGCGGATGAGATTGACAGGCGTTCTGCATTGTTCGCATTAAAATACAGTGTGTTTGAATTATTGTCGTAAATCATTCCACCAGCGAAATCATCGTCCGTGTCGCCAAAAAGGATACCCGCTGAACTAGTGGTTGATGTTTTTAGTTGAACGTACCCGTTGCCAGAAGTTTGGACTCTTACCATGGAACTATTATTAAAAGCGTCTCCTGAGTCAGTACCTAGAGAAAGTTTGTTAGCAAGTGCTACAGACTCATCCGCATTGATTGTTATAGCAGTGGCATTACTATTGTCCACAATGCCGGTGGACAGCAGACCTCTGGAGACTTTAGTTAGAGCCATATCTTACTCCGGTAATCCTGCTATAACTTCGGCATTTCGCTCTGCCCCTGACTGTATATCTGCCGCTAATACCACCTGTTCTTTGTCAGCGGGGATGCTTGTGATGTCTGGATCGGCAGTCATACGCGCAACCTCTGCGTCGTATATCTCGTCTATAGCGATACGGCATCGGTTATATACTGCGTTCTCTGCCCACTCTTGTGGAGACGCGGCGACATAGGCTAGTGCTTTTTCTTGTGCGGCTGTGAGTTCAATTGTTAGTGTTGTCATATCTTCTCCCTTATTTTTGCTTGTAGTGACAATTTTTATCCGACTAAAAAGCCGCTGAATTCATTCCATGAGTCACCGTGAAGATATGTCATTCCGCCCATGCCGTAGACATATACATCGACGGAATCATCAACAGCTAAGGCTAGTGTTGTATTTAGATTAAAAGTGTGCCAAACAGTTCCTTGATTGTTGCTGAAGTGTCCGTAAGTACCCGGCATTGCCACAGTGTTTTTTCTTAACATAATTTGTGCGTTTATTCCGTTTCCATAATAAATAGTATGAAAATCAAAATGATAAATTCCTGCTACGGGGGCTGTGAAAGCATAGGTTGCGGTACTGAAATGTCCACCATTGTTGTATCTCACTACGTTATGGGGAAATAGTGCTGTTGTCAGGGAAATACCACTACCGTTATGATATGCGTTAAAGGCAGGCACAAGGCTTTGGCTCACGTATCCGCGAGGCACACTCACTACCCCAAGATTGCTTATTTTAATGCCAGTCTTGGAGCCAGCGGAATAGCTGTCTGTAGTCGATAAGTGCATTTCACTGCCAAGAGAGCCATCCGTTCGAGTGTATATACCTGCCTGTGCAGTTTGACCGCTGCCAGCATCAGACGCCCCGAAAGTTATTGCGTTACCAGCGAAGTCAGTTGCGCTGTTCGGATCAAGATGTATTGTGCCTCTTCCTGTACCCGCGCCCGTGTAAACAGTCCCCGAATCGTTAATGTCTAAGCCTGTAGCCGATACAGTAGAATTAAACGTAGCCGCACCTGCTTCTGACATGTCAAGGGTTAAGGCTGTGATGTCAGAACCGCCATCAATGCCAATTATTTTTACATCGCCATTATTTTCGGTAGAGCCAATACTAAAAACAGTATCAGCCATCAGAACTCTGCCATTATTAACGCCACCTCTTTTGAAGAATATTTCATCCCCATCAGCATCAAGGATAATATCCCCAGCAACGTCTAATGTTAAATCACCAGAGCTTAGGGCAATCGTGGTACCGTCGATGTTGAAATTGTCGATGTCGATGCCAGCGTCTGCTGTTATCTTTCCAGTAGACGTTAGCGTTCCTGGTGTCGTGAGGTCGCCAGACAATTTCGCAGAGGTGATTGAGTTATCAACAGGCACGTTGATCGCTGTCTGATTCAAAGTTAAAACTTGAACCTCAGACCCCGTGGGCGGTGCTGTGCTAAAGGTTAATGTTGTACCAGACACACTATATGTGTCTTTGTTTTGGTAAACCCCCGATATAAAAACTTGTGTGTTGTTTGCGACAGGAGCTATCGGTAGCGTGAGAGTTACGTCACTGCCGTCTCCAGTCATCGACGTTACGTTCACGTTGGAGCCTGATATCAGCGAGGCTGCGGATATTGAATAAATCAAAATGCTTCTGGCGTTCGCGGGCGCAGAGGCGAAAGAGACAGTTGTAACGCCACCGGCTGTGGCAATAGTAAAAGAATCTTGCTGTTGGAAAACACCCTCTATGAAAATGATTAAGCTATCTTCTGAACTTACTACTTGAGAAAGTTGAAAGGCAGTGGTCGAGCCGTTTGCTGTGAAATTATCCGCAGCCATAACCGAACCGCCGACCGCACCACCGATTGCTCCCCACGCGTCTGTAAACCCCTCAAACTGATCGAGAGTGCTGTTATAACGAAATTGTCCTGCCACGCCAGTTGGTCGCTGGGCGGTAGTGCCAGCAGGCAACGCAATGGCGTCGGTTCCGCTTATGTCGAGAGTCACGCTTGGGGTTGTGTCGTTTACGCCGACTCTAGCATTTGTGGAGTCTACGGAAAGTACGCTACTGTCATGAGTTGCAGTATCAACAATATCTGTGAGTAACGCAGCAGTAACTCTTAGCTCCACCAAATCGCTGGCTGACCAGCTTCCAGCAGAAGTCCCATCTTGTGCTCTTACAACAGTAAAGGTATTGGAAGACAGTGCTGTCGCTTTAACAACTTCAACATTCGTTCCCGCTGCTTGCTGAATGGTCAGGTAGCAGTAATCCCCTGATCCACTCAGTGTTGGGAAGCCAGCCGCAGACGCAACTACTAAAGACGTAGCTGTCGTATTGATCCCTGTCGCTACAGTAGTAGAAGCGTTGTTCGTGAACTTAACTGTCATCTTAATTCCTAGTCTTTCGCTTTACCAATCACCAGCGCAAAGTACTCTAGGTACTTATATGCCTTGCCAACTAGCTCATCGTCACGGGGAGTAGGTGTCATCGCAGTAATTGCAGACGCCAAAGCAACTGCCGCTGTTGCTATGTTGAATATGTCAAACAACATACTCATGACGCGGTTATCTGCCATTGGATCGACATAGAGTCATTCGCCCCCTTATTTACGACTGCGAATACCGTTCGACACAGCATCGTGCCACTGGAACTAGCGTTTAGTATCGCAGCCTCAGTTAAAGCAGCAGTACCAGTGCCAGCAGGGAACGTGCCAACGTAGGTCACAACTGCTCCACTTACTGTCGTAGAAGTCAAAGTGACTCTTGCAGACTCTCCGCCCAAAGCTGTGTCTCCAGCGGCGGCGGCGGTATTGCCAGTACCGACAGCCATATGAGACATTGCGGTAGCTGTCGCATCTTTCATGCGAGAAGCTACATAGCCTTTGCCTGTCGTGACTACTAGATTGTCGATATCTCTGACAACCTCATTGTTTATTGAAATAGTCAAACGACCTTTCATTTCCATTTGTGAATTAAAATCCATCGGTTTGCTTCCTGTTTAGTTCAGTGTCGATAAGTTAAGTGGCGCTGCGTTAACCACGCCGCGTGGGAGAATAAATACGTTGATGTTTTCAGCCATCGTTACTGTGTCAGCGAAAACTTTAGTTACACCAAACGTCTGAGCCTCAGTAAACGAAATGATATTTGTTTTTGCCAACTGATCTTCGCGGCTGAAAGCATCAATCGTCGCAGCGTCGTCCAAAGAGAACGCATCTATGAAGCTACGGCTGTAAGCTACAGTCCTAGCGAAAACATCAGTGATCGGCTGCGTGTCAGACGTTGGTTTCGTGAACGTGATTGCTTCTTGATCTAAAACTTGGACTGAGTCTGCGCTTCTTTTCGCGTAGGAAAAGGAAGATGCGTCAACCATTGTTGTTTCATCCGCCACGGAACGGCTGAACTGAATTGTGCGCGAAAAGGTATCTGTGAACGATTGTGTGTCAGTCAGAGGTTTAGTAAATGTGATCGCTTCTTGATCTGTGACAACAAATGAGTCTGCGCTTCCCTTCGCGTAGGAAAAAGAAGGTGCGTCAGCCATTGTCGTTGAATCAGTAAGCGCACGGCTGTACTGAACTGTGCGAGAAAAGTCATCTGCAAACGCAAACGTGTTTGAAGTGCTCTTTCCGAAGCTGGTTGTTGCAACATCAGCAAACGCGAAGCTGTCGGAAGTTGCTTTATTAAAACTAACAGAGGCACTCTCAGTTACTTGGAATGCATCGTAGAAATATCTAGTCAAAGAATTTGGGTCGAGCAAGAACTCCGCTGACAATAAAACGCTTGCCGCAACAGATCTCAAGTCGACAGTAGTTGCCCCCGCTTTGAGGTCGACAGTAGTTGCCCCCGCTTTGAGGTCTACCCTTTTTATGACTAGTTTAGTCGCCATTAGTCGAAATCTTCACGGACTTTAAACTTCACAAGCTCGTGAACTGTTTGCTTCGCTCCAGACCCCGTGTAAGTAATTTCAACTTCCCCTTCGTAAGTTCCAGAAGTAGCGAAAGTAGTTGTTGCGAAATTTGTTTCACATTTTCCAGCGGTAGGATTAGTTATAATCATTGTCCTAGTGTCAGTGAGAGCAGTCTCACCCACCTTTCGCAAGCGCAGAAGAACTGTAGAACTCGTTAAATCTATCGCGTCCCAAGTATCACTGTTGTCCGGATCTAACACCGCGCCAGAGGCAGCAGTGTTTTTATCTTTCAGCGTTAAAGTCAAAGCAGGGAGCGTGTCACCTGTTACAAAGTTGAAAGTGTCAGAATAAGCCATCGATTTACCCTATTTGATTCTGGATTATATTAGTGTTAGTACTATTAGTACACCCAAAGAACAGGAGTCGTGTCCCGTATATCTACATGGATGAAACCTTTTGCTACGCCTACTCCGCCAAAGCCCAGAATCATTGCTTTTTTAACTAAGTCACGGCGTTGAGCGCCACCAGACACCTTTACGTCTGCCGCTATACCCATTGCATGTTGTCCAGGCTTTGCTTTCTTAGCTTCAATGCTGTGTGACGGGGATCTATAGCCAGAAGTAATGTAGAACGGGAAGCCGCAAGCCTCTCTAAGCTCATCTAGTTTATGTATAAACTCAGGTGACATCTCATTCTCGCCAGTCTCTTGGCAGTCAAAATCTTCTGTTTTAAAGTATTTGTAATTGCTCATCTTATTTCCGCGTCTTCTCAAATGATCTCATCGCGCCCAGACCGAGCATCCCCATTAAAACAGGCATCATGGTTTCTAATGGGACAAGTGGTATAACAACGTCAACCTCTATCAGAGCCAATACAAAGTTAGAGAATGGTATTGTGATAAAGTTCCCAAACATACCCAGCCCACATGTCCATCCAATAAAGGGACGCCACCCCGCCACAAACAGATTTGTGCTAGCCGCCTCAACCTTGTTTATTTCCATCTGCCCCTTGGCTAACTCAAGGGCTTGTTTCGATGCAAGTGTCGATATTTCGTGGGCCAAGGCAGCAGCCTTATCCTTGTCCTTGATGACCTTCCCAAGCAGCCCACTTACAGGGCCAATTAAACTTGCGACTACACTCATTGGTGCTCCTATAAAACCGCTGCAATTGGCACGATGCGCTCAAACTCACCGCGCCCAATCAATGCTTCAATCATTTCAAACGTCGGCCCTAGCAATGCAGCTAGTCCAGCGTCAGTACCGTTCCACTCACTGCTGCGGTGGGCCATAGAAACGATTGCCAAAGGCCCGTAGACACCCGTCTTGTCTATTGCTTCGCTGAGATAAGTACCCCAGTCCATTGAGTCTGTGCGGAAGTAGTCCTTGTCACTTTGCCCAAGCGTAAATACAGCTGCTGCACCAGTCTTCGCATACTCACGCAGCTCCATCCCTGCCATAGCGAGCGGCAGTAACGCCACTGCCGACAGCGCTAAGATACCTGTAGCGGCTGCAATACGTGCTCCGCCTTCGCCTTCACCTAAACGAGTCACCGCCTCTCGACGAATACCGCCTATGATCTTGGTATAGAAAGCATAGAAGTAAGATTTTAGCTGCCATACCAATGCCCAGCGTGGATCAGATGCCCATATAGGCCGCTCTGCTGCATTAGGCCGTAGGATGGAACTCTCTACAAACTTCTGAATAGCAAACTTAACTGCCCTACCTTCTGGCGTAGTAAGGTCTCTGCCGCCCTTATCCCATGCAAAAATCTGCTCCGGTGTAACACCCAAGTCCTCTAAGTACCTTGCTGATCTATCGTTACCAGCTTCATTGGTTGCGTGACGCAATAAGAACTGGACAGCCATGCCTGTGGCAAAACTTCGGCTAAAGTTAGTGAACCACTCAAGTCCTGTATATTTAAAGAAACCGTCTGTCCACGCTCTTGACGACTCGTCCATGTACTCGCGTTCTGTAACACTAATCCACGAGTTCGATATAGCGCCGTCTTGTACAATGCCGATGTCTTCTGCTAACTGACGCGCTTCAAGCTGAGACATACCGCCTTCTTTAATCTGCCTAAAAGCCATCTCAAAACCGTTCATCTCTTTCGAGAATATGATCGGGCCAGCTAACTCTGGCAAAGAACCAATAGTCGCCAAAGGTAAAAGCAGTGTGTATGACGCTGCTAATAATCGGCTCTGCCACTTACGCCTCTCTTCGGACATTGGCTCATAGCCGTAGCCTAAATAACTATTAATAATATCTTTGGCGTAGCTCGCATCTTTTGGTGGCAAGTCTTTTAGCATGGGGTCTAAACGACTGTTACCAGTCACAGTCTTAGTAGAGCGGTTCCATTCAACGCGTTTTACTAACTGCTTTTTGTACAACCTAAACGCATCAGAAGGCGGGACTAAGAATCCATTTGCCGCAAGTACGTCTCTGGTTATACCGGCAGTCAGCGACCTTTCTTGCTCTCGTCCTTCATTAGGGTCTAAAGCTTCACTAACTATTAAGTCGCCATTGGTAACAACTTCTTGGTACTTAACTATACGGTTGATAGCCCTGTTAACGCGTTGTTCTAAAGTGTTCTGGTTCCTAGAAGCTTGCGTAGCCTGACTAATCAAAAGCGCCTTAAACTCTTCAGGTCTACCAGCAACTTCAGCTAGGTTTAGTACCGTTGGGAAATAGTTCTGTTGGAAATTAATCTTGTTTTCTGCGGAGTAATTGGCCTGCATAGGTTCAACGTAGTTCCTGTGCATGTCTTCCAAGAAGCCGCGAATCCGTTTTGCTAACTCGTTGTTTAAATCAGCAGTAGCCGATTCACTAGCAGCCACTTCCATAGCCGCTATTACTTCAGGTGAATCTAGTGGGCCGACAGCTTTTTCAAAGGCAACTTCAAACTCGCGGTTTTGGATGTCTGATTCCTGTATGAATCCCATCCTAGAGCCGCGAGCACTCTGCCCCGCTTCGATATAAAACATATCGGCAATACGCGAGTTAATGCTACGAAGGTTCTTATTAGCCGTGAAGAATATATGGCGCAATGGTTTAGCCAACCTAATAGCTTCTTTAACAGCGCCGACAGTTTTTCGCTTCAGTGCTTCGCCAAGCTCTTTGGCCCCAGCGGTCAACGCCACTTCATCTGAAATAGCTCGCACCAAGACTTTCTTCTCAAAGGTTGGGTAGGTGGCTATCTGAGCTGCGTCAGTTACTTGACCGCGCATATTGCGTAAGTTTGCTAGTACAACGCTTCGTATGAACTCATCTACATCTATGTTTACCTCACCGCCGAACCGCTTACGAAGAGAGCTTCTTACCGCCCTCCACATTTGTGTAAGTTTATCTGCGATTCTCTTAAACACCGAAGATTCTAAGTTTCTTCTCTTATCACCTTTGTAATTTTTGTCGGCCCATTTCGCTACGTTGTCTGCAAACCACTCTTCAAAACCATGTGGGCCGTTATATGCCTTTACTGATCGGTCTCTGCGTTGGAATGACTTCCACATTTTTTTGTAGATTGGCTTCTGTACTAATCCATTTAGTTCTTCTTGAAATAGCGCATGGCCTAACTCGTGGGCCGCAACTAACGTGGCTTCGTAGTCATTAGTCGCTGACACATCGTCTATTAATATGAAGTGAGCGTTTTTGTAAGTAATAGACCGACCCAATGCGCTTGGGTTATCTCTTAACTCCCTAGCGATCTTGATGAAATGCGCAGCTACATTTGGGTCGCCAAACTTGGCTGCAATCTGCGTTTGGTTTAATCCCTGTAGTTGCGAAATCGCTACTAAGGCAATAGGCATTTTTAATTGCAGTGTTTGAGTCGCTGATTTAATTGCAGCGGATATTAATTTCGCTGGCTCGCCAAATGGAAATGTAACAGCGTTGAACCTTTTCTGCGGTGCGCCAGCCCCAATCGGTGGTTTTGTCAGAACGCTGTAGTTTGCATACGGTACGTCTTCGTCGCTTTCTACTCGATCTGGATCTACGTTGTCTACATTGCCGCCTGGATCATTAGCAAAATCTGGACGGTCTATAATACCTTCTTCTGCTAACTGTTGCTGTTCAACAGCCGCCTCAAAAACTGCATCTTCCTCTGTAAGCGGTCGAGGGCCATTAGGATTAATTGGTTTGCTGATGTTTTGCTGTTTTGCAGTCCTTTCTACCAGTGACTTTCTGCGCTTTTCTTCTGCAAGGCGTTCGCTCTCTATAGTTTTTCTTTTCGTTAAACTTTTCGCTAGTAATTGACGTAAGGTTGTCTTTTCACCAGTAGCCGAAACAGTGACAGCGGTGTTGTGAATAGGACGAAGAAACTCTGGGAGTTTTGGCTTATCGCCTTTCACGTTAGTAGGACGGTTATCTCGACTCCATCGTTCTACATTTTTATCGTGAGCAATAAGTTCTGACAATATAGTCTGGTTGCGGCTACCTTTTGTGTTTATATCTACGCGCTTGGTTACTGGCGTTCTAATATCTCTACCGGCGCGGTCTTTTTTACCAGTAGGTGCGTTACCGTCGAGAGCCACACTTATTTTGTAACCTTCACTCATAAGTTCTTTAAGTGCTTCAAAAAGCCCATCAGCATCAGAACCTGTGGTGAATTCTTGCTGAGCGCGAGTTTGAAGTAATCGCCTACCCGTATTAACTAAATCAACTAAGTTAATCGGCTTAGGCTCGCCAGAAACCTCGATATAGAAACCGCTTCCATTAGCAAACTTACTACTGGTAGCTAACTTGATTTCTTTTTCAAGAAACTCAGGAAGTTCTAATCGTTCAGGCAGCGCCCCTTCTTTACGCGGCTGGTGGGTAAATATATCAACCTCAGTAGAAAATATTTTTATACCGTAGGTTTCAATTGCAACCGTGTCGTATTGTGTTTGGTCTACTTCCTTCTTTGGGTTGGAGATAGTCGCTTGCTTCCCAGTTTTCTTTACTTGCCGCAGCTGAGGTTCTCGCTGCTGAAACGACTCTATCTCTACTTCTTTACCAGCATTGCGGAGCTTTACTAGAGCTTGCAACATAAACGGAGACATACGTTGCCAGTAACCGCCATCAGTCCAGTTTGGTTGGTAAACCCCATCAAATACTTTTTGAAAGTCTGCTTGTGCTTCAGCTTCTCCGCCAAAAATGCGTAGGGTGCCATCAGCGCCAAACGGCACTACCGCGAAAACTTTTTCATCTACGAGTTGAGCGCTTTGCTCGTTTATCATTGAATCGGGGTTGGCAAGATCCTCTCCAACCTGATCGCTTATATCTTCGGTTACTGACTGCTCGCGTATAGTTTCAAGTGCTCTTCTGATACGCGCCTTTTGATCTTCTGGGGCATTTTTATAAGTATCTGAACCGAGAATAGCTTCTGCTTGTAAACCGACTTCAGTACCTGTTGATTGCGAAACGCGCAGTTTTTTCTTAGCTGCTTTTAGGTCATCAACAATCACTTGCTGTTCTGTTGCGCTGGCTTTTTGAAAAGCTCTATTGGTCTCTTGGAGATCTACTATGCCCTTGTTTTTGGGGTCTCTAGCTTGTTCCCGTAATCGACGGCCTACCTCTGCTCGCTCACTGGCGGCTTCCAATTCTTTTTGCAAACCAGTAAGGGGGCGCGTTGTACTGGTAGCTCGTGGGCTTTCTGATGTTACTGCAAGAATCCAATCTCTAGCTCTGTCTGCCAATGTAGCCGCACGAACTTTTCTACGCCGTCCGGTGTAAGTTTTCGGCGCAAAGCCTTTTCTTGCTGCGGCTCTTTGCGCGGCAGCTTCTTGTGGGGACAAGTTTTCAAACTGCTTTTGCCCCGCTAATGGAGGTGAGTTTGGTGCTTTAGACATAGAGTCTTGACTCTGCCCACCGACAAATAGATTAGCTCGCCCTGTAACAGGGTCAACATTCATATCCCGAACAATAGGTTCATTGCCAAGAATCTCATTTATCTTGTCTTGGGCTTCTTGTCTCTGGGCTTCAGTGCCTTCTTCTATAACATTGTTATAAAGATCAATTGCAGTATCGACATCGCCTTCATTTGCAAAAGCATCTGCTAACGACAATCTGTCCGTGTAGACATTCTCCTGCTCAAAAGAATAATCAGCAAAG
>Ga0307488_10001599_pt1 | contig 18942 bp, 9 predicted proteins | sample SB02metaG_FD_202248 | JGI IMG/M metagenome (GOLD analysis project Ga0307488, IMG submission 202248) | Sea-ice brine microbial communities from Beaufort Sea near Barrow, Alaska, United States - SB 0.2 | ecosystem: Environmental > Aquatic > Marine > Coastal | place: USA: Alaska | collected 2017-05-06 | reverse complement strand
AGGTTTTACCGACCTTATCGATGCTTCAACAGCGTGTCATACACTTCAGTATAAAGGTAGTTAATACTTTTAGAAATCCCGTGGTGGGGGCAACTCCACCACACTTTTTATAGGAAAATATATGGCAAACTTAGTTACATTACAGCAATACAAAGACTTCGCAGGGCTGCAAGGAGTGCAAACCGACGCCCGTATTAACGTTATAATTGAACAAGTTTCCCAGTTAGTTAAAACATATTGTGGAACTACTATAATAGACTACGCAAGTACTAACAAAATAGAATACTTAACAATAAAAGATTCAATAGTAGATACTATTATATTAGAAGAATCTCCTTTGATACAGGTAGTATCAGTACAAGAAAGAACAAGTCAAGCAGATGAGTATATAACACTAATCACAGAAAATTCTGATAATAGTGGCAAATATGAATATGTTGTTGATGATGATTCAGACAGTATAATAAGAACAAATAGCACAGGTAATAAGTACTGGCCTAAAGGCGTAAAAGCAGTAAAAGTTACTTATAAAGCAGGGTACACTAGTACTCCTGCAGATTTAAGACTAGCAGTATTTGATTTAGTCAAGTACTACTTAAAAGATGAAAGAAAAGCTAGACAATCTATAGCAGGCTCAACAATTGAAAATCCTGTTTCTACAAGTCTAAGAAACAATATAGGATTCCCAGACCATATCAAAAGAGTACTTGATATGTATAAAATATATAGCTAAATGGCTATATCCAATCTCAAATCAGATTTTTTAGCTCTAATAAATAGACAGGCTGCTTTAGGAGAAGAACTTAGAAATAAGTCTGGAACCACAGATTTTCATCAAATAGAAATAACAGCAGATGAAACTGCTGGAGCTTTTTTAAAAGGTACTCAAAGAGTACTATTGATGGCAGGTTATAATAGAGCTGAAGTAAAAGCTATAAATGATGCTCATAATAATCTAGACGCATGGAAAGGTGTAATAAATAATTTATTTACTGAATTTGCAAGCGGACCTACAGTACGTAAATATGGGTTTAATTTAGTACAGATAAAACAGCTAAGAGGTTCAGTAACAGGACTATATATGTTACCTGCTTCATCAAGAGGTTCTAATAGTAGAAGAATTAAAATTAGATTATTTAATGTAAAAGGTAGTCAAAAAGCAAACTCTAATATGAGTGATATAACTTTAAAAGGATTTAGTACAGCTATGAGAGATCATGCTTGGGAAAAGTGGAAAGCTACTTTACCTCCTTCATTAGCTTTAAAAAGATTAAACCAAATGGCACCAGGGTCAGCAGGAGCTTTTGGAATTAGAACTCCTTTTGTACATGAGTCTTCAAGTGCTGTAGGAACGTCTGTATTAAAAAATATACAAACCGAAGTACTACACCATAAAGATACTTTACCAGAAATGGAATTATTAGGAGTATCTACAGTTTATCATGATATAGTACAATCAGTTATTAATTCTTTAAATATAGATTATGAAGAAAAAACTATTGTAACTTCAAGTGGAGAAATAAAATCTACAAGACTTATAAAAGGCTCTCTTGGAGGACTGAATTTTCCTGGCTCAGAGCCTGGAGACATAATAAAAATAAGAGAAAATCTTTTAAATACATTATCTAAGTACTTAGATGAACATGCTAAAGATTTTGGGTTTGACCAAGAAACAGGTATTGATTACGAAATGAGTAAACCAATACGAAAAGTAATAGCAGAAAATGCTATACATAATATAGTAAAAGACACAAAAAAGAAACTAAAAAAGGGTAAAAATACAAAAGTAAAAATAAAGTCTAAAGCTAAAAAAGCAGAGTCGAAACCAAGAAACGCAAGAATAAAAAAGTCTACAGTATATAAAGCCATACCAGGTGCAATAGGACTAAAAGTAGCAGCTAGATCATCAAAAAGAATAGAACAGAAAAAAGAGGAAAAAGCTAAAGGGCTAAATACATTAAGAGCTCAAATACAGAAAAGATTACCTGCAGAAGTAAGAAGACAAATGGGAAGACCTGAGTTAATAAATAGAACAGGCACTTTTTCTAACAGCATACAGTTAGTAAATTTAAGAAGAACAAAAATGGGCGTAAGTGGACAATATACATATAAACTAAATCCTTACGCAACCTTTGAAAGTTTAGGACAAAGAAAATGGCCAGAAGCCTATAATCCTAAACCTTTAATTTCAAAAAGTATAAGAGAGTTAGCTATGCAATATACAAAAGAAAAACTAGTTAGCTTAAGGAGAATATAATGGCATCACAATACAGAACAGCAAGAAAAAGAATTACTGATGCTTTAGTGAAACAATTACAGTTAATTGATGGTAATCATCCATTCAATTCAAATGTATTTAGTAACGTTCATTCTGGAATGATATTTTTAGACGAAATAATGGAATACCCGAAAATTTGCGTGGTAGCCACAGACGAAACTAGAGAGTATCAACCAGGAGAATTTAAATGGAGATTTCTTAATTTAGATATAAGAGTTTATGTCGAAAATCAAGAGGACCCACAAGAGGTCTTAGCTTTATTAATGGAAGACATTGAAAGAGTAATAGACGGCAATGATGTTTTGATTTACGATGATACTGTAAGTCCAAACTTAACAACAACTTCCTTAACGATAGAATCATTAAGTACCGACGAAGGAGTATTAACACCACTAGGAATCGGAGAAATGACACTAACGTGCAGGTATTAAACGAAATTATGCAGCTGATAAACGTCTAGCTAAATACTTTCAAAGTAAAATAATAGGAGAAAGCAAATGGCTTTAAATCTATCGAGAAATACCAAAGTATTTATCAGCTCAGTAAATGGAGTTGGTGCTACTGGTGGAGTGAAAACTGCACACGTAACTACTGCGGGAACAGGATATGCTGTAGGCAATATCGTAACACTAGGAACAACTAGTGGTAGCGGTACTGGCTTTAAGTGTATAGTTCTTAGCATTACGGGTGGAGGAGCAACTGGACCGGTCGCTACTATTGGTATCCCTAATAACTTTAGGGGAGCAGCGTTCGCCCCAGCGGACACTGCTACAGAAACAGCCGTAGAAAACTACGCAGGAGCGGATAATACTGGGGCATCAGGCTTAGTAGTAACTGTCGATTCAGTCGCAGGTACAACAACAACAGATGGCTCAAGACCAGGAACAGGTAAGTTCAAAGGAAATGAAGTAGACTGTAATACATTTAGGTTAGGTGTATTAGATGGGTATAGCTTCTCACAAGGAAGTGACTCAACAGATGTTACTATTTCAGAAGCAGGTGCTACACCGAATAGAGGTTCAAAAACTTTTAATGATTCGTTACCACCAGCAGAATGGTCATTTGGTACTTATGTACGACCTTTTGTTCATGGAACAAATAGTTTCAGAAATGCATTAGACCATGACTGTGTAGAAAACATTCTATGGGCAGCTTTATCAGGTACAGCGTTACCAGGAGATGCAGCAGCAACAGGCCGTGGTGTAGAAGTAGGAACTACTGCTCAAGGTGGCTCAGTATGTAACTTTGAGAAATCAGATGTTCATGAACTTATGAAACTGAACTTATATTTCGCACTAGAAAATACAACATACAGACTAAATGGTGCTCAAGTTAACCAAGCAGAAATAGACTTTTCTATTGATGGTATTGCACAGATTACGTGGTCTGGTAATGCAACAACTATCGACCAAATTGGAGAGGCTATAGAAGACCCTTCTAAGTTTATTATTCAAGGTACTTCAGAAGCAACGCCAACTAGTTTAACTACAGATACTTATGTGGAGACATATAATTATGCAGATACAACAGGTCCAAGTGACGCTGACTATCTAAGAAATAAATTATCTACTTTATATCTAGATGCTGATCAACAAGGCGGCGGTGCAGACACTCAAGGTCTTGACGACAGAACATATGATATAAATATTACTGGGGGCTCAATAACAATAGCCAACAATGTTACTTATGTAACACCAGAAACTATTGGTATCGTAGATAAACCAATTGGGTCATTTACTGGCGCTAGAGTAATTAATGGGTCTTTATCCATGTACCTAGACACTAAAGCAAATGGTTCAAACCAACTATTAACCGACTTAGCAAATGCTACAGACTTAGTTTCAAACGTTTTTGACATGCGTTTATTCATGGGTGTAGCTGGTACTGTTGGGACAGACGGTGATCCTATGGGAAGTGATGATTTCACTGCTCCAGGTGTCGAATTTAATATGCCAAGAGCTCATATACAGGTTCCTGTAATTGAAGTTGGCGACTTGATTTCCGTATCATTGGACTTTTCCGCACATGGAACAGACCTACTAACTGGAAATGAACTCAAAGTAAAATACTTAGGAAGCACATCTCATACTCAAGCAGGGTATGCAAACACAGGTGCTAGAGCACTAGACGCTTAAGTATAATGTCATATAGTTTTCTCAAGGAGAGTAAGCTATTTATAGTTTATGGCGGTAACAAGTATAGAATATATACTACCACCGCCATAACTTTTTCCCAAACATTTGCGGAAGATTCGTACCCAGTAAAGACTTTGCACGATCAATCAAAAATGACAGATGGGACAATAATAACGAAAGCCAATCCGGCTCAGTTTAATTTTAGAGTTCCTCTAACAATAGAGAAAGATGAGTCTTTGGTAATGGATTTATTAGGTGATTTAATAGCTACAAGTGAATCTGATATAGAATCACAACAACTAAAATCATTTGATATGTATGTCCAGACTGGTAGCAGCACATTTAAACAAGAAAATTGCGTAGTAACCAGTGCCAATTTTGCTTTCAACCCAAGAGAACAATTTGTGGTTGATTTAGCAGGACAAGGAACTAAATTAAGTAGAGCGGGTAACGAAAGTTATACCATACCTGGAAGCCTTCAACCTGAAAGCTCCACAAGAACCCCACTTATAATATACCCGGAAGTAACAGTAGACAGCTTAAACATGTCAAATATTTTGAGTATTACACTACAAATACAAAATGATATAATTTGGACTGATACAGACACTCTGCAAGAGAGTCTATCTGTTACTAATTCGAGTAATGCAATATTTCCAAGTGCGTACACGGTAGATAAAAGAGTTGTTTCGGGAACAATTAATCAATACCAAACTGATAATAATATAACACAATTTGATGATTTTAGTACTAATAGCAATATTAATATTTATGCAAAAAAGACAGATGGAACTACATTTTGGACAATACAATTAAATCCAATAATGTATACAGCTAGAATGCAACCTGCAGAAGTATATACTCAATCTTATGACTTTAGGTCAACAGATAATACTGCAATAGCAACTAGAATCACACAATATTCATAGGAGAATATAAAACATGGAACTTAAAAGCCTACTGGTTGACAGTAAAACAACCTGGGTAGAATTTCCTGGACTCGACGGATTTGAAGTCGAACTAGCAAACCTATCCCGAAAAGAACTCGTAAATCTTAGAAAAAGATGCGTTCAAAATAAATTTAATAGAAAAACAAGAGCTTTTGAAGAAAGCTTAGATGAAAATAAGTTCGTAAAGGAATTTACTAATTCGACTGTAAAAGGTTGGAGAGGACTAAAATTAGAGTACCTAGAAGATTTACTATTAGTAGATTTAAAAGGTCAGGAACCTACACAAGAGTTAGAATATACCGCAGAAAATGCAGAACAATTAGTAGAAAATTCTTCGGAGTTTGATAACTGGCTCAACGAGGTAGTCTTTGATTTAGAAAACTTTCGTACGAAAAAAGAAAAACCTAATTCTGCAAAAGCTGGAATTATTCCTCAAGAATGATTCTATAGGAATGACTAAAGACCAATACTTACGTATGGTCGAACAAACAGGCGAAGATATAGATTGGGAAAGGTGTCCTCCAGAAATAGATGACTTTCCAGAAAGCGTACACAGTGCTGTAGAAATATTTACTTCCTTAGGAAATAGAATATTCCCAGACGTAGGTTATATAGGAAAAGACTTTACAAACTTAGAAATGTTTTATAGTCTTTTCGCAATCGAAGAAATCGTGGAAAGAGATTGGATACTAGAAATTATACTATTTCTCGATGCAAGAGAAATAAAAGAAAATCAGCGACAAATAAAAGCTGAATTGAATAAGGCAAAAAGAAAATAATAATATGGCAACTGACCAAGTACTAATTGAATTACAGATTATCCAGAAGGGTGGGAAGCTTGCTGTCGTCGCAAAAGACACAGAAAAACTTGCTAAAGCCCAGGATAAACAAGCTAAGACGTCTAAAAAAGTTGCTAAGAATAGTGAAGAAGTAATTAAAGGACAAAAAGGAATTCATCAAACAGGTTTATCTTCTTCAAAAGGTTTTTCAAAAATGAATCAAATGCTAAACGGTGGAGGAGGCTCCTCCGGTTTAGTAGCAGCTTATGCAACGTTAGCTGCTAACGTTTTTGCGGCTACTGCTGCATTCAATGCTTTCAGGTCAGCAGCTGCTTTTGAACAATTAGCTGCTGGTTTCACTTTCTTAGCAAATGAGTCTGGAAGAACTATGTCATTAGTAGTAGATAGACTTAAAGATGTAACTCAAAATGCTTTATCAACAGAAGAGGCCCTACAAGGAGCTTCACTAGCCGTATCAGGCGGATTTTCAATAGAAACCTTAGAGAAGTTAGCCGTAGTAGCTAAGGGTGCTTCTTTGGCTTTAGGAAGAAATTTAAACGATGCTTTTGATAGGTTAACAAGAGGAGCAATTAAACTCGAACCAGAAATTTTAGATGAATTAGGAATCATGGTACGTCTTGATGACGCTACCACAGCTTATGCAGCAACACTAGATAAGACTGCTAATCAGCTAACTCAATTTGAAAGACAAACAGCTTTTATCAATGCTATTAATGAACAAGGTATTGCAAAGTACGGAGAACTAGCTGAGGCTGTCGATGTTAATCCATATGACCAACTTGCAGCTTCTTTTGGTGATTTATCAAAAGAATTCTTAAGCTTAATAAATGTTGCACTTATTCCTTTAATAGGATTTTTTTCGGAAAGTAGAGAAGGACTTATTGGAGTCACAGTTTTGTTTGCAAGTACTATTGTAACTACTATGATACCAGCTTTAGGGCAGATGGTAAAAAGGTCTCAACAAGCCGCAAAAGCCCAGTTATTACTAGCAAGGGAAACAAAAGCTTCTACTAATTTACAAGTTGTAAATGCTCAAAAAGTAATAATGTCAAATAAAAGACAAAAAGGTACAGTAGCTGATTTACAAAGGGCAATCCAAACAAAAACAGGAATAGCAGTACAGGCTGCAAAAACAGAAAAAAACCTAAGTCTACAGCTTATAAGAGCAGAGAAAGCAAAAAATAAAGCTAGTATAGCTGGTGATACAAAAAGAGCTGCATTAAAGGAAGCAAGAATAGCTCAGATTGGAAGAGAGATAGCAGCAACAAGAGTATTAGCAACAACAGAAATAGCACAATTAAGCGCAGGGCTAGCATTAGATAGTGCACGAGTCCTGGCAAAAACATCTCTAGTAGTAGCAAAAAACTTAGAAATAATATCTGGAGTAGGTTTTATAACTGGCTTTAAGCAAGCTGGAAAAGGTATAAAGCTTTTAGGTGGTATGTTATTTGGAGCAGGCTTGTCAGGCAAAAAAGCAGCTAAATCTATGAGCCTATTTGCAAGAGTATTAACTTTAGTTGGTGGTGGAGCTAAATTAATTGGAGCAGCATTTTTAACAGCTTTACCTGTAATTGCGGCAATGGGTATAGCAGTAGCAGCATCTATTTATGTATTTAAAAAACTAACAGCTCCTCTACACGCAAACTCACAAGGTATAAAACAACTAGGAGTCATCACAGATAGTATGTCAGAGAAATTTGAACAACTAAATAAAGCTGTGGAAGAAAATGCTTTAACAAAAGGACAAACAAGAATAAGACAGTATAAACAAACAGCTGGAATATTTCAAGAAATAGCAAGTGCAATTAGAAAAGTAAATGAAGAGATGGACTTGCAATCAAGAGCTCCAGCACCAGAAAAACCTACAATATCAGGAGTTCCAATAATCGATGTGAGTAACGAGAACGCATACAACAAAGAACTAAATTTAAGAAAAAGTTTAGCTAAAGAAAGTGTAGTAGCGATTAAGGACACAATGAACCAAATAGTGAATGAAACAGGCGTAGCAGCAGAGCTTGCAAAAATAAAAATGAGAAGAGCATTTGGACCTGAAGCTGTTGATTCTGCAGGAGGCTTAAAGAATTTCATAAAAAGTTTAGATAAAGGAGATGCAGCTAAAACTTTAGAGTATCTAAAAACCATATTTGGAGAGCTAGAAAAAGGAACATCATCAACAAGTAGTTCTATCATTAACTTAACCAGAGCTCTTTCTGAGAGTGAAAAAGTATTGTCAGCATTTACAGAAGGAGCTAGTACAAAAACAGAATTTGATGATATAGTAAAAACTTTTCAAGGTTTCAAAAATGAATTAACAGAGCTACAAGCAGATCCTGACGCTACTGGAACTATTTTTACTATATTTGAAGGTGTAGGGGCACAAGCAAAAATGTTTGGTATAAATGCAGATACCGCTGAAACTAAAACTACTGAACTACTAAACGCTTTTACCAAAATACAAAGCAAAGCCAAAACTTTAAAATCTGACTTACAAACTTTAAATGCTGTAACTCAAAAAATAGGAAAAAGCAAAAGCACTAGTGGAGCAGCGATGGAAGCTTTTCTAGATCAACAACAAAAATCAAATACTTTACAGCTAGCATTTAATGCCGATAAACTAATACAGTATCGTCTTTTGAGTGATAGTGTTGGACGAAATAATTTAATAAATGAAGCCGAAAAAGAAAGAAATGCATTACTAGCAAAAAGAATGAGTACTATGGAAATGTTATTAACAACTGAACAAACAAGTTTAAAAATTTCTTTAGATTATTTAAGAACTAATCAAAAAATAGGTCTTCAAGCAGAAGAAATTTTAAAAGTAGAAAGACAATTAAAAAACTTAAGAGAAGGCAGGGGCTCTGCCGAAAGCCCATTAGAAATATACAAAGCACAGGTAAAAGCAGCTAAAATAGTATTAGAAAATAAGAAAAATGAGAAAAAAATAGAAGATGCTCAGGCCGCGAATAGATACAATACAATACTGGAAAATAATATAGAATTATCACGAGGCAGCTCAGCTGAGAAAAAACAGTATGGAGCAATAGTAAAAGAAGCTTATAAAAAGTATTTACTTGATTTAAAATCAACTAAAGCTAATGTAGCCGGACAACAAAAAGTATTAGCCTTAGTGACAGCTCAAGGTACTGAGTCAGAAGATATGTTTACAGCAGCAGTATCGCTAATGAGTATACTAGGTACTACAACTGATACTTTAGGTACTAGATTCACTATATTATCAATACAGATGACTCCTTTTATAAATCAATTAAAAGCACTAGGAACAGAAGGAAACTTAGCAGGAATAGCTATAGAAAAACTAATGGCATTAGGAAATGGACTATTAAACTTTAAAACAAATGTCAAAGTATTATCAGATCAAATGGTAGAATCAAGAACCCAGGTAGGTGATACATTCCTAACAAAAATGTTAGGAACAGCTAACCCAGATACTATTGCTACTACAATAGCAGGACTTGCTACAATGGGAGAAGCTTTTGGAGCAATGGGAGCCATAATAGAGATGGAAGCAGCACAAAGAACAGCTGCAATTGATAAAGCTATAGCACAGGAAAAAAGATTAGGAGGAAGCTCAGAAAGCTCCCTTAAAAAAATTGCACAAATGGAATCTAAAAGAGAATCTATTAAAAGAAAAGCATTTGAAAAACAAAAGAAAATGCAAGTTGCAGAAACTATAATGAATACAGCTTCAGCAGCTATGACAGCACTTACTACTTTTGCAGGGGTACCTCCTTTAGCTTTTGCTATGGCAGGAATGATTACAGCTATTGGTTTGAAACAAGTTTCCATTATTAGGTCTCAACAGTATGATGGTGGCGGTACTGCTCCTTCAGCTCCTTCTAGTATATCAGTAGGTAAACGAGATAACAAAGTAGACGTATCAAAAGGAGCAACATCAGGAGAAACTTCTTATTTAAGAGGTGGACAAGGTATAGGAAGTACTGCAAATAGTTTTGTGCCAGGTGGAGCTGGAGGGATGAAAAGAGGCTATGCTTCCGGAGGAGATATTCTAGTAGGAGAAAGAGGACCAGAAGTAATTAGACCAACTTCATCAGGATATAATGTAGTGCCTAACGATAAAATAGGAAATGGTGGGTCATCAAATGTAAACTTTACAATTAATGCAGTAGATGCTGCAGGAGTAGAGGACTTACTAATGGCTCAAAGAGGAAATATAATAGGGATGATAAGACAGGCAGCACACGAGCATGGAGAAGAATTCATGGAACCAATTAACACAGAGGCATACTAATGGCAGCATATACAAATTTTTTAAACGTACTACCAGACCCAAATAATCCAATAGGAGATGGGGGTCAAGCACTAACTACAGGTAACGGTGGTACTGTAGGTCCTGGGTACTCTACGGTACAAATAGAATCCACTAGCCCTACTCAAGTTTCTACTACAAATAGTGGAAGAGTAATTAGTAGAGCAATTGCAGGACACATATTTGGTATAAATATAACTTATAATCCTATGACTAGAGCCCAGTTTGAACCTGTTTATAATTTTTTAGTACAAAAATCAGGAAGATTAAAACCTTTCTTTGTGCAGCTACCCCAACAATATACTTCAACTAATTCAGCTTTTGCTACTTATGTAGCTGGTAACACCCCTACTTGTGGAGTTGTTGCACAAGGTTCTGAATTTATGTTACAAGCTAATCATTCAGGAACACAATCAACAAATCCTGAACCTGGAGATATGTTTACAATAACTGATGCAAATGATAGTTTACATACTAAGTCATATAGAGTAACAAGAGTTATGACTAATGCAACATATCACTCAGGAATACATCCTCAGCCAACTACTGTTCAAAGAGTTATATACTTTCATCCTCCTCTACAAAGAGCTATATCTTCTTCAGCAACTATAAATTATAATAAACCATTGTTTCGTGTGATACTTAAAAGTGATGTTCAAGCCTACACTCTTGGAACAACTAACTTATATACTTTCTCACTAAACTTACAAGAAGCACAGGCATAACATGGCAGAAAGAGCACTCCCCCTAGATTTAAAAAAATTACTTATAAATAATGAGCCGTTCACTTATGCTCATCTAATAAAGTTTGAAAGACCCAGCGCAGCGTTAAAAAATGGAACTTTTAGTACTGATGCAAAAAGATATGCATATTACACAGACGCAAAACATAATATTACTTTTAATGATTCTAGCTTAGATACAGAAGGTAACGCAAACGGTAATCAAGTTTACATAGCAAATAAGATATTAGAAGTTGGTGCATATTCAGAAACAGTAGAAGCTAAAGCCTCTGGCATGACTATAAAAATAGCAGCAGAGTCTCTAAATAATAGTGTAACTTCAAGTTCCATAACTATGACTACTACTACAATTACTGTTCCTTCACACATAGATTTAGTAGATGAAGGGTTTAGAGAAGGCGATAAAATACTGATAAGTGGTGGTTCAAATAATAATCATGAAGTAAGAGTTACAGGTATAAAAACAAACAATACTGTACTTATAGTATCAAATATAGACAGCACCCTTGGAACACAATCTAGCGGTTCTTCAATAACGTTAAAAATAGTTTCAGAGGAGCTTAAAGGACCTCTTCAACAAATAGGACATACAGAAAGTTTAAAAGCATATCATAATAGAGAAGTATTTGTATACAAAGCATTTTTAGACTCTGATACTTCTGATACTATAGGGACTCCTGTACTTATATTTAAAGGTATAGTACAAGGAACAAATCTAGTAGAAAGCCCTACTCAAGACTTAATAGTATCATGGATTTTAACAAGCCATTGGGGAGATTTTGCACAAGTAAAAGGCAGAATATCAAATGATAAAATACATAGAGCCGTAGATGCTCAAAATAGGGGACAAGCAGACGCAGCCTTAAAACCAGAATATGCAAGTGACTTAGGTTTCATGCACGCAGAACAAACAACAAATATCTTAGCTACTTATACTGCTATAGAACAAGAGATGAGAGTAAAGGTTAAGAAAAAATGGGGCGGACTAAAAACAAAAGTAAGTACTTGGATTGAAGATGTAGAAGTTCAAAGAGAGGTTAACTTAGATTTCTCTCTCAATGCACACTTTATACCTGTAGTATATGGAATAGATAGAATAGAAGGAAAACCTATATTTGTAGATACAAAATCAAATGACCCAAATAACATATATATAGCATATTCAATTTCAGAAGGACAAATAGGAGGATTATATGATTTATATATTGATGGGAATCCTTTAATATGTATAAATAAAGAAGATTCAGATGATAGAAATGATAGTAATGGAGCATCAAAAGATAATGTAGAAGTATTCTGCAGAGGTCGTCAAGATTTAGGAGAAACTCTTGGTGGGGTAAGAATGTCGGGAAATGGAGTATCAGGTTCCACTAGACAAACATACCAGCCTAGAAAGTCTCTAGGCGGCTATGGAGAATCAGGCTTCAATGCTATGGACGACTATATAGATATAAATGATATAGAGTACCATGATATAAATAAATCTTTATTAAACATTTCTGAAACTGACTCAAATGGCGGCGGTGTTTTAGACGGAGAAACCATAACTCTTAGCAATCCCAACACTATGAGATTAACTCTGCATACAGGTAAGCCAGACCAAAAAGCTGACAACACTTTAACTTCTATAGCAGTATCTCCAAAATTTAAAAGACAGGTAGATTACTTTGACTCAGTAGGTTCTGGAGTAGAGTATTGGAGTCCTAACCATAGATTATTAGATACAGCTTATGTAGTATTGGACTGTGAAATATCAGAAGATGCAACAACTGTACCTGAAATAGAGTATGTAGTGAGAGGTAAAGGAATTCAATGTTTTAACTATGATTACAGCTATGACCATACAGGGGCAAGTGGAGAAGCACATACTAACTTTAACGTAGGTGACCAAGTAACTCTAAAAAGAACTAGTGATAATTCTACTTTAAATTCAAATGTAATAATAATTGATAAGTGGTCTTTTGCAGATCTAAATGGAAATCTTAGATATAGATTTAGATACAGTACTCCACCTAACTTAAATTACTCAGATGGCATACCTCAGATTACATCTTTTTACCACACTGATGGAACTAATAACTGGCATATGGTTTCTTATAATCATATTGCTGATTCTGGAACAGTACCTGCAACTTTATCTGTAACTACAACAGTTACTGCAACTTCTGGACAAGCATTGACAGCTAGTACTGGAACCAATCCTGCTTGGACAACTGCAGATGAACCTTTTAAAGAAGGTGGTTTTTTTAATTTCTTCTTTTTCGAAGGTGATGGACTACCCTACAAACAAAAACCTATACCTTTTATACTAAATGGTACAACTTTAACAGCTACGGGTACTAATGCAGTAGGAGCAACAGCAGGCACTCAGACACTAGTTGCAGCAGACAAGATAAAATTACGTTCAGGAGCTGGTAGTACTGATGATACCTGGAACGGTTATATAGTAGAACTAACAAAAACTGTTACTGTAGATGGTGTAAAATCAGCTCAAAAAGTACAAAGAGTGATAACAGACTATCAAGGAGCTACTCAAGTAGCTACAATCAGTGAGGTATGGCCAGCTAATATGGCACCGGACCCTGATGATGTAGTACAAGAGTCAGGAGCAGTATATACTTATAATATACTACCAAAAAATAGTATAGATGATAAAAGAGTAAGTATTAATCCTGCTATTCAATTGCTTGATTACATGACAGCAAAAACCTACGGAAAAGGACTAGATATAGATAAAGACTTAGCAATGTCAGATTTTTTACTAGCTGCAAGAACTTGTGATGATAGAGGAACCCAAACACTTATAGGAGCAAAGACAGCCACACTAGGCGATAGATATGTACTAACTTCTGATGGAACAACTTCAGGGGCTGTAGTAGCTATGGGCAGAGTAAAATCTGTTGGAGATTTTTCAAATGGAGTAGACTATACAGTAATGGAAGAATGTTTTGGAAAATTTTCAAAACGTTTTATGAAGAACAATCACAGCTATAGTGTAGGAGACATAATATACGGAAATGCTAGTGGCTATTATAGAGTTACAACTGCAGGAACTAAATCAACAGCTCCAGTAGGAACAAATCCTACAGGGTTCGTAGGTCCTTTAACAAGTATTCCTTTATATAAAATTAATAACGGAACTATAAGTAGTACAACATTTAGTGTTGCTCTTAGTACAGGAAGTAGTTATGGTTATTCAAATTATGTAGGAAAATATAATTCTACTACTTTAGGGTATGATACAGGATATAGTATATATGATGCTGATAATGTTCAGTATTGGAGATACTTAGGTTGGAATTCTCATAGTCAAAGAGAAGTAACAAGACACCAAACAGTAGGAACAGTTGATACATCAAAATCAGTATTTTCAAATATAAATGGATTCTTACTAAACTTCAATGGATTATTATCTTATGAAGCGGGACAGTATGCACTAAGGGTAGAGACAACATCTACAGCAATAACTTCCCAAATAGCAACCTCTAGTGATTCGGGATATGTAGTAGGATCAGAAAAGAATGTAAGATATTTAAATGCTTCAGACTTAATAGGCTCTATAAATATAAAAGATGAAGGGCCTAAAAAAGCTTTTAATACAATACAAGCTTCTATAGAAGATCCAGGAAATCAATTTAAACCAACTGCTGTAAGTTTCTACGACTCAAACTACTTAAGAGCAGACAAAAACATAATAAAATCAGGAAATATGAGTCAGCCTTCTGTAGGTAGTTACTTTAATGCTCGTATAAATGCCGAGAACTATTTAAGAAAATCAAGATTTGGTATGAATATAAGTTTTAGAATGGGACCTAAAGCTTTATTACTATTACCAGGGGAAACCATATCATTAGACTATCCAAAATTTTGGACTACCCCTAAGAAATTCCGTATAGCAAATATAAACTTTACTAAAAATTGTGAAGCAAATATAACAGCCACAGAGTACGATGATAGTTTTTACACTATTACGGCCCCTCAATTATCTAGTGTGGTAGGAAATGACCAAAGACAAGGTCTTCAGGCATCTCCAGGAGCACCTGGTTCTTTATCTGCCACTGCAGGAGCTTTAGGTACAATTAATCTTGCTTGGACAAATAATACTAATTTTACAGATAATATGTTTACTGAAATATGGGTAAACACCTCAAATCAAACAAACAGTAGAACATTGCTTTCTAAAACAGAAGGTGAAACAAAGGTATATATACATTCAGTAGGTGTAGATGATGCTACAAGATATTATTGGATAAGACATGGCAAAAAAGTTGTTCTTAATTCAGGGGGTCAAAACAAAGTTAAAGTTTTATACTCAGCATTTCATGGCTCAGCAAATGCAACAACAGTTATACCTAGTAGTCTATATGACGTAATACTAGAAAGTGACGCAGCTGTATTTCAGGCTAACAATTCAGGTGCTATACAAACTCCTAACTCTATAACATTTACAGCAACAAGACATAATTTATCAGGAAGCGCAACCTTTTCTAGTGTTCCCTCAGTTACTTTAACAGGAAGCGGAGATACTAGAGCATTAACTAAAGCTAACATGGGCAGTAATGCTTCTGTAGTAGTTACAGCAACAGTTACATCAACAACAGCAGAACGAAATGCTGGAGCAGATAATACTTATACTAGTGCAACTACTATAAGTAAAGTAAGTGCAGGTGCAACAGGTGCAGCTATAACAATATCAAGTACAACTACTAATGGAGCTGGTAATACAGTAGTTACATTCAGTGACGGTAGTACTGCTACAATAGCTAAAGGTGATGATGGTACTACTCAAGGCGTTAAAGTAGCTTATGCTTCTGATGCTAACGGTACAAATAAAAGCTTTACTCAAGGTAGCTTAACTTTTGTTAAGTATCATGAGTATACAGGAACAGTTCCAGCAATAAGTAGTAGTGTTTTTAATTCTGGTTATGTTCAATTTATAGGAGGAGATGGAACTTCTTCAGGTGTAAAACCAATATATGCTACAAATGCAAGTGGAGCCAATGCTAGCTTTACACAAGGTACTAGAACTTTTGTAAACTTTTATGAGTGGACAGGTTCAGAACCCTCCAGTGTACCTAGTGGATTAACTTACGTTAAGTTCATAGGAACAGACGGTACGTCTGTAACAGGGCCAACTGGACCTCGTACCACAACATTCAGATTAAACTATACAGCAGCAGCAAGTAGTGCTCCAACGGCACCTACATCAAGTAATACAAATAGTTATAACTTTAGCAATGGTACTCTAGGTACTATACTAAGTGGCTGGTCACATTCAACTCCTACTTATGCAAGCGGAAACTCAAATAAGTATTGGTACGTAGATGTAACAGTAGTTGAAGCTGCCTTTAATGGTAGTCAAACTATAACTTTTGGAAATACAACACAGGCAATTGGATTCAGCGGACTTGTAACATTTAGTGGAACAGGTGCTTTAACAGATGGAACAACAACAAAAACTCCTATAGAAGCAGGAGATGTAAATGCAAATGTTACTGCAATCAATGGTAGTGTAATAACAACAGGAACCATAAATTCTAATAATTTAAATCCTACGAATGCAGATGGTTCAGCTTTTACTACGGCAGGTACTAAGATAATACTATCAAATGGAGTGATAGCTTCTAAAAACTTTAGAATAGACAGTAGCGGTAATGCTGTATTCTCAGGAAATTTATCAGGTTCTACTATTACAGGCGCCACAGGAACATTCGGTAGCACAGTAGAGATAGGCTCAGGAACTTCTTACTTCAAAGCAAGTACTAGTGGACTACAATTAGGAAATACAACTTTTGATGATGCACCTTTCACAGTAACTCCTGCAGGGGCTCTAAACGCAAAATCAGCTACTTTAGGTAGTAATTCAGGTGTTGCTCTAGATGTGGGGTCAGCAGAAAATTCTGTTAGAATATTTACACCTAGTTCAGGTAGTGCAACAATCCTTTCCGTAGGTGGAGATGGAGATAATGATTATATTCCTTTGAAAGTTGCAAATGATGGTACAGGTACAATACAAGGTTTTAATATTCTTACTGTAGATGGTACAAAATTATTTGATGCTAGTACAGGTTTTACTGAGTCAGCTTTTTCAGGTATAGCACAAAATACAGGAACTGCAGTATCTACTGTTTCTAAAACAACAACAAATTCTGCAGATGCAGATGCTCAGCATGTAGATTTAGAAGGAGCACAGACTCTAACTATAAAAGCTAAAAAACCTTCAGACATGTTTGGTTGGGATACTAGTACTAATCTTACTTCTACGAAGGCTATGGCAGATATACCTAATGCAGTCACAATAACAATTAAACACAGTACAAGTGCAACCTTTTCTTCTGCGTCTACTATAGGGTCAACAAGAACTATAAGTAAGATTACAAGTGGTAACGCAACTACAAATACATTTAGACCAACACTAATGGTAGAGAGTGAACCAGGGTTTACTTTCGCAGAAGCAAATGTTGTTAGAGGAGACTTCTCAAACTCTAATAGTATTGCAGAGGGTAATTTCTTTGAAGTATCTGTTAGTCATTCTGCAAGTGCTGGAGACAACTATTATTGGGTAGTAATAGGTGGTACAGCAGGAGATAGAACAGGTGGAGTTAACTCGGTAAGTAATACAGCAGCTTCAAGAACTTTGGAAATAACAGCTGCTACTGGTGAGAGTTTTTATATAGGCGATGATGGAGATACTTCAGCGGCCAGTGGTGGAGATATTACAAGTGTTGTAGCAGGAAGTGGAATGACAGGAGGTGCAAATTTTGGCGCTGCAACTCTAAATGTTATAGGTGGAACAGGTATAACCGCTAATGCAAATGATATAGCTTTGACTAATACAAGCGTAACTGCTGGAAATTATACAAATACAAACTTAACTGTAGATGCTCAGGGAAGAATAACATCTGCTGCAAATGGGACAGGAGGGTACTCGTTACCTTTATCTTCAAGTAGTACAAGAGGCGGAGTAAAGATTGGATATTCAGAGAATGGCAAAAACTATCCTGTGGAACTTTCATCAGAAAAGATGTATGTTAATGTACCTTGGACAGATACTATTACTACAGATACCAATAATTATATATCAAGCGCAAGTTATAACTCAGGCACAGGACTACTAACTTTAGGAAGGCAAGGACTAAGCAGTCTTACAGTTAATGTAGGAGTAGATACTAATACAAACACTCAAAGAGCTATACATGATACTCCAGTTAATGGAGCAACTACTACTTCGATATCTAGTAACTGGGCATTTGATAATGTAAAGACAGCCGTACCTTCTGGAGCAGTATTTACTGATAATAATACTCAGTTATCCACAGCACAGGTAAGAGCTAAATTTTCTGGAACAGGTATTAATACTTCAACAGGAGTTATAACAAATACAACATACAGTGTAGGGGATGGTGGACTAACACAAAAGAACTTTACTACTACCTTAAAAACCAAATTGGATGGGGTAGCAACAGGTGCTACAAATACTGCAGCTCCTCATTATACATCTGCTATAGCAGTGGGAGATGGTGGACTTACACAGAACAACTTTACAAATGCAGACCATACTAAATTAAACGGTATAGCAGCAGGTGCAACAACTAACACAGGTACAGTAACTTCTGTGGGGGGTGGAACAGGATTAAATGGAACAGTTACAACTTCGGGAAATTTAAACTTAGACGCAGATTTAAAAGGTTTAGTTGATTACATAGGCGGTGACGGTACTGGTGCGTATTTTGACATGAGTACTGCAT
>Ga0307488_10001595_pt1 | contig 18956 bp, 14 predicted proteins | sample SB02metaG_FD_202248 | JGI IMG/M metagenome (GOLD analysis project Ga0307488, IMG submission 202248) | Sea-ice brine microbial communities from Beaufort Sea near Barrow, Alaska, United States - SB 0.2 | ecosystem: Environmental > Aquatic > Marine > Coastal | place: USA: Alaska | collected... | reverse complement strand
AAAAAAGGAACAACCAAAGACTTTTTAGAATTCACTTTTCACGATATTATAGACACTTACCAGATTACTACTGAAAAAGAGAAAGGAATGTGGCTTTTAGAAATATTAGAACAACTATCACCTCAAAACAAACCTAAATCGTTTGGAAATTTAAAAACTGATTTTGAAAAACAATTTAAAGATTTTGAATTATTTTGGTATTCCAAGCCTATACATGTGCTAAGGGCTCATAGTTTATTGGTTTTGTAATTTTTGATTGGCTGTTAAGCCCTTATTTAAATCATCTATGATGAATTCCTTATCAGAATTCATTACAATTTATTAACTTTGGTTATAATGGAAGTAATTTCCAGAATATTGAAAAGCTCAAACAGAAATATTTTTAGCGAATACAACCATAAAAATAAAGTTTAATAGATAATATCATGGCAAAAAGTAAAGACTCAAGAAGAAACGTAAAAAAAGAATCTGCTAAAACCCCAAAAGAGAAAAAAGCAGAAAAGAGACTAAAGAAATCTAAAAAAGAATAATTATAACCAAACTGAAAGCTATTTCAAATTTTTCAATCACAGCGGTTTTAAAAATTAAAACGGATAGATGTTTAGTGCCAGATTGAAAAACTATAAATAAAAACAACTTATAAAATTTGTATTAGACACAAACCTGAAGCATATTAAGCGACAGCTTACTTCTCTCCTACTCTTAATCCATCCCGATTGGTGAACCATCAGGAATCTTAGGAGCAATTGTTTTTTTATAATTTGTTGGATTCTTTTTAAAATTCTCAAGACTCTTTATCATCTCATTATTATACATTTTTTGTATGCCTGACGAATTTTTATTTCTTAATATTTTTCCTATTTCATCCAATTTATAGTTCACAATTGAATTGACTTGCATATAGGTTTTTTTATTTGCCGACAGCAGAAATAATTGGTTTAAAAATTGGCTATTAATTACATTTTGCAATTCTTGAAAATAGGCATCTCTATACTCCTTTTTAAATGTATTATCAATCACAGTATCTATCAATTCAACCAAACCTAATTGACTTGTATCAATACTTTTATGCTGAATCAATCGAGAAGCACGTTCAGGATTAAACAATAACTGTAACGTCATTTCAGAAGCCGTATCAACTCCTCCAAATGGATCAAAAGCAACACCATTCTTACTTTTAAAAGATTCCCTGGTCCTTCCATATCCCATTGCTCTAGGAGGAAATAATTCAAGTTTGGTTATTGGGATTGCTATCGTATTTACATCAATAGTTTTTAAGATTGATTTCAATGCCTTCCTTTCAATTTTTCCATCAACTCTTTTCACAATCGTTTGATTTCCTCCTTTAACAGCGTAATTATAATCTAGTCCTCCGATTAACTTTGAAACCGCCTCAGTCTGGAAACGATGAAAAAAGTACAATGGAACAAATACATCTTCTAAAACCGAATACGGTTCAGAAGACTTTATATTATCTTTAGAAAAGTTCTTTATAGCCAATTCTCTTACTGCCAATACTTCTTCCAATCCATCAGAAATATCCGCTCCATTATCCCATAAATGTCCTGAGGCATGCGCACTACCTTTTGGTCGCGCATCAGCATCTGAAATGTATTTTAATCCGCTTTTAAAGGCATTTGTTAATATATTATCTAATTCATTTTTTTCATCAGATAAAAACTCTTGGTATGAATAAGCAACCGTTACTTTATCCCATTCTCCAATTCCTATTGCGTACGCATTGGTAAAATCAACTTTCCCATTTTTAATAGTTATCTGTGGGTGAGGGTAATCCATCACTGACGCTCTATCTGTAGTACTTGCAGCAAAATTATGTGCAAATCCTATTGTATGACCTACTTCATGTGCCGCCAATTGACGGATTCTTGCCAATGCCATTTTCAATGCAAAGGCATCATCAGAATTAGAAGTAGCATAAGGTGCTTGCAAGGCTTGCGCAATTAAAAAATCTTGGCGAATACGCAACGAGCCCAAACTCACATGCCCTTTAATAATCTCTCCAGTTCTAGGATCAGAAATACTTCCACCATAACTCCAACCTCTTGTAGAGCGATGTACCCATTGAATTACATTATACCGTAAATCTAACGGATCTGCATTTTCAGGTAACATTCTCACTTGAAATGCATCTTTATAACCTATTGTTTTAAAGGCTTCATTCCACCATCTTGCTCCGTCCAATAATGCTGAACGTACTGGTTCTGGTGCTCCACGGTCCAAATAATAAATAATTGGTTCTTTTGCTTCACTTACAGCAGCATATGGGTTTTTCTTTTCCAATCGATGACGGTAAATAAACCGTTTCACAATCGATTGATCTACAGGCGTTGCATAATCTAAATAGGACATCGCATAGGAGCCTGAACGTGTATCAAATGTTCTTTTTTGATATCCATTATCAGGTAATTCAACAAATGAGTGGTGCTGAAAAACCGTTACCGATGAAGGATCAGGAACTACACTTTTAATGTTTTTACCTTTTGCATCTCCTTTAAAAGTCAAAGCAACGTCAAATTCCACATTCTTTGGAAATGCTTTCGTGCGTTCCATGTTGAAAGCACTTCTTGATAAGTCTAATTTATATTTACCTTGTTTATTCTTCAAAAGTTTAAGTGCAACACCATGGGCATCACGAATAAAAAAACTAGTTGCATCTACCAAATAGGAGTTTTCAATCTTTTCTTTAATCACAAATCCATGTAAAATAGATTTTGCAAATGCTTCTTCAACCGATTTTTTCTCTTCAAGATTATCTGTAATTGCACGATAGCGTTGATTTGGTTGTATTAATAATAATTTATTTCCTGCTCTTTTAAATTTGACCACTACTCCATTTCCTAACTGCCCTCTATCCAATCCTATGTCATTAGAGCCCAATCCTTCTGAAAGTGCATTTACATAAAGAAACTCATCTTCAAGTTTATCAATTTGCAAATAGATTTTATCTTCATTCTGATCATAATAGAATGGTATATAGCCTTCCTGTTTTGTTACTCCATTTTTATCATTAAAAAACTGAGCGTAACCATTTTGAAAAACAAATAATAAAATAAGTATTCCTGTAATTTTCTTCATATCTAAAAAATTTTCATAAAACTATAAAATATGTATGACAAAATCCATATATAATAAAATATCTAAATATTTTTTAACTTATTTTTGTTACATGATTACGAACGACCATTTAAAAGATATATCAGAACGAATTGAAAAACTAAAAATCTATTTAGATATAGATAGAAAATTGGTTGAAATTTCAAATGATGAAGAATATACAGCCAATCCTAACTTCTGGAGTAAGCCTAAAGATGCTGAAGCCTTTATGAAAGTACTTCGTAGTAAAAAAAAATGGGTAGAAGAATATAATACGGTTGGAACGTTCAGGGACGATCTTGAAGTTCTCTTTGAATTTTACAAAGATGAAATGGCGACCAATGAAGAAGTCATGCAGCGACATGAGAAAACAATCAAACTTCTTGAAGATATTGAATTCCGAAATATGTTATCTGAAGAAGGAGATAATTTAAGTGCTGTTTTACAGATTACTGCTGGCGCAGGAGGCACTGAAAGTTGTGATTGGGCAGAGATGTTACTTCGTATGTATATGATGTGGGCAGAAAAGCAAGGTTTTAAAATAAAAGAATTAAATTACCAAGGAGGAGATGTTACAGGCATTAAGACTGTCACTATAGAAATTGATGGTGAGTTTTCTTTTGGATATTTAAAAGGAGAAAATGGTGTACATCGATTGGTGCGTATTTCACCATTTGATTCTAATAATAAGCGACATACAAGTTTTGCATCGGCATATGTATATCCTCTAGTTGATGATTCAATTGAAATTGATATTAATCCTGCAGATATTGAAATTGTAACAGCGCGTTCTAGTGGTGCTGGAGGACAGAATGTTAACAAAGTAGAAACAAAAGTACAATTGACTCATAAACCTTCAGGAATCCAAATTTCTTGCTCGGAAACGAGATCTCAACATGAAAATAGAGGTCGCGCTATGCAGATGCTAAAATCTCAATTGTATGAGATCGAACTTCAAAAACAATTAGCCGCAAGAGAAGAGATTGAATCTAGCAAAATGAAAATTGAATGGGGATCTCAAATTCGTAACTATGTAATGCATCCATATAAATTAGTAAAAGACGTACGCTCAGGACATGAAACTGGAAATGTTGATGCGGTCATGAATGGTGATATTGATGCATTTTTAAAAGCCTTTTTAATGCTTAAAGGTCAAAAAGAGAAAAGCAATGAACTGTAAAATAGATACAATAATTTTTGATTTAGGTGGCATACTCGTAGATTGGAATCCGAAATATCTTTATGAAAAAATATTTGATACACAAGAAGAAGTAAAATGGTTTTTAAACAACGTTTGTACTTCTGATTGGAATATTGAACAAGATGGAGGAAGAACAATTGAAGAAGCAAACTCACTTAAGATTGCTGAATTTCCAGAATACGAAGATGAAATTAAACTATTTTACAATCGATGGGAAGAAATGTTTACTGGAGCAATTGAAAAATCTGTAGAAATTCAACAAGAATTAATCAACAACCCAAATTATCGAGTTTATGCACTTACCAATTGGAGCGCTGAGAAATGGGAAAAAGGAAAAGAGTTATTCCCTTTCTTTAATGATTTTGAAGGAGTTATTGTTTCTGGACAGGAAAACATGCGAAAACCTCATGATGAAATCTATCAACTTATCTTAGATAGGTTTAGTATAAACCCAAAAACGACTGTTTTTATAGATGATAATCTAGAAAATACAATTGCCTCTACAAGGAATGGTATCGAATCTATTCGTTTTAAATCTCCTCAGCAATTAAAAAGAGACCTTTTAAAATTAGGAGTTACTCTTTAAACAAAAAAACCACAATATTCTATTGTGGTCTCAAAATTTAATTTTTAAGGTTAGCCATTAACAGGAATAAATCCACCGCAAGAAGTTTCATGTCGTCGATGACCAGCATTAATTTCATCACATGTAGTATCTTTCCTTTTCTTTGTAAGTGCTTGTTCGCCTTTCTTATTAAATTCTTCAACTTGATTTAAATCTTCAACATTTGAAGAACTTGAATTGGCTAAAGCAAAACCACCTGCAATTGCAAAAATACCTAATACTACTTTTATTTTTTTTATAAATAAATTTTTAATTGATTAATATTGATTTCTTCAAACGTATATTATTTTTTCGAATAATAACAATAATAAATAACACTCTTAAAAACAATAAATGGTAACTTCTTACAAATAAGTGGTATTTTTATATAAATAATTGGTAGATGTTATTTTTTTAATTATGTTTGTAAGTATTCATATTTATGTGGAAAGTTAATATGAATTAATTGCTATAAAAAGAAAAACCCTACTGAATGAAAAAAAGACTACTTGTAGCCTTATTCTCGCTATTTAGTTTTGTACAACTAGTTGCGCAAGACATTCCCTCCTTTTCAGTTACTGGAAAAGTTATGGATAAAGAAACTTCACAAACTTTAGAATATGCAACTATAATCCTTTCACCAAAACCTTCTGGAGATATTATAGGCGGAATTACTGATAAAAAAGGGAGTTTTAAAATTGACGTTACTGAAGGAAACTATGATATTACCATAGAATTTCTTTCATACAAATCAAAAAAAATTACGAAGCAGGAAATTGATAACGACATAAATCTTGGAACTATCCAACTAGAAATTGATGCTGAAACTCTTGAAAATGTTGAAATTATAGGTGAAAAAAAATTGGTTGAACGCAAACTTGGTAAATATATTTATAATGTAACCAATGACATTTCTGCAGATGGAAATACAATTATTGGTGTTATGAATAATTTACCTTCTGTTATTTTAGATAATGGAGTGCCAATGATAAGAGGTCAAGCTGCAACAATTATGATTAATGGAAGGACATCATCAATGACTAAATCTGAGGCTTTAAATTCTATGCCTGCCGGTTCCGTTGAGAAAATTGAAGTCATTACCAATCCTGGAGCACAATACAACGCATCCTTTCAATCCATTATCAATATTATCCTAAAAAAAGGAAAAGATGAAGGATTAAATGCTTCTCTTACTAGTTCTATAGGGCATAAAGATATTTATGGTGGGTTATTGACCTTAAATCATAAATCTGAAAAAGTTAATTTTTTCACTAATACATCATTTAATCATAAAAATGTTGTTTGGCTTTCAGATTCTGAAAATGAATATTTTTTAAATGGAGTAACTTCCTCTTTTTTAGACGAACACAGTGACTTTGACAGTAAGAATAATGGTTTTTACACGACCGTTGGTACTGATTTTTATCTGTCAAAAAAAACTACTTTAACAACCTCCATTAATTATTTCAATTTAGATCGTAAAAGCGAAACATTGACCAGTTCTTATATTTACAATGCTGCACGAATAGAAACTTCCTATAATTATAGAGATCATCTAGGATATTTTAAAAACGAAGCAATTGAATTTGTCGGAAACCTAGAACATGAATTTAAAAAGGAAGGAAAAACGTTGTCATCCTATATTATGCACACAAGAGATGTTGAAAATAATAATGATAATATTATTAACACCAATGTAAATTATACCGATGAAATATATTCAAGAAGTAATAAATTACTGAATACTCTGATAGATATAAAATTTAACAATCCTATTTCTGAAAAAGCATCCTATACAATTGGTTATTTTGGTGATTTTGGAAAAGTACCATTTAGAAATTCTGGAACACTGGTAAATCAAAATACAGATTATGCAGAAAATATAAATGCCGGATTCATTGAGCTGAATGGGGCTAGTGGAAAATTAACTTATAGACTTGGAGTAAGAGGAGAGTTTTCAGAGAGAACAATCGATTACCTCAACATAAATGTTAAGCAAAAAAGAAGTACCAACGATTTTATACCAAATGCTTATATTGAATACGCTCTAAAAGAAAATCAAAGCACTAGTATAGCATATAAAAGAAATATTTACAGAACTAGAACAAGTCAATTACAACCATTTGAAGAAAAATATAGTGAAACATCATCCTATATTGGTAATGAACAATTAAAACCTATGTATGTTGACACTTATACTATAGATTATGCGTTTTTTGGTGATAAGTTAAAATTCATTCCATCAATTTCCTATGTTAAACTTAATGATTACTGGCAAGAAGTAACCTATGAAACTGGAGAGCATATAGATGGAGTGAAAAAATTAATCACTACACCACAAAATGTAGGGCATGTAAATTATTATTTACTTGATATATTTGCTTCATTAAAAGTAAATGAAAATTTAAATTTTTCCTTTAATCCTATTTTCAATTATTTTGATCAAAGAGGAATTTTTGAAACTACCAATATGTTGGATGAACCTGTTATAATTGATTATAACCAGAAAAATATCAATGGAACATTTAATTTTTCTAGTCAACTTAAAATTCCAAATGCCTTTAATTTTCAGATGAATGTTACACATCATTTAATATCAAAAGGTCCAGTTTCGACACGTAAAGCGTATACCTATGCTAGTGCTGCAATCAGTAAAGATTTGTTTGACAAGAATGCAACCTTGAGTTTAACGACTAATGATATTTTTAATTCTAATCAAACAAAAAGAGATCGATTCGACATAAATTACTTTTCAAAAAGTAACATTAGAAATAAATACCAAAACATTATTTTATCATTTACATATCGATTCAATCAAAGTAAAAAGAATCGTAAAATAGATTTTGATAAAAAAGATACGAAACCAAATTTTTAATGATACAAATTCTTCACAACCCTCGTTGCAGTAAGAGCCGTCAAGGACTTGAAATATTAAAAATTTCTGGAAAAAAATATGAAGTTGTAAAATACCTAGAGAATACACTTACGAAAAAAGAATTAACCGATTTAATTAAACTTTTAAACATCACTCCTATTGAATTGATCAGGAAAGGAGAAGCAATATGGAAAGATAATTATAAAGGTAAAAAAATGACTGATACAGAACTCATTGAAGCCATGGTTTCTAACCCTAAACTCATTGAAAGACCTATCGTGATCAATAACAATAAAGCAGTTATTGGCCGACCTATAGAAAGTATTTCTGCTATCATTTAATATTCTTAACATAATTTTAACAATAACACATTAAACTTAGATAGAACTTTGTTATCTAAATCAGATATACATTCCATTTTATATGAGAAAATACATTTTAACTGCACTTCTATTTTGTGCTTTTCAGATTGCAAATGCTCAAAAAATCTCTATTTCAGGAACTGTGATTGATGCTGATAGCAAGCAAAAATTAGAATACGCAACAATCATACTCGAATCTGTTAACGGTAAGAACCTAACTGGAGTCGTGACAGACTTTAATGGAGAGTTTGACCTTGAAATTAAAAAAGGAAACTACGATATCACTATTGAATTTCTTTCTTTTGAAACAAAAAAGATACCTAATAAAGGGCTAACTCAAAACACCAATCTTGGAACTATTTTCTTAAATTCTAGTACTGAAGCCCTTGATGAAATAGAAATTATTGCTGAAAAAAGTACGGTTGAGATAAGATTAGATAAAAAAATCTACAACGTAGGTAAAGATATGACTGTTAAAGGCGGAACTGCTTCAGACGTTTTAGACAATGTCCCTTCAGTAACCGTAGATGTCGAAGGAACTGTAAGTCTGAGAGGTAATGAGAATGTACGAATTTTAATTAACGGAAAACCATCTACGTATAGCACAGATGATGCATTGCGTCAATTACCTGCAGATGCAATTGAGAAAGTAGAAGTCATCACATCTCCATCTGCAAGATATGATGCTGAAGGAACTGCAGGGATATTAAATATAATACTACGAAAAGGAAAAGCACAAGGACTGAATGGTGTTCTAAATTTAAACGGTACGAATCCTAAAGGCTATGGTGTGTCTACTAATTTTAACTTAAGGGTTAATAAATTTAACTTCTTCAATAATATTGGTTATAGTTATAATAGAGCTCCAGGAAATGCTGTTTTCGAAAAAGAGTTTTTACAGACTACTGAGAATCCATTTGAAATAGAAGATAGGAATTATGATAGACTTAGAAAAGGGTTCAATACACGGTTTGGTGTAGAGTATTCAATTTCTGACAATTCTTCTATTACAGGTAGTGTTGGCTATAGAAATTCAGATAGAGATACGGATACTAGCATAGAAACATCAGAACGAGATGTAAATTTAGTTGAACAAGGGCTTTCAACTAGAAGTGATAAAGAAGATGAAAAAGACAAGCAGCTAGAAGTTGCATTAAATTTCACTCAAAAATTTAAAACTGATGGTCATATACTGACTTTTGACATTAGAAATGAAAAAAGTACTGAAGATCAATTTTCAACAATTACCAATGCTAAAATTCTTCCAGACTACATTGAAGGTTTAGAAGAAAGGGTGATATCTATCGAACAAGATAAACGCTTTTTATTACAAAGTGATTATGTTATTCCTATTGAAGAAAATGCGCAATTTGAGATAGGGTTTAGGCTTAACAACCTTGAAACAGAAACAGATTACACACTGAATCAAGAACAATCAGATGGATCCTATATGATAAACACTGATATTTCAAATTTGTTTATTTATAGAGAAAAAGTGGATGCAGTTTACTCTCAATATGGTAATAAATACGGTAAGTTTTCAGCGCTATTAGGACTACGGTTCGAAGCAACTGATATTGATATTGTAAGCCAAGGTGTGACAAAAAATAAAAATTACAATAAGTTATTTCCTACATTAAATTTAGCTTATGAATTAAAAGATGGTGAAGATATAACGCTAGGATACAATCGTAGAATAAGACGTCCTAGATATTGGTACATAAACCCTTTTCCTTCTAGAGCCAGTGAAACTAATGTGTTTCAAGGAAATCCAGATTTAAATCCGGCCTATACAGATGGAGTAGATTTAGGATATTTAAAAAAGTTCGATAAAGTAACCTTTAGCACTTCTGTATATTTTAATCATACTACAGATGTATTTGAAAGAATTCTATCGAGTGAACTAGTCAATGGTCTATTAGTTACAACTACAACTCCTTTAAATATTGCTTCTGAAGATAGATTTGGGTGGGAATTTTCTTTGAATTATAATGCTTTTAATTGGTGGAAATTAAATACTAATTTTAACTTCTTTAAAACGTCTAAAGACGGTAATAATATCGTTCCAGATTATACAAATGATAGTTGGACAGCACGATTGAATTCTCGTGTAAAACTTCCTGCTAAAATTGATTGGCAAACAACTGTTAGCCATCGAGGAGCAAATGAAAATTTTCAAACTAAATCAAAAGGAATCACAAGTGTGAACCTTGCTTTCAGTAAAGACATCTTAAAAGACAAAGCAACGTTATCATTAAATGTAAGTGACCTATTCAATTCACGTAAAAGAATTTCTGATTCTTTTGATGGTTTTTCTAATATACATCGTGAGTTTCAATGGAGAGAGAGACAGATAAGATTGAATTTCGCGTATCGCTTCAATCAAAAAAAGAAAAGTGAAAGGCCTAGTAGAGAATATGAAAGTGGTGGTGATGAAGGGTTTTAATCCATAAAAAGGGCTTGTAAATATTTACAAGCCCTTTTTTATCACTATATCGTATAATATATTATTCTTTAATTTCAGTCTTTTCTTCATTTCTATACTTCCACTCTTCTCTCAAATACCCTATAATCCAATAAGGAATTACAAATGTTATTAAGAAAATCATTAACCAAAAACCCATTGTTAAGACAGTTAAGAAGACTAAATAACCAGAAAATTGAGAAAAATCCATCATAATAAAATTCGTTTTTATTTCAAGAACAAAATTAGTCTATATTTTAATTTAATTCAATCTTTTTCATGCAAATTTTCATTTAGCCAAAAATACTTATAACTTCCTAGAATTAAATAGAATAAACAAGATGACTTATAAGCACATTTCTTAAGTTTGTAATGAAATTAATATTAAGTACATGAAATTCAGAATTGATAAAGATACGATGGGAACAATTCAAGTTCCAGCTGATAAATATTGGGGAGCGCAAACTGAGCGCTCAAGAAATAACTTTAAAATTGGAAATTCAGCTTCGATGCCTATTGAGATAATTTATGGGTTTGCCTATTTAAAAAAAGCAGCAGCCTTTACCAATTGTGAATTTGGCATTTTACCTTCAGAAAAAAGAGATTTAATTGCTCAAGTGTGTGATGAAATACTGAATGGGAAACATGACGACCAATTTCCATTAGTTATATGGCAGACTGGCTCTGGAACTCAGAGCAATATGAATGTTAATGAAGTGATTGCCAATCGTGCTCACGAAATTACAGGAAAAGTTATAGGTGAAGGAGAAAAGACGATCCAACCAAATGATGACGTGAATAAATCACAATCTTCCAACGATACTTTTCCAACAGGAATGCATATCGCTTGTTATAAAATGGTTCTTGAAAACACAATTCCTGGAGTTGAGAAACTAAGAGATACTTTACAATCAAAGGTTGAAAAATATTCAGATGTAGTAAAAATAGGTCGTACTCATTTAATGGATGCAACTCCATTAACATTAGGGCAAGAATTTTCTGGTTATGTATCTCAGTTAAATCACGGTTTAAAAGCATTACGCAACACACTAGACCATCTTTCAGAATTAGCTTTAGGTGGAACTGCTGTAGGAACTGGATTAAATACTCCAAACGGTTATGATGTATTGGTAGCTAAATACATTGCTGACTTTACTGGACATCCATTTATTACAGCTGAAAATAAATTCGAAGCATTGGCTGCTCACGATGCTATTGTTGAAACTCATGGTGCTTTAAAACAACTTGCTGTTTCATTAAATAAAATTGCAAATGACATTAGAATGATGGCTTCAGGGCCTCGTTCTGGAATTGGAGAACTAATCATTCCTGCTAATGAACCAGGATCTTCAATCATGCCTGGAAAAGTAAACCCAACACAATGTGAAGCGCTTACAATGGTATGTGCGCAAGTAATCGGTAATGATGTTGCAATTACTATTGGAGGAACACAAGGTCATTATGAATTAAACGTTTTTAAGCCAATAATGGCTGCCAACCTTTTACAATCTGCTCGATTACTAGGAGATGCTTGTGTATCATTTAACGACAACTGTGCTGTTGGGATAGAGCCTAACAATCAAGTGATAGAAAAGTTACTCAACAATTCATTGATGCTTGTAACAGCCTTAAATACTAAAATTGGATATTATAAAGCTGCAGAAATCGCAAATACAGCTCATCAGAATGGAACAACATTACGTTTAGAGGCTGTGAGATTAGGATATGTTACGGAAGATGAATACGATCAATGGGTTATTCCTGGCGATATGACTGGAGGTTTGAAATAAAAAACAAATTTATAATCTTAAAAAAGCCTTATTTGTTTTAAAACAATAAGGCTTTTTTTTATACAATTGGTCTTTTTATTTACCAATAATAAATCTAAATATTTTTTTGTACAATGGTATTTTTTCAACCTCATGATATCCTTGTCCATAACCATAGCCGTAACCATGACCGTAGCCATAACTAGATTTTATCTTGAAATTATTTAAAATAATACTTATGTTGGATACTTCTTTTTTAGCATATTTATCATTTATCATTTTCATCATTCCTTTTTGCGTAAATCCTTGTCTGACAACATATAAAGTGACATCTGCATACTTAACAAGTTCAAAAGCATCAGCAACAAGACCAACTGGAGGTGTATCTAAAATGATATATTCATAGTTCTTTTTTAGATATTCCATCAATTCTTCATTGGCGCTATTCATAATTAGTTCAGAGGGATTAGGTGGTACATGCCCAGAAGTAATAATATCTAGGTTTTCTATTTTTGAAGGAATAATAATTTCCTCAATAGTTTTTTGTCCAATTAAATAATTGACAACTCCTTCCTCATTATCAATGTCAAAATCTCCAAAAATCTTTGGCTTACGTAAATCCAATCCAACTAAAATAGTTTTTTTACCACTTAATGCAAAAACCGTAGCCATATTAATAGAAACAAAGGTTTTTCCTTCACCACTAATTGATGAAGTAATCATCACTGTTTTAGATTCATTTATTTTTTTTCTATCAAATAGAAAATGAATATTGGAACGTAAGGCTCGAAAAGATTCAGCTACTGTAGATTTTGGTTTTAAAAAGACAGATAAATTATTTATTGTAGTCTTTTTTCCTACAACACCCAAAATCGGAATAGTTGACAATCCTTCTATATCTTCTACTGTTTGAATTTTAGTATCTAAAACCTCAATAGCAATAATTATAAATAAAGGGAGTAAAGTTCCCAATAACAATCCAACCATATAGTTAAAAGGTTTTCTTGGCTTACTTGATTTCTGCCCTGTATCTTTAGCAGAATCAAGAACTGTAATATCTGAAACTGTTGCTGCAATAGCAGTTCTAGCCTCATAACCTTTCTGCAACAGGTAGAGATAATTCGATTCTGTCAAGGCGTATTTTCGCTGAAAATTTAATAATTTTTGCTCTTTTTCAGGGAGTCTTTTTAATTGATAGTTGTAATCATTCTCTCTTCGCTTACTGTTTTTAATATTTAGATTTAATAAATTCTTAAGAGAAGATACATTCTCCAATAAAATTTGTTTAGTAGTTTGAATTTCTTGATTTAATGCAATTAAAGAAGGGTGATTACTTGTTACTTCTTGTTTTAATTTTTCTTTCTCAGTCGATAATTGTGTAAATACTCGTATTTTTTCACCGATAGATTCATCTTCAATATTTACAATTGCAGGAGCAGGAACATCTATATAATTTTGACTTGTGTTAATATAATCTTCAAGGTTATTATAATATTCTAATCGATCCGTTAGATCACGTTGGTTTTTATCTAAACCAGTAGTTTCAGAAAATATTTGAGAACCTTCAAGAGATAAATTATAAATTCCTTTTGATTTTTTATACTTTCCTATATCACTTTCAATTAAACGTAAACTATCTTCTGTGTTTTTAAATTGCTCGGTGATAAAATCTAGAGTTTGGAAAGCATAATTTGTTTTATCTTGTAATGCTGCAATGGACAAAACATCAACCGTTTTATTAACATAATCAACAATTCTTTTCTTATTAGGTCCAGATTGAGAAACATTCAATAATGATGTGTTAGGAATTGAAGTAGCATTTACTTTGCGATATTTACTTACACTCTGATCTACACTTAAAAAGCGAATCATATAGGATTTATCAGATATATTCCCTAAACCTTCAACAGATGTCAAGGTGAAATTTAAAAAAGGTAAATCTATCAGTTCATCCAATTTATATTCTTGACTGAAAGTTGGTGTTGTAACATCATAAATATGAGTTTTATTATTCTGATAATTAATCATACTCACCTTACTTTCTTCTCCAAAATCAATAGATAATTTAAATCTATAATTATCAATAAATTCAATAGTAATAATTGTATTGGTAAGCTGAAATTTATCCGTTTTTAACTTAACTAAAAAAGGAGTATCACCATATACGTCTTCAACTCTAAAACGTCCTTGACGTAAATAATCAATGTAATATTCAAGTTCACGAACCACTTTTTCGTTATGAGAACGAGAGCTTAATACTCTACGAATAGATTCAACTTTATCACTTACACCTCCCCAATTAAAAGCAATATTTGTTCCAGTGCTAAATAATGGATTTTGTTTTTCTTTTACGGCAATCGTTGAATGTAGGCTGTAAATTCTTTCTGTTGATATATTTACATAATAAGCAACAGCCAATGCAATCGGAATAGTAATTAGAAACAATCGCCAATTGGACAAAACACGAAAAAAATATCCTTTTATATCGGATAAATTTTCTCTAACATTTTCAGTCTGTGAATTAAGTATCTTAAATTCTTGCTCCATGAATCAATTATAAATTTTTAATTAACAAAACAGAACTCGCTAGAACTGAAAGTATTGATGCTAAAGTTGTAAATGTCTGTAATCCATTTGTGCCAGTTCCCCAAAATTTTTGCTTAAGGGCAGGAACATACACGATATCGTTTGGTTGAATATAAAAATGTTCAGATTCAAATATCGCTATATCCGTCATATCAATTTTATATTTTTTAACTCCATCTAGAGATTTTCTAACAATAAAAACATTTTCTCTATCTCCAAATTCAGAAATTTCTCCAGCATTCGCAATTGCATCTAGGATTGAAACTTGGTTCTGCAACAAGCTTACTGTTCCAGGTGATCCGACTTCTCCAGTAACTAAAAATTGAATCCCTGATAATTTAACATCTACAAATATGGTCTCTGGTCGTTTGATAAAATTCTTTAATTCTATTTCTATTTTCTCACGAACTTCTGTAGCCGTATACCCTAGCACATTCAACTCACCTATATATGGAATTCTAATATTTCCATGTCTATCAATAGTATACCCATTAAAATATAGTTCTCCTCCTCCATCTTCAGGAGTTTCAAATAATGCAATTAATTTAGGATCTTCAGCTTTTATGGTAACTGATAAAATATCATTTACTTGTAATTTATACGGTTCATTATGAAACTTATACAATTCAGATATCGGTGAAGGTTCGCCTTGAAAATAAGATGTTTTTTTAGTAGACATGCATGAAGAGAGGAATACTAAAAAAATAGAAGTAATAAAAAGTAATTGATGCTTCATATTAAATTGGTTTTTTTTTAAAAGAATCAGTGAAATCAATTCAAAAAACCTGTGGAGGAAAGAAGAATGTGTTCTATTAATTATTTATAATGCGAATATATATATAATATGTTTATAATATGTTTAACATATGTTTATAGAATATATTATTTATGTAATTTACATACAGGATCTATTTTTAAATAAATGGTTTTATTTAAACAACACTCGTTTTTCATTTTGCTAACATTCTAGAAATAACCTTCCTGATAATTGAATAAATCCGTGTTAAAAAACACTTTGTTAATGAATAAGAATACTCATTTCTGAAATTTAATAGTTTGTAAATTGTAACTAAACAATTCATTAACAATGAGGTTTAACTCTTAAAACAACAATACAATAAATTGCTTATTGACAAATATAATTTTTAATCACATATTAAAATAATTTTTCCGTTATTTTCGTCAAGAATTTATGAATAAGCTATTTCAAATAAAAACCTATCTCAATTTCTATATAAAGTCAACCAATCAACATGGTGTACACTCTCCGTTTGTCTACAATTTAATAACAAAATGTTTTTATAAAAAAACAACTCAAACTAAAATTTCACTAATAGATTCCTATCGCAACAAATTGTTCTCTAATAATTCCAAAATTAACGTTACGGATCTTGGAAAAGGATCAACAGTTTTTAATACTAATTTCAGAGAAATCTCAAGAATTGCGAGAATTGCTGGAATCTCAAAAAAGAGATCACAATTATTAATTAGAATTGTAGCATATTTCACATCCCAACATATTCTCGAACTTGGAACTTCACTAGGAATTGGAACTGCTTCTATGAGCATTGGAAATCCCAATAGCAACATCACAAGTATTGAAGGTTGCAGTGAAACTGCAAGAATTGCTCAAGAACAATTTGATATACACAGTTTGACAAATATTAATCTTCAAATTGGTGATTTAAACACCATTCTTCCTAAAATTGTTATAAACCAATCTTATGATTTGATTTATTTTGACGGTAATCATCAAAAAGAAGCAACAATCAACTATTTCAACGAATGCATTAAACACTCACATAATGATTCAGTTTTTATTTTTGACGATATTCATTGGTCAAAAGAAATGGAACAGGCTTGGGAAATCATCAAAGAATCTCCTAATGTCACGGTAACAATTGATACTTTTTATTGGGGATTCGTCTTTTTCAGAAAAGAACAAAGAAAAGAGCATTTTATAATCAGAGTTTAGAGATTATTATAATTTTGGGTGTTTTGAAACAAAATATCAAAGAAAACTTTATAACTTTATACTTTCCAAACATTAGAACTAAAACATGAAAATATATACTAAAACTGGAGACAAAGGAACAACAGGATTATATGGAGGAACAAGAGTTCCTAAGTATCACTTACGCATCGAAGCTTATGGTACTGTTGATGAATTGAATTCAAATATTGGATTGATTCGTGATCAAAAAATAAGCGAACATATAGATACTACACTGCTGAGAATTCAAAACGAACTTTTCACTTTAGGATCAATGCTAGCGACACCTGAAGAAAAGAAAATATTAAAAAGCGGAAAAGAGCGTTTAAACATTCCCAAGATCAATAATGAATCAGTTCAATATCTTGAAAACGAAATTGATCTTATGAATGAGGACTTACCTGCAATGACACATTTTATTTTACCTGGAGGTCATACTACAGTGTCATATTGTCATATTGCACGGTGTGTATGCAGAAGAGCAGAGAGAATCAGTGTACAATTAAGTAATGAGGAGACCATAAACGAACATGTATTGATTTATTTGAACCGTCTTTCTGACTATCTTTTTGTATTGGCACGAAAATTGTCAATTGATAACCAGAGTGCTGAAACCCCTTGGATTCCAGTTAAAAATTGAGTAAGTTCTTATAATTATTAAAAAAATACATAAAATAACTTGATTTTGTGCTTAAAAAAATTATTTTTGCAAAATATTAAAAATTATTACCTATGTATTGGACACTAGAACTAGCATCATACTTATCAGATGCGCCTTGGCCTGCATCCAAAGATGAACTTATAGATTACGCAATTAGAGCGGGAGCTCCTCTTGAAGTTGTTGAGAATTTACAAGATATAGAAGATGAAGGAGATGCTTACGATTCTATTATTGAAATCTGGCCTGATTATCCTACTGAAGATGATTATCTTTGGAATGAAGATGAGTATTAAATCATTAAAAAAATAACAAAAAAAGTCTCTATTGAGGCTTTTTTTTTGCTTAATTTTGAGCAACTATAACATTAAAAAATATTATGAGTTTATTAAATTCTGTTTTAAAGGTTTTTGTTGGAGATAAACGAAAGAAAGATCTTAAAACATTAGAGCCTGTTATTGGAAAAGTAACAGCATTTGGAAGTGCTCTTGCCACCTTATCTAATGATGAGTTGCGTGAGAAAACTTTAGAGTTTAAAAATATAATTAAAGAATCTATTCAGCCAATAAATGACCAAATCAATGCATTAGAAGAAGAAGTGAAAACGGCCAACGTTGATAGAAAAGAAGAAATATATACAGAGATTGATACGCTGAAAGACACTTCTTATGAGACTTCAGAGAAGACATTGGAAGAAATACTTCCAGAAGCGTTTGGAGTGATTAAAGAAACTGCTAAAAGGTTTACTCAGAACAAAACGATTACAGTTACTGCATCACAATTTGACAGAGAAATTTCTGCAACTAAAGAAAATGTAGAACTAGACGGTGAAAAAGCAATTTATCACAACACTTGGGACGCTACTGGATTGAAGATTACTTGGGATATGATTCACTATGACGTTCAGTTAATTGGTGGTTCGGTGTTACATCAAGGAAGGATTGCTGAAATGATGACTGGAGAAGGAAAAACATTGGTTGCAACACTTCCTATTTACCTAAATGCTCTTACAGGGAATGGCGTTCACGTTGTAACTGTAAATGATTATTTAGCAAAAAGAGATTCTGCATGGATGGCTCCTATTTTTGAATTTCATGGATTGAGTATTGATTGTATTGATTACCATCAGCCGAATTCTGACGAAAGAAGAAAAGCATATAATGCAGATATTACCTACGGAACTAATAATGAGTTTGGGTTTGATTACTTAAGAGATAACATGGCGCATTCGCCTAAAGATTTAGTACAACGCCCTCAGAATTATGCAATTGTTGATGAAGTCGATTCTGTATTGATTGATGATGCACGTACACCTCTGATTATTTCTGGC
>Ga0307488_10001594_pt1 | contig 18962 bp, 24 predicted proteins | sample SB02metaG_FD_202248 | JGI IMG/M metagenome (GOLD analysis project Ga0307488, IMG submission 202248) | Sea-ice brine microbial communities from Beaufort Sea near Barrow, Alaska, United States - SB 0.2 | ecosystem: Environmental > Aquatic > Marine > Coastal | place: USA: Alaska | collected... | reverse complement strand
TGTACTAAGCGTGTAGAAAATAAGTTTAAAGGATGGCATTGTAGTGTAGATAAAAACTTCCTGTACATAAGACAAACAACCGGCGAAGTATTTACTAACAAAGATTGTCGTATGAATTTTGATGGCAAAGTAGGTCCTATTGGAAATTTAAAAAATACTCAAGCAATATTAGATCGTGTAAATGCAGGAACTAATACAATTATTTGTAAGAAGTCTTATTGTAACTGCGGACTGTGCGCACCCAAGGCACAACACAAAGAAGATTACGATAGGATTATGCAAAAGTATGTTTAACTGGTATGTGAAAAACAAACTAGGCGAAAGTCTATGTTTAGCAAAGTGGACAAACAGCACAATGCACTTGGGTATTGGCAAGAATCACAGTTGCCATCATCCTGATCCTCATGTAGTTCCGATTGAAGAAGTTGAAGCTGATCCTAGCGCACTGCACAATAGTTCATACAAGCGCAAAGTTAGAAATCAAATGCTTAATGGAGAACGTCCTAGCGAGTGTGATTATTGCTGGCGCATTGAGAAAACAGAAAAGTACAGCGACCGTGTGCTTATGAGCAAGAAGCGTTTAGCGTTGCCGTACCGTAAAGATATTATTACTAGTGATCGTTATGATCCTACAATGCTCGAAGTTAGTTTTTCAAATGTGTGTAACTTTAAGTGTGCATACTGCGGCCCGCAATTTAGTAGCTTATGGACAAGTGAAATTTCTAACTTAGGAGCATATCCTACTAGCAATAACTACAACCAAATAAACGAGCCTCAAATATTAGATAAAGAACATAATCCATATATTGATGCATTTTGGAAGTATTTGCCTACAATGTACGACAAGCTACATATACTTCGTATTACTGGCGGAGAACCAATGCTCAGTCGTCATACAGATATATTATTAGACTACATTGCAAAGCATCCTAACAAAAAACTAACAGTAGTAATTAATAGTAACTTAGGTGCTCCTAAGAAAGTTATTGAAAACTTTATAGAAAAACTAAAGAAGATACAGCCTAGTGTTAAGAAAGTCGAAATAGCAACTAGCGGCGAAGCATATGGTAAGCAAGCAGAATATGCCCGTGATGGCCTAGATTATCAGCAATGGTTAAAAAATTGCAATTATGTATTAACAGCAATGCCTAAACTACGATTGAATTTGATGTGTGCTTACAATGTATTAAGTGTCTCTACATTTAATTTATTTTTGAAAGATATAATAAAGTTAAAAAACACATACAAACGTGTACAGCTTAGTATAAGTTATGTAAGACACCCGGATTTTCTTCATCCTAGTTTAGCACCTAAATCTTTGATTGGCTTGCTTGAAGATGATCGTTCTACTATTAAGAAACACTTTAATAATGAAACTGTACAAAGGTTTGATTTTGTAATACAGCAGTTTAAATTAGAATCAACTGAAAAACAGCAACAAGACTTTAAAGCGTTTGTAATAGAATATGATACACGCAGACAGAAAAACTTCTTAAACACTTTTCCCGAGTATAGAAGTATAGTCTAATAGTTCTTTTGCTTTAGGCACACACATTCCGCAGCCGCATCTATTGTTAGGACACACAATAGTTTTATCCTTATTAACTTGTACATACTCAAATATTGCATCAGTATTGTTTAAGTTGCCTAGCGGGCCTCTAAGACCGTCGTGTAGTGCTTGACATGTCTGATGATGATACACATTGCCTGTGTGTTGATCTATGTGTAAGAAGTACTTGTTGACACTACAAAACCATCCCTTAAAGTTAGTGTCAATAAAGTTTACATCTTGCCATTTGCCGTTTATTTTTCCCTGCACACATCTTCCACCACAGCAGTTACGCCCTTCCTTTGGACTTGTTACTCCTAGGTATTGATAATACCATTGTGTTTGCTCTTCAGAGTAAGTATGACTAGTACGCCGTTGTGATCCGTCACTGTCTATAAACCAACCTTCACGTTCAATATTACCGTCTCCGATAGGACGTGGATTGTGCTTTACACCTAGTTCTTTAAGTTCAGCACACACTTGCTTACACTCGTCAAAATGGTCAACGTGCATCATTACATTAACTTGCAACCAAATGCCTAAGTCATGCAGCAGCTTAATATTATCCATTGTCTGCTTTTTAAGTATTGCGTGTCCTTCGGCATGATAGCTTACAGTAACGCCTTCAAACCATTTTGCAATACGGTCTGTATTTTTAGGATGCCACGCACCGTTAGTAGTTAAGCTAAGTCTAAAGCGTGTTTCATTAGTGTGTATATATTCTGCTAATTGCCAAAACGCTGGATTAACTGTAGGTTCACCGCCTGTAAAGTTTATATTAACTAATTGCTCACCTGTGTACTTCTTTACAAACTCAAATGTACGCACTAGCTCTTCGTAACTATGTGGCGCACTTTTATTGTCGTGTCTAGTTGCTTCGCAGTAGGTGCAATCAAAATTACATCTGCGCCCGGTATCCCATGTAACCATAAGGCGTTCTGGGTTAGGTAATCTTATTGCGCTAGTCTTTAACATCTAATACCTTTGTTAGTGGAATGTCTGCTACACACGTACACCATTTACGTGTACAAATTACAGGAGCAACAGGAGATTCAAATGTGCCGTTGTATATGTTGCCTAAACTATCACCAACTCTACAAGTAGCACGATGTACTTCACCGTCCCAGTTAATCATTAAACTTTCTAATCCAGCGTTGCAAGTCCATCCTTCAAATTGATTTAATTTATGCTTAATAACATCATTAGCATGTATCTTGTGTTCATCATCTACTACACAGTTTGCCTTTACAGTTGCAGTTTTGCTTAATATCCATTCTAGGTCTTTTTCAGCATATCGCATATCGTCAAAATAGTCTCGTTCTTCAGCTTTAGTCCATCGTATACGTCTGCAAACATACGGAATATTATGTCCTTCTAGTAAGATAGCTGCCGCCCTTACAGCATCCATGTGTTTGTGGTGTGCCATTAGATTAACTTGAAACAGAGTATCTTTACCTTCCATATCTAGTAATTGCGAATATCTAACAATGTTTTCAGCAGCTCGTTGACTGTGTTCATTATCAAAATGCAAACTAAACACCCATTGATTAACTGGTTGTTTGATATACCAGTCTGCACTACGCAACCCATTAGTTGTAACACTTAGCCATTGTAACCTTGCTCTAGCACATTCTAGTATGTTATTAATTTTAGGATGCACAGTGGGCTCACCACCAGTTAAACTAAGACGAATAGGCTTACCTATCTTTTCTAATTCGTAGATAGTATTAACCATTTTATCTAAGTCAGTGTGTGGACTAAAGTTATCGTGTATTTCTGCAGGACAATATCCGCAATCTAAGTTACATCGTTTACCTATATTCCATTCTACATGGATACTAGTATGATGTCCCCAACGACTTTCTACTTTAAACATATGCTGCAAACTCTGGATTAGCTGCAAGAAAGTCCTGCCCACGAGTTTTATCTAAACGCTTGTTAAACTCTATACAGTCTTGCCAATGTGTTTCATACATACACTTTGACTCTAAGAAATTAATATTATCTTGTATTTGTTGTAGTGTTACAGTTTCTAATAGTTTGTGTTGCTTTACTAGAGGATATTCTAATACTTCTGTTTTCATTTGTTCTAACCGTGCTACTACTTTTGTTTTCAATTCAGGCGGCAATACTTGCGCACTTAGACTCATAGGATAGTTTACTCTGTGCGAATAAAATATAATTCCTAGTTCGTTAATAAAGTAATCGATAACTTTATCAATTTGCATTATGTTATTTGCTTGTACAGTAAAGGCACCAACTACACGACTTACATTAGGAAAGCTTTTAAATACTTTGATGTTTTCTTCTACTTCGCTAAATTTGCCATTGCCTCTAATGTACTCGTAAACGTCATGTACACCGTCTATGCTTACGTTTACAGCTATACTACGAAACTTAGGCCAATAGTCGTGGATTGTTCTTCCACCTTTAATACCTAGCTTAGTGCCGTTTGTAGCGTACTTTAATTCTATGTTGTCGCCGTACTCTGCAAGCTTGTCTAATATCTTATAATGGTATGGATCCATTAGCGGTTCGCCACCTGCAAACTCTACACGTCTAAAGAAAGGCAGTAGCTTTTCAAAACTTGCCCACCAGTTATCACTGTTATCAAATGGCCCAATATACTGCCCTGGTTTGTTAACTAATCCTTCAATAGTTGGAATTAAGTAGTTGTCTTCCTTTTTATAGAATTCAGTAACTTCTCCCCAATCCTTCCAACTTGTACTGTCTAGTGGATTGCACATACGACATTTTAAGTTACACAGGTTATTAAGTTTAATTTCCATAGTAGGAAATTCAAACGGCATTGTATAATCGTCTTCTAGTGCATCTAGTGCATCAGGATATAAGTTTATCCGTGCTTCTGGTATTACACCTGCTGTATGACGCTGTCGTAAGCTCTGTACACCCTGATCTTCTAAATCAAAGCACGGTTTGCACACATCCGGCCTTTCATTATTAAGAACTTGTCTACGCACTTCGCGCATTGTATCGTTATTCCATGCTTGTTCTAGTGTTTCATTTTGTATAAATCCCACAGGCTGACTACGACAGCATACTTTAATAGCGCCATCTTCTCGTGTAGCTAGTCCTGTAAAGGGATGCATACAAAACGTACATGATTTATTGTTCATAACAGTACTTATCCATTAACTACGCATATAAATATGTTTATGATAACACAGACCAACTACTTTGTCAACGATAGTATTAGAAAAGACTTAGAATCAGCCGATATAGATGTTGTATTTAAGTTACCTCTAAATGAGCCTACTGGAGATTTCTTCTATGATCCTTGGACTATTAAGGAACAGTACAAAGGAACAATATGGGATAAGTTAGTATCTACATTACCTAGTAATATAGGCGAAGCACGTTTGATAAAACTTGAACCAGGTCAAGCATATCGCTCTCATGCAGATATTGACGATAGATATCACTTTAATATTCAAGGAGAGCGAAGCTTTGTAATATATACTGATGCTAATTTGATATATCCGCAAGAAGAATCATCCTATTGGGCTGATATGAACGCTGGCGAAATACATAGTGCAGTAAACACAGGTCGAATTGATAGAATACAATTAGTAGTTAGAAAGCTTCTTAACAAAAATGTATTAACAGACCCGCTGCATGTAACAATGACGATAAAGGATCTAAATCCTGATTATAGATATGTGTTTGACGAGCTGTATAGTCCTTGGCTTAATGCAGCAAACAAAAATAATATAGTAAATAGGTTTACATATAATAATGATTGTGTATCGTTCAATATCGAAAGTAGTCATCTAGAAGAATTTAAATTAATAGAATCTTCATACTTTAATATAGCAATAGGAACAGCAATATGAAACATTACTTAGGAAAAATATCTACAGAATTATGTGATTTAGTAATTGATCAGTGTCTGGAACACACTGTTACTCCATTTACTGGCCATCGCACCCTTGACCCTAATCATAAACATTATCAAGAACATTTAGCATCAAAGCAAAGGGCAGAAGAAAGCGGCTATACTCGAGGAGATAGCATAGAATTTTTTCATTACAAGCCAGGGTATCAATATAAGAACGATATTCATGCAGTGATAAATGACACAATTGATGCTGAAATATTGCAAAGCTTTATTAGTGAAATCAAACCAGGAAAATGTGCGCCTTGGCATTGGGACATTCCTAGTCTAGCAGAAGATCCTGGAATAACTAGAGAGTATACTTCAGATGAATTGATAAGAGGTATATGCTTTATAGACAAACCAAAGCCCGGTCAAGCATTTATGGTTGAAGATGAATGTTTCTATATGGAAGCACAAGGTAGTATATACAGATATCCTGAGTTAGATAGTTGGCACGCTGGATTTAATGCTGGTTTGACTACTAAGTTCTTGTTCACGTTTACGGCTGCAAAGAAAGTTCATTAACGGTTTAAAGTAATCTTCTAAAATCTGTGTATGCATTAGTGCTTGTCGATTACCCATATAATTATGAAGCTCTTCCTTTGTCTCGATATTCATTAATGTATTATAATCATATTTAGGATCATTGATGCAGCTTAAATAAAAGAATTCACGCCTAAATTCGATATGTGTATCTAATTGTAGTTGCCACTTTATTGCCAAGTCTGTTGCTTTTTCAAAAGTATCAATGTCACTACCGTCCTTTTTAATCCAGCGCCATTGTACATCGTCGTATGGAAACTCATATCCGTACTTTGCTGATTCTAATTCAAATGCAGCGTTAAACCTATGCTTGGTGTATTCGGTATGTTTAATAATCCGTAACGGAGTTGTATTAACATGTCCAACAGGGCGATCTGGACGATTAAAATACTCACAGCTTTTTTCAAAGTCAGCGACATTGTCTTTAGGCAGGCCGCATATTAGTCCTGTTTGTATCCATGTATCTCTTCCCCACACTCTTGCACATTCTTCTAGAGTGTCAGTGATACGTTTAGGATCCATTCCCTTGCCAATAGATTTACCAGCTTCGCGATTTAGCGTTTCTATGCCAAAATATACTTCTCTTATTCCGATATCTTTTGCTAACTGTATATGTTCACGATTGTTCACGATTATATCTAAGCGTAAGTAACACCAAAACGCAGGTTTAAACGGCAAGCGATCTACAACTCGTTTAACCATTTCCAACTTTTCTGTGCTATCATTAAACGTATCGTCGACAATGGTATATTTCCATGTACCAAATCGATTCCAGTTCTCCATTAATTCGTTGTATAGGCATTCTTCAAATTTTAAATAATCGCCGATATTCTTTTGTCCAATTAATGGAAAACTACAAAACTTGCAATTAAATCTGCAACCTCTGCCTACTTCTAGTAGTAATGTTTCGCTAGGCAATATAAATGATTCATCTTCATAACTTATATTACTTTTGCGAAAGTCCCATGAAGGACGTTGTGCTTTCTTATCGTGATCGATTATTTTATTCCAAATCCTGTCAGAAGTCTTTCCACTTAAACTGTCGAAGTATTCTACAATCATAGTTTCTGCATGTCCGATAAACACATTATCGATGCCGGGCAAGTTAATATACATAAACGCTTTTGCGCCACCTAGTATTACTTTTGTTTTAGGATTTACAGATCTTATTTTATCGAAGTATTTTTCAACGTCTGCACCTGCAAATTCCACAGGTAAACTTTCTGAAAGGTTCTCGGCTGCTTTATTAAATCGCATTGCAGGCTTCATTGGTTCTCTATTACTAGCAGAACCATCAGGTAACACAAATGGAAACCATGTAGTACTAAATCCAACACCTAAGGTGTTTTCACCAACAGCTAAATCTATTATCTCACTAAATTTATCAATGTCAATATAGTTAGAAAAGTCAACTACTAATACCGAATACCCGTGCTCACGTAATTCAGTGCCAATACGGTGTGCTCCGCTAGCCCTTGAATATGTATTACGGTCGGGCATATCTCCAAATAATATAATGTCGTACATTAATAAGTTCCGCTTAATTTTAATTTTTCTCTAAATGCATCAGTAAATGTTCCGTCGATACGCATACCGTATGTAGGATGCATTACACGATTGCCGCCATGCCAGTCTTGGTCATTCCAAAAAGCTGCACGAGTGTTTATACCATATTTCATCTTACTGTCTGGGTCCCATATATAAAATTGGTTACGTGTATCCGGACGTATGTGTATAAATTCGTTGTTGTGATCTTCATACTTTTCTTTAGGCCAAGTACCGTTGTGCGCTCCTAAGTCTCTATGTTCAAATGGCAATCCGTCTGCTTCACAGTGAAAGAACATCACTCGTCCAAAGGATTCGAATATTCCATTGTCCTTAAATCCTTGTAACCATTTCATAGTATTAGGAAAGAATTGCGATTCTTCAGTTTGTTTTTTCTCTTCGGGGCGATCGTCCCAGTTGCCTTCTTCGTGTAAGAAGTAATAGATATAAGGGTCGTATGCTTCCATTGCCATTTTAAGATAACGTGTAATTACATTACGTTGTTTATAGTCTTTAAAGTCTGTAGGCCATATTTTCATACCTTCTACTTTAATAGGGTCATCGTCGGGCAACGATTGAAACTCTTCCATTGCAGCATATATAGGTTTCCAATTAAGTGTGTAACTCATGTCTTTAAATTCGAAACCTGGCTTCATCCATGTGCCTTCTTTTGCAAACCATCTTGCTTCGGCAAAACCTCGCATAATTTCTGGCTGTAACTTTTCAAAAGTATCCATGTCTATGTGTTGTTCCATATCTAAGTATGGTTGTCCGTTAATACCTTTAATCATTATATTTTCCTATTGTATAAATTTAACAAGTCAAGTGGTTCTTTACTTGGGTTAACTGCAAACTTGTATCTATTTGGAGGACTGTCGGGTAATTTAAGTCCTGAGTTCTTCCATAAGTCTCTGCGTATAATTTGATGTAGAAAATTAGTTATGCCATCTGGTACAAAGTTGCACCAAGGCCCTGAACGTAATTCTTCCATGTCGATATCTGTTTCGTCACACCATTGTATAATTCTAATATCTCTGCCTTCTACCTTTGCCATAACATGATAAATGTTGTTGTCTGCTTCTATAATTCTTTCAAAGGTCTTGTTATTATCATTGCACCACTGTTCGATTGCTTTGTATACATCACTCACAAATATGCGAACTTGTCCAGGGTTGCGTCCAATATCTGATCCGTACCGAATTCTAAAGTTTTTAGTTTTCCAAAAGTTGTCACAAATTTCATTCATGATGTCGCTTACTTCATCTAAGTCGATCATAGTGTACGAGATATAACTAATAGGAATATCTAATTTATGCATATTTTCAATTGCAGCTATTTGTTTTTTACGAACTACTTTATGATTTATATAGTTAGGATGATTAAGACCGATACATACACCGGCTAGATTAGATTCCTTAACTTCCTTAACAAACTTTTCATTCCCAAACTGTATTCCATTAGTCATAACAGTTGCATCGATGTCTGGACGCAAACTATTAATATCAGATACTAATCTTGCAAAATCTTTTCGAAGTGTTGCTTCTGCTCCTGACAATATTATTCTTGTAATTTCACCTAACGGAAGCAACAGTATACTTCTAAGTAAACTGAATCTAGAAGTATCTACAATTTCATTATCAGGTAAATGATAACAGTGTGGACATTCTAAATTACATCTGTCAGTTACTTCAACTAAAATTCCTGTGTTGTAATTATATTTCGGATTGTCTTGTGTGTAATACAACCCTTTATAAAATTCATAATCACTTTCAATCATGTGATGACTTATGCCATGTGTTTCACAATGTTTTGCTATAAACACTTGTCCGTCTTTATGATATCGCCAAGCGGGCACATGATAATGACAGTGTTGACATAGACTAACAGTGGGTAATAATTCAGTACCGTGTTCTTCTGATATTGCAGAGTGTATTTTGTCTATAGCTGATTGTGTAAATTGATTCATTAATTGTTCCAGATTTTCTTTGCAGCATCAATAAAATCATCAGTGTAGTTTTTTCTAAAACTTTCAAAACATAGATGTTGTAATACGCTCAGTGGCTCGGGTTCATCCCAGCTTATGCCCATAGCTTCTACTTGTATTCGCATTATTTCTTGGCGTGTACTATATATATGACTAGCATGATCTGCAATACTAATTGGACCTTCGCCTTCATGATAACAGAAGAAATGGTTAAAGCTTTTTAGTTTTCCGTCTACCATAAAGTAACTACTAGGATGCAAACTGTATTTGTATAATCCTAGGTCTTTATATGCTTGTAATATTTCAAGCATCTGTTCTCGCCAGTCAGGCAGCACACTATCATAATTTTCTACACTACAGTTAGCACGATTCCAAAAGTCAACCCCGTCTACTTCTAAATAAAGTTTACGTTTTTCTACATCAATATCTTTAATTGTGGAAACGTGTTGCGGATAATGCTTTTCCATAAGTAACGAGTATTGAACTTCTCTATCAAATTTCTCTTGCATTAGTTTTGGATCAACTACTTCGTTTTGTCCTTTATGATAAACTTCATCATTGTAGAACCATTGACAAAATATTTTAGTATCTTGGCTCATAAGACTTGTGTAAATTAAATTATTACGACATTTTCCTTCACCAGGAATGTCATTCCAATAATATTCGTAGTTCATATAGTACCTTGTAACGATAATAAGTCGTTGAGTTTATCTTGCTTTAATCTAAAAATAATAGTAACTCTATCTTCATTACTAGAATTAAATGTATGATGAGGTTGTGTAGTATTTAACAAGTAAGCACTGCCGTCTGCAACTAGTTCGTATTCCTTGTCAAATGTTATTGCAGGACCGCAAGTGTGAATAGGCAACCACACAGTGTACTCGTCATCTGCATCAGTGTGTATACTAACTTTGCCACCTGATGGTTGCACACTTACACTCCAGCGATATCCAAACGGTATCTTATCTTGCAACCGGCTAATTACACCAAATGCTAATTCTGTATTACGATAAGCTACTGTTGCATGTTTGCTGATATTCCACGGAGGACACGGTATTGTAATATCTTTTAGATTACTTTGTATAGCCCAGCCGTGTGTTAGTAAGTTAGCAGGATCTTGGTAAGCAGCATCTCGCCATTGCTTAACAATATCATTGCCACACTTCTCCCAACTCCAATCCAAATGTTGATAGTCTGTATTTAATTTGTTATAGTATTGTTGTAGTTCGTTAATATCTAGTTTAAAATTAAGTTTTGTTACAGTATCCAACATCGAACTCTCCTAAAAAATATTTATGTAAATATATTATGATGACCAATAAATACGACTTAGACAATACACACGTTAAAATTTATTACGAGTCCACATCTGAGTTTGAAAAAGTAAGAGATATTTGCTTAGAAGAAGATAATTGGCTGCGTAATAATTATACTAGAGAAAATTTAAAAATAGAAGAACACTCAGGCTACGGTGTCCTTTACCAAACCAGCACGGGTAAACCTATGGTAATGGGAGGTGTGTTTAACGATAGTAGATATCCTCCCAACGTAGCTAAACAAGTGAATAGATTGTACACTTTTCCAGACTTTAGAATGACTGCGTCAGAGATGACCGATGGCTTTCGATGCAGTTGTAAACTAATAGATGCACTAGAAGAAGTAAATACTTATGAAGTTTACTTAATTACAATGCAAAATCGTCCTGCAAGACCTAACAGAGGATTTTGGAAAGTATGGTGCAAGCACATGGATATTGCCAGTAACGGTGCATGGGCACTAGGAACAAATGGGTATATACAAACTTGCCCATGGCCCGTACAAAAGTGTTGGCAAAATTTTGTATGGAAAGAGACAAAACCAGGTGCCTTTGCAGATTGGGCACCTACAACTATAACTCACGAAGAATGGACTAAGTTAGAGGAAGGTAAATGAAGTTAACTACTAAATTAATATCACTGCAAGCATTTAATCACGTTATTACGGTTCCTGCTATAGCATATGCAGTGTACACTCAACAATACACGTACCTCTGGATAGCACTCGCTGTATGGTTTGTTATTGGGCCTGTGAGCAGTGTTATAACACTTCATAGACTATTAACTCATCGTAGCTTTGCAACATACGCCTGGCTCGAAAAAGCACTATCGTATATTAGCGTTATTAGCACAGTAGGACCTACTATTAATTGGGTAGCAGTACATAGACAGCATCATGCCAAATCAGATAGAGAAGGTGATCCCCATTCACCTTATGCCAACGGCAAGTTTAGTTTAACTGAAGCTGCTAAGATATGGCTAGGCTATGACTGGAAGATTCCAAACATTCCAATTAAGTTCGTAAAAGATTTAATACGTAATCCTACACACAAATTTATATTCAACAACTATTTTAAAATTATATTTGCCTACTGCATAGTATTGCTAGCAATTGATCCTATGCTGTTCTTGTTTGCATACGTAGTGCCTGCTAGTGTAACTATGCATTTAATCGGTGTTGTGAACATACTTGGACACTATCATGGTTACAGAAATCATGAAACAAAAGATCATAGTTCTAATAGTTGGATTGCTAACATTGTTAGTTTAGGTGAAGGATGGCACAACAACCATCATGCAAAGCCTGCAAATTATCACACTGGCGAAAAATGGTGGGAGTGGGACTTAATGGGATCATTAATTAAGTTAATTAAGATTAACTAATGGGCACATTCTATATAGATAAACCTGAGCTTGCTTATGTACACGTTCCTAGAACTGGCATGGCAATGAAGAAGGTTATTGCAGATTGGTTACATCCTAACTTTAATGTACTAACTCACGTGGACTGGATGATCAATCATCCACACTTAGGTACAGTACGTGAACACTATCCGCATGCCAAGACAATAACTGTAGTACGCAATCCATGGCAAAGAGTGTTTAGCTTATACCGTAAAGTACGTGACGAAGGGTATTGGTTAGATTGGAATGGACAAACTGTGTTAGAACTAAAGCCTATCAATGAGTGGGTTGCTGATTATTGTAACCCGGATATTCCGTTTGAATTTCCAAGATGGTTTAATCGCTTTACTAATCAAGTAGACTTTATTAATGTAAACAACGAATGGGCTGATTATATATGTAAAGCAGAAACACTAGAAAAAGATTTAAAACCTGTACAAGAGTACTTAGGGTGTAACTTGCCATTGCCTGATATTACAGGATATGATCATTGGGAATTTAAAGAGCATTTCAATAGTGCAAGCATTGCAGCCATAGCAAAACTCAATGAACGTGACATTGATTTCTTTGGATACACCGTTAAAACACCACTAAATAGCTAACCATGCTTTAACCACAAAAAAACCGCACTGCAATCTAAGTTACGTGCGGTTTATTTAAAACTGTAAGTTTGTTAGCTTAGTAGTGTAGTGATAACTCTACGAACTTCAGTAGTGTTAGAATTTGCTGTTGCAATATTTATATCACCTGATACTGTATTTTTAATCCATAGTGCGTAACCTGTGTGCTCTGAGTAGACTGCTATTAGTTGGGTCATTGCATTAGGGTGTACGTTAAGCAGTGATTCTACTTCTTCACTTTCAATATTTAAAACACCTACGTCTAAATTAAGCATTGTGGCTCTCCAAAATTTGATCAACGTCAAAAACATTAGAATCTAAATTAGTTAAGTAATTTGTTATTATATTAATGTTTGAATGCATATGTGGATTTATAACAGTTAATTGTTTTAATGCTTGTATAAATGTTGTTGACTCAGTAGCATACTCTGTAACATCCATTTCGTATCTATTTGTATACGCCATCGGAGCCTTGTAAAACCATTCGCCGTTGTCATTTGAATAAAATGATGTTGAGTCAACTTTAGATTGATTATGTATTGTAGGCCAAACTTTAGACCCTTGCGATGCTGATGCTAAACAATTTAACATAGTAATAGCATTTACACAGGTGTTGTTAATAAGAGAGTTACCATCATGTCCTAATGTAGTTGCTATAGTCATAACTTGATTGCATCCTGCAAAAGGTTTTTGCCAAGCGTTATATACCCAATTTTCACCTTCAACATCAACTAACTCGTGAGCAGTACATACTGGAACTACAATGCCTACTGTATTCATAATAGTTCTAAACTGATTATGAAGTTCGATTGTAGTTTCAGTGAATACGTTATTAAGTGTATAATAGTGTGTCGGAGTATGATATTCGATGTGCATAGTTTCGCCCATCGAACTTGTTTTATATGTTCTATCGTTTTTAATAATAGTGTAGTAGTTGTCACCTGCCGGACTAAAATATTGCACCTGCGGAGATGTAGAATCAGCAGAAAGGACTGCATTATAGTGTGCAGTCCCAGCCGTTGGTAATTTAGTATTAATTAAATTGAATAGTTCAGATACTTGCATTATAAAGTCGTTCCTGTGTTACTTTAATATATTTATCTAATTCTATTTCTTTTTGAATTTGCCTTTCATAAACCTTCGAGTTGTTTTGATCATGTCTCTTTTAACACGAGCAGTATGTACTCGAAAATCTACAGCTGAGATATCGTCTTCGTATTCCTCTAATAAGTCTTCAATAATTTGTTCAACAGTTATGTCTTCGGAAACTAGTTCTTTTGAATTCATTTCGATATCCCAACGATCACCGTTTTTAAATGAAACTATTATGGATTGTAGATATTCGGTAGGGATGGCATTAATTTCCACCTTACCGAATATCTCTGGCCAACTAGCTATTACATCTCTAGGCAGTCTTTTTGGCACTGCTTTTCTTCTTAATTGGAGATAGCTCGTCTGCTTCCTTGCGTAGGCGCTGTGCTTCTTTAAACATTGTATCTGCCTGTGAACGATACTGTTTAGCAATATCATCGTCCGTTAACACACCTGAAGATTCTTCTACTACTTCAATGTTAGCTTTCGGAGGCTTTACTTCGTTTACACTTGCAACTTCTGTCAATTTTGATTCATCACCAGGCTTAATAGTTAAGTCTTGTATAGAAATGCCTCTTTGATCAGCAATCATTCTATTAAGGTCGCTTAAAATAACTTTAGTAGATGAGTTTGGAATCATTTCTACTTCTGAAGTTGCAACTTTAACTAAAATTCCACGTCTGTGAAATGATGTTAGCATACTGTCGCCTGTTTCAGGAAGTGATGCCCTATCAAGAGCATCAGCAAGTTCGTATGCGGATTGACCTGCATTTGACTCAACTACTCTGATAAGTGCATCGTGATCCTGATCTTTTAAAGACTCTGTAGCAATTACTAAAGCAGATTCTGCATCACCCGGAAGAGTCCGGAACGCAATTACTACTCGTTTTTTATTTGTTACTAGTCTTCCTACATGTTTTAAATCTGCCATTGCTTATCCTTGTGGGTTAGCATCCTGGGCTGCTTTTGCTGCCTCGGCCTGCTTTTGTACTTCATTTAAGAATCCATCTAGTTTATTATAAAGTGTACCAACGGTAACCATTTCACTTGGACGGAATGCACCACGTGCGCTCGCAACATCAACAAGATTGCGCATTGCTGCTAAGTCTTGGATGTTTAATTCCATTGAATTCTCTTCTGCACTTGGAGCACCTTGTGTTGCTTCTGTTAGTGCTTCAGCCTGTGCAGCCGCGGCTGCAAGTTGTTCGTCGTGTGCGTCTACTACAGTTTTTTGTTCAGTCATGTTTTCTATTCTCCTTTAAAACATATATAGTACTTATAGTTGGAATTAACTTAGTACTTTAAAAGTGGACAAGCTAATTGAAAATAGCTTGCCTCAGATGAGTTCTCAAACCCAATTCTGATCACTGATCCTACAGTTTGTTGTGTGTAGGAAATTCTTTTTATATAAAATCTACCTGTTAAGTTTTGTTCTATCCACGTTCTAATCGCAGCTTCTAAATTAAAGTTAGATCTTTCTATATCTATATAATACAAGTGTTCAGCAGGATACTCAAGTACCCTACAATTAAAGAAATTTAGCGGATTAGGCTTTCCTTTAAGTATAGTCATTATGCAGCCTCGTCGTAATGTGCAGTAACTCCAAACGGTGCTTGTAATGCTTTATCGTGGTGCGAGTGAATAACAAACACTGTTTCACAGTAGTCTGCATCTCCCCAGCTATCCCAAGCATATCCATCTGTAAACATAATCAACTTCTTAGGTACATAATCTGTTTCTTTCATGTATGTCCAATTAGCCATAAAGTCAGTACCGCCGCCGCCCATTAGTTCATAGTCGATTAATTCTTCACCACAGTCTGCTGTAAAATCTTGCTCATTATAAACCTTAGTGTCAAAGCACCACACTTTAATGTTATAATCAGGATACTCGTCCATAATGCCTTGTACTTCGCCTAAGAAGTCTGCGCCTTGCACTTCACCAATTGAACCACTCATATCAATAGCAACAGCAAGATCAATTGTTTGGGCATAATCCATGCCAGGAAGAATAACGCCACTCATCTGTCCTTTACGGCTAGGACGACTAAATGTATAATCGTCTCGAATGGTGCTTTGAATTTGCTGCCGTAATAGTTCACGCCAGTTCATTTTAGGCTCTGTAAGCTCTTTGATCAAACGTGCAACTGCGCCTGGAACATTGCCAGCACCTGCCGCTTGCGCTGCACTAAGCATAGACTCTTTAATTTCGTCTTTAATCTGCTTCATTTCTTCTTCAGAATAATTAGGCTTGCTGTGACTTACATTATTGCCGTTGCCGTCTTTGCCTTCTGAATCGCCATCTTGTCCGCCTGTGCCTTCATCGTTTTCGAGATGTTCGTCTAGCATTTCACCTAATTGGTTTAGAAATTCATCGCCGTTGGCTTTTGCTACCTTATGCAATTCGTCATATACTTCTTCACTAGTCCAACCTTCGTATTTAAAATCTTGGAAACAGTCTACAATTTTAGGTTTGTTACCAATGCGATCACGCATAAGCAAGTTGTTTACAATATAGTCGGCTGCAATATTATAAAGCCTAGGGTCACGGTTGTCACGTCTTCCTAAGTGATCAAACACCATATGCAAAATTTCGTGTGCAACAACAAATTCAACTTCTTTATTATCCATTGCATTAAAAAATTGTGTATTGAAATATAAGTTACGCCCGTCTACAGCCGCAGTAGGTAGCCATTCGTCTGCTGCCAAGATCTTTAAACGTGTAGCCATGTTACCAAAGAACGGATGACGCAATAGTAAGCCTACTCGTGCAACAATAATGCGGTCGAGTACTTCCACACGCATTTCTTCTAGTTCTGCTTGTGTAATATCAGGATTAGGCGTCCAGTTTTTAAGATTACTTGCAGTATCTTTATGTGCCATGCTATTACCCTTTGTGTTAACGTATAATTATATTATAGCATTACTTACTATATTTGTCAATAATAAAATAGTAATAGTGGGCAATTAATTTTGCCCACTATATTAATTACATACGTTGAGCTTGCGTAATATATGAACCATAACGATCGTGGAATTCATCAAAACACTCAATTGCATCAACGTCAATTGGTAATGCATATTGTGTAAGAGCAAGTTTGATACCCATTACAACCAGTTCTGTTTCAAAGTTATCCATTGCAAAGCGCAAGAAGTAGTTAACTTTTTCGTCAAACTTCTTATCGTTATTATCTGATGCGTCTTTAAGTTCGTAGCATAGTGACACAGTTAATGAATACATTGCACTAATTTCTTTAGTCTTTAGCTCTTTAACTTTACCACTAAGGATGTCTGTTGGGTTAGGCATCTTTGCAGACACTTTGCGGTGCGCCATAAACTTAACAGCAAGACCTTCGCCTACTGCACCTGCAACTAGATCAGTTGTAGTGCTATCATCATCGTCATCGTCTTCGATTAGTTCGCTAACAAACGACCATGAACGAGGCGTTGCAAACGAACGTGATGAACTTTTAGGATCAAAGTCATAAAGATCGTTTTTAGCAAACGTCAAGTAACCGATAACATCTGTGTGTTGATTGTTGTCAACTGCCCATTGGAACCAGTCATCAAATGATACAGCAAGTTCTAAGTGTACAAAGCGATTCGCCAATGGTGCTGGCATACGATATGTAACACCCTTATCTGCATCGCGGTTACCTGCCGCAATAATAATAACATTGTCTGGTAACTTATAGGTACCTACTTTACGGTTAAGAATTAGCTGGTACGCTGCCGCTTGCACACTAGGCGCCGCAGAGTTCATTTCGTCTAAGAACAATACAATAGTATCATACTTTGCTGCCATAGCTGCGTCTGGCAATTCACTAGGTGCGCCCCACACCATTTTGCCTTCGTTAGCATCAAAGTATGGAATACCTTTAATGTCTGTAGGTTCCCATAGTGACAACCGGATGTCAATTAAGTGTGAATTAGAAAAGCTATTTGTAATCTGCTTTACAATGTCTGACTTACCGATGCCAGGTGCACCCCACAAAAATACTGGACGTTTTTTTCTAAACGCTCGCATAATGCTTTTCTTAGCCTTGTTAGGTGTTACTGTGCGATTTGACATATTGTCCATTTTTATTACCCTTAGTTTATATCGTTGCTATACATATAATATAGCATAAGTGTGGCACGTTGTCAACCAAAAAGCCAAATAAAGAACATTATTAGAATAATCCAACCCCAGAATGTATTGGATCTTTCATCGGCTTCTCGTTCGCAAGCATAGCATTTCTTCTTGCCTTTATATCCGTGTTTCCTACATGCCACGTTCTTGTTCCAATCTATATTGACAATAATAGTCCCAGCCATACTCGTATAGTGCCCAAGCGGCCATAAATCCTATGTATGGAATACTAAGTGCCAAAGTCAGCAGTATCCACGAAAAGATAACTGCGATTGCTATATCGTACGTTCTAATCATTTTGTGTCTTTCAATATATCAAATGTTTTATACTTTGCAAGTTGCGCTTCGTACTCGTCTTTGATTTCTTTTAGCTTAGGATACTTGGCTTCCATATCTACGTCACGTTTGATTAACAGTAGTGCATCACGCATTTCGTCAAGTTCTTGCATAACGTCTCTGCCTTTAACAACAAGAGGATAATCAATCCTCATTGTCATTGCCTTTGCCTTCGAGATGCTCACGTCGTCGGCTATAGTGATATTACTACTAGTAATGCCGTTCCAAGAAGTCATTAGATCTTTTCTCCGGGCTCAAAACCTCTAAATGTTTTAAAGCGTGGAAAGCGCAGGCTATATGTACCGTCTTGATTCTGTGTTACAGCGTCTGCACGTACTTCAACCAACTGACCAATAAGAGCATCGCGACTAGACCAAAATACGGATCTGTTATCATCCGTGAAGCCACTACCAACATTAACCCTAATGTCCTTCCCATCATCTTCGCCACTGCATACAACAGCCCCAAGTCTCCCTTCGTTTCGTCCTGTACCTTCTTCGACACCAACAACCTCCAATGTTACTTCAATAAACGGTTTTGCTTT
>Ga0307488_10001593_pt1 | contig 18983 bp, 19 predicted proteins | sample SB02metaG_FD_202248 | JGI IMG/M metagenome (GOLD analysis project Ga0307488, IMG submission 202248) | Sea-ice brine microbial communities from Beaufort Sea near Barrow, Alaska, United States - SB 0.2 | ecosystem: Environmental > Aquatic > Marine > Coastal | place: USA: Alaska | collected... | reverse complement strand
GGGTCCGCTGAAAGATGACTTGATGGAAGAGCACGACATAACAAACACCATCACGCACGTGTTGGGCAAGGACATCGCGCGATAGATCCGTAACAAGCTACCGTGCACGCGGTGTTTCGGAACCTGCGACGACAATAGCAATACGTCGGAGTGTCGCGTGACTCATCCGCCGCACATGCAAAGAAAAAGCGAAGAGACCGTGTATCAATCGTTACCCAAAAATATTTTGCAAACAGAGATGCGATGCGCGGCGTGCGGGGAAACATACGCGACGCGGCGCCGCGATGATTTGCCTGATAACATTTCCAAAGGACCAGGACACGACATCGTGCACGGGCCGGCTTGGTGTTTCCAGGGCAAACACAGGGCCAGTGTTTTACCCGAGCACGATTTGCGAAGGAGTTACGAGGGTTCAATCGCGCAACTCAACTTTTTCGTCGGGCAAGCGAGAGACGAAACAAACGCGGCGCAAATTCAGCGAATCATAGATGCCCTTCCGAAAACGCACCCTAGGTGTAAGATCCTTGTTATTCGCGGCGGGCACCACGGCGAGGACGTTATCAGGCCGGTGTTAAACCTGGCGTTGCCGTTTCTGGAGGAGGTACAAGTTATAAACTTTGAGTTTTCGGCAATCACCCTGGACTAACGCGTAACCCCTTTGGTTCGCAAGTTGGTGTTACAAAACGTGGGCGACGACTGCCAATTAAACGTGGTGCTACCCAAACTAGAAGAGCTGAACTTCACGCACTTCAGCGGTGACGGGCCCGCGGTGCAACGAATGATCACCGCCGCCACGAAGGTACGTACCGCGCGTTTCCCAAATCCGTCAACACACTGTTTGCCCCCCACAAGACTTACACTTTGTTTTTCCTATCTCAGTTAAAATCGTTCGACAGCTTCAAGCTGCACTGCGCGGATCACTTAACTTTCGCGTCAAACGAGTTGAGCGAAATTCGTCTGCACCAGGCTGAGTTTTTATCCTCCCTCACGATTTGGGCGCCGAGGTTGCGGTACCTGAACCTGCAAGCGAGTAATCCGTCGCGAATCACGATCCAAGACACGCACGCTATGCTCGAGACGCATCCGCTTCCCAAAGGTTTTACGCCAACCCCGATCCAGGTGTTCACGTTGAACGCGACGTGCCTACGCTCACAGTTGAGTTTCCAGTTACAGGAGTACCTCACCGGCCACCCGCGGGTGAAGTGCGCGCACACGTTCGAGAGCGACGAGGACGAAGGTACATGTTGTGTTTTATTTCTCAAATCCCAGCACGCACTGTTCGGCCCGATTACTCTTCCCTGTTTACGCATACACGTCACGAGAGACTGACACTTTCTTGTTAATCTTGCCAGACGACATCGATTGCGGCGAGTGCGAGTTTTTCAACGTCGAAACCGAAGAGTTCGTCGAAAGCGCGATTGCGCACAAAGAAAACGGAGAAGAAATACCGTCGGACGTTTTGGCGGCTTTTGATAACACGCCTGATTTCGTAAAAGCGTTCGTACAAGACGCGCCATTGGAGATGTGGCAGACAATCGAGACGGGCGATGACGGCGCCATCGTCCCCGCGGTTCACATTATGAATCAGAGCGAGAAAACCATGAGGGAGTTCGTGGTCGGGCCTGAGACGAGAGACTTTGGGAGGTAGAGAATGTTGCGTCTTGTTCCGCCGGTGCCGCGCTACCGCGTTTCTCGTTCATCGTCATCGTCGTTGCGGTCATCGTTCATGCCTGACCCGGGGGCGCGAGCTGGTCGTGAGTTTCCCACTTGTAGATATCGCGCCAGTCGTCGCCGAAATCCGCGACGGTCAGATCGAATTTCCCGAGCCTCGCGGTCGTGAACTCGTCTTCCTCCAGCACCTTCTTCGCGACCGCGTCGAGGTCGAGGGGAAGCAGCATGAGCGATTTGTACACGTTTCTGCCCAGCATGTTCGCTGTAAACTCCATTTTCTTCGGCGTGTTCAGCGTGAAGAGACCTGTGTTTCATGGCCGCGATGATATTCTTGGCGTGCGGTAACAGTAGGTCGTATTTTGTCATCGCCGAGGACGACTCCCAAACTTCCGTGGAGTATCGCGGGTCGCCCAACGCTTTGCTCCACACCGAGCCCTTCTCGAGTTCGGGGTCGTTTTCGGGGACGAACTTGAACGCGTCTTCCACCGCGCAAAGCGCCACGCTTCAGCACTCGTTCGTCGTGACGATTCGTCGGAACGACTTGCTCACCACAGAGAGGATGGCGCAGTCCACCAACGAAAGCCCGAACGTGTCTTCGTGCACCAAGCTGCCGCACTTGCGCAGCACTTCGTGGAAAAGGGCTTCGGTGTGTTCGTGTAAGGCCTTGCGCGTGTCGCTTCGCGTGGTTCTCGCGGTCGCCGCGTCGTCGTTCTTCACTCTCGCCGCCGCGTCGACGACCACGGCGACGATGCATTCGCTGTTTGTCATTTGACCGAGCGTGTTTCGTCGCGTGCCGTTCGTCGCGTGCCGTGTCGTCCACCGCGCGTGCGGAGAGATATGCGGCGCGTGCCAAAAGTCGTGGTTTGAAAAGAGGTGCGCAAGTTGATTCAAACGAACCTTCCGAGAAACGGAAAGCGTGCGTGTGGCCACCCGCCACGAGGTATCTTTAGTCGTTGTTACGAAGGTAGACGTAACACGCGACGCACACCAGCCTCGCGCGTGACTGACGTTTCAAAAGGCATCTCATCACGCCTTCCATCGCACCACACCCTCGACAAGTCAACATGGCCACCACTTCGCAACACGACGGCGTGCTCACCGCGCTTAACGTGGGCGCGCAAGACTCCGCGTTTCCCAACCCCAACCCCGTCGTGGTTTCCAAGACCCCCCCCCTCGACGGCGGCCGCGGCGGTTCGTCCGCGTTGGACGACAGCGCGCTTACCGACGAACCCCAAACTCTCGAGATGAACTTCGGCAAAGGCCTGCTTCCCGATGAAGCTAAAGCGGAGTTCCGGCCAGGTGCGGTGGCGTGGAAGGGTTTAGGGAACACGCAAGCACAACAACTTCCTCTCGAAACCAACTCTCTCCCTAAACTAAACCCTAAACCCTTTGCCAAAAAAGAAACCTAACCAAAACACAACACGACTCTCGTTCTCCGGGGCATCAATACCTCACCCTAAAACGCCCCAGGCTGGATCCAGTGCAACCTGGTGTCGAACCGCTTCTTGAAACTGGACGTCGGGCTCGCGTACATAAACGCGGTTTCCGAGGAGTACGGGTATTCCTTCGCGCTCGGTTTGGATTTCGACCCTAAGAGTTTCAAACGAGAAACGCTTAACCCGCTTTTCTGGCGCGCGCTTCTCGCGGAGTTTGTCGGGACGGCAATTCTGCTTTACGTCACGCTGACGAGCGCGGTGTACGGCGGGCCAGTGATTGATACGTCAGAAATCACCACAGATTCAGAGGCGAGCGATACGGTGAGCCGAATCGCGTCGCTGATCACGAACTCCAACGAAAGATTTATCACGAGCTGGGTGTTCGGCCTCACAATCTTCCTGTTGATCTACACCTACTCCCCAATCAGCGGCGGGCACTTCAACCCCGCCATAACCTGGGGCTTGGCGGTCACGAAGAAGGTGACCGTGGCCAGGGCGGTTCTAGTACGTATTGCGCGTTTCCCAAATCCTGACGCACTGTTTTCCCAAACAATACTGACACGTTTCGTTCACAAAAACAGTACACCGTCGCGCAACTCGGCGGGTCGGTGGTTGGAGTTCTTCTGGCGAAGAAATTGGATTCGAGTTTCTTCGACAAGCGAGGCGGAGGAACCAACGGCGTGACTTCTTTTCAAGATTCACTCCTCGGCCCCCAAACCACCGCGAACGAGGCGTTCATCGCGGAAGTCATCGGGACTTTTTTTCTTCTCACCGTGGTGTACGCCACCGTGGACCCGCAGCGGTCGAACAACACGTTGCACATCAGCGCGCTCGGGCCGCTTGCGATCGGGATGGCGATAACTGTTTGTCACCTTTTCCTCATCCCGATCGACGGCTGTTCCGTCAACCCCGCGCGATCCTTCGGCCCCGCGCTCGTCGCGAACTCCTGGCGCGACCACTGGGTGTTCTGGTGGGGCCCTCTTGCCGGGGCGTTACTCGCCGCCCTCGTGAACGAAACAGTCTTCAAAGGAAGGAAGGGGTTCGAAGCGAAGTGGGCGAAGTAAGAAGGTTGCTTCTTGAGGAGGAGAAAGTGAAAGACACGGGGAGGGTGACGGCCGGAGGGTAGTGCTTCTTGAGAAGGAAAACGCGAAAGAGACGGGGAGAGGGAAAGAGACTTACGAAGAAGGGTTGCTTTTTGAAAACGAAACAGACGTGAAGAAACGCGAAACAGACGACTGACAAAACGTCAATCAACACCGACGACCAACGGTACAGCGATCAATCAATACCGACTACCTACAATACAACACGACGGACCACCGTGTCTTCCGAGTCCCTCTTCGCGTCATTCGGTACCTTAAGCACGTTTTCGTCTATGAACCGCTTGAACCGTTTGGCGTACTGGTCGGGGGGCTGGCAGGAAATATCCGCGCCGCACATGATTTTGCCCAAACAGAGGTTCTCGGCGACTTTTACAGCGCCGTATTGGGTCAGGATGTCGATGATGCCTAGGTACGCAAGCCCGAACGGGGTTTCAAGCGCGCGTAACTGGAACTGTAACCGCGTGTCGTCCGCCGCGGGTTCCGCGAACGGACCGGTGAAGTCGTTGCTTACGATTTCGGCGGCGGAATCGATCGAGTTCAACTGCGCAGCGCCTTCGAATCCCCCGGGCAACGTCCGTCCTCCCTTCGGCGTGGCGGGCGGACTTCCGAAATCGGAAACGACGCTGACCTGCCCCGAGCCGAAGCTCCCGTACCCGTGTCGTCGCCGGCGCCGGCCCGGGGACCGCGCCCCCGGGGGGGCTTCCGAGTCCTCGCCGCCGGAAGTTAACTCGTTGCCGTCGCTGCCGCTGGTGAGTTGTTTCTTCTCTTTTTCTTTTTTGCCGTCCTCTTTTTCGTGGGAAGCGCCCGCCACCCCAACACCCTCAACACTCTGGGCAACACCCATTGGTTGGTCGCCGTAAAAGTGTAAACCCACCATCATGGAGTAGTCAATCAGTCTGTTCCTCTCCATGAACGCCACGTCAATCGCAATGGCGTTCATCACGTTCGTCGCCAACGGGTTCTCCACCCGGAGTCCGCTTTGCAAGAAATCCAAATCCTTCAAAACCGCGGAGCTCCCTTTTGCTTTTTCTTTCGCGCTAGCGCTGCGGCCTTTCGTGCTTCCTTTCAAATCGAACCGTTTGGAAATCTCGTGCATCGTGGCGAACCAGTAGTTCATGATTATGAAGTGCGCGCTGCGGCTGCCGACTTGTATGGAGTACACGCCGTAGTACTGCGGAAGTAACGACGTGCCCCTGTGTTCCTGCGCGTGCGCGCTGTATTCGCCCAAAATATCGAGCAACACCTGCATTTCTTTTTGCGTGCAGGTTTTGACTAGAAACCGGCTGTCCTTGCTACAGAAGAACCAACTACTACTCTTCCCCGACGCGTGTTCGCTCGATATTATTCGCAGGGACGTTTCTTTGGGTAAGTACGTATCCCTCGCCAGGTTTCCGCCGGCGTCGAAAAAAGAGTTTGCGTGATTGCGTTTTCCACCCGCTTCGTCGTCGTCGTCGTCGCTGTTCGCGTTGGAATACGAAACGTCACTCTTGGACCCTACGGAGGTTCGGGAAGTCGTGTGCTTGTGGTGCCCCCCGGCAGACTGTTTGCGCGTAGGGGTGGGAGGAGGCTGGTTTTCGGTGACTAAACGCGCGGCGCCGGCTTCGCCGGCTTCGGCGGTTTGATTTTCACCCGACGCGGTTTCCGGGTTTTTTTTAGTTTCCAACTCGAATGACTCAGCGTAGTTGTTTAAACTCAAACCCCACGCGGCTCGGACGCGTTCGAACCTGCTCGGGGCGTGCGTGATGAAGCGGAAAGAGGGTAGCCGGCTGCCGTCCGTTACTTTCGCGCCCGCGACCTCTAAAACGCGCGACGTGTCGTTTTCAGTCAGCGCCTCGTCCGAGACGTCGGCGAATTCACAAGCCATTTTCTGCCCCCGAAAACTCAAACTCAAACCGAGCTGCATGCAAAGCGCGAGCTGTGTGGTGGTTTGTTCCTTCGCCTCAACCACCGCGCCCATGGTGTTGGCGTGGTGCACCAACCTCTTTAGGCGCCGGCGCGCTTTCTTGGCTTTGCGCTTATCCCTGCGGCGCTCGTTGTGCGACTTTGAAGTTTGCAAGTCTCGGTCCGTCGTCGTCTCGCCGTCTGCGACTAAAACGCCATCACCTACGTCGCCCGTGGCGTTATTTTCCTCGCCTTTCGCATTCCCTTGTTGCCCTTCACTACCTGCTGATGCTGACTTGTGTTTATCTTTCCGTCCCAACCGCATTCCGCGTGAAAACACTTGCAGAAACGCAGCAGGGGACCGCATCGCGGTCGCGAACGCCCCGGACGCGTCGGATGACCGCGGCGACCGCGTCGGCGACTCTGGGGGGGTTTCGTACCCGCTCGTGGCGACGGATTGCCCGTGGCTCTGTTTCCGAATCGCGCGTCGCGCTCGCTTTTCCTCGGCACTCGTGCCATCTTCGTCGTCCGCTTGGTCGCCGTCGCTAGTGCGCGAGTCGTCGTCGTCTTTGTTGTCAGCATCAGAAACGTCGTCTGTGGTTTCATTCGCAGGTTGGATCTCCACGCCGGGATCTTCCCCTTCCAGGTCCAGGGCCACGTCCTCGGGGGTTAACGACTCAAGACCTTCCGTGTTTGGTGCCACCACGGACGTCCCTGTGACCTTAGAGTCACCGTGACTCGCGCGTACACCGCCGCGCGCCACCAGAACCCGAACCGCATCGGGTTCCAGACTGAGGTGCACCTCCTCGGGGTGGTCATCTGGGGACACGAATTCTTCCGTCGCGTCTTGCGCCAGGACGCTACCCTCAGCGCGCGTCGCCGTGGACGCCCCCGCATCCGCCTTAGACGTCGTTTCCGTCTCCAGATCGGCACTCCCACCAACGAGTTTCTTCGGTTTATGCGCCATCCTCCGCGGATCCCCCGACGGCACCGCAGTCGCCCGGCGGATTTATGCCAACTAATCCGCGCGCCTGCACTAAAACTCTTATTTCTGGCCGTTTACCGAAAACTGCAGATGAAAACTGCACAAAACGTTTCTATTCGAAGCCCCGACGCATTGGGTGGCGCGCGTTTCCGAGACTTGAGTGTACTGGGTACGGGCGCCCGGCGGCGGGCGCGGACCTTAAGGACACCACGGCCATGCCTCCCCCGAAACAACGCCCCACCGGGATGGTGGGCAAACAGGAGCTGCTTCGGTGGGTCAGCGAAATGTGCGGCAGGCCGGTGAGTTCGTTTTCCGAGCTCAAAGATGGGAACGCGCTCGTGACGTGCGTCAAGGAAACCTGGCCAAACGCGTACGACGCGTGCCGGGTTTCGTACCCGAAGCGAGTTGGGAAGGACGGCGGGACCCCCGAAAGAGACCAGAGCAGCAACTACAAGCTACTAAAGGACATGTGTGTCTTCCTTCACCTGCCGCCCGCAGTGCTGGACCTGAAAGGCATCAAAGCATCCGCGTTCAAGGCGTGCTACGATTTTTTGGTGTGTTGCTTTTTTTTACGAAATCTAGCGCTCTATAGCGACTTCTCCGTGGATTTCAGCCACCCGGTGGATGATGCGCTGGCGTTGTTTTTACAGTCACCAGACTCGGTGGTCTCGCTGCGGAAAGGAGGGGCGCTGCCGGAGGCGGAGACGCAATTAGTCACCGCCGCGAAGGATTCACGCCGGCGCGGAGGCGTTGCGTCAAAGCGAGTGGATGATCAAAATCCGGGCGAACCGACAAATTCATCCGTCACGAGTCGCGCGGAGCAAGCGGCGCGGGGCCACGCTTCGCGTTTGGGTGGTACGAACGGCAGTCTGGAGAAAACGGAAAGGCGAGGTGTCTGGGAAGCGTCTCCTGCGAAAGAGTTCGTGGCACGAACGCCGGTTACCGCGTCGGGAAGCGTGTTCCGCCCGCCGACGAAAGCGAAACCTGCCACGAGCAAAAAGAAGAAGACGGAAAAGAACACGCCGGTACAGGAGTCGGTTCCGTCCAACAGGGAAACTCCGGTACCATCGTCGGCTCAATTAAACACGCAGCACTCTCCGTCAAAGCCGTCCAGTTCGCTGGGCAGGTTTTTACGACGTCGGGCTTCGTCTGGCGGCGTGTCCGGGACGGTGGACGACGATACTGCTATCGCCGGAAAGGGCTTTACCACACCGATTGAAACGCGGCAACTGGAAGCAACACTGACGCGCGTCGTATTCGACGCCGAAGGGGAAAACCTCGTTTCAAACGCGAACGACGAACCTGATGAAGTTGATGAAACCGACGACCCCGCCTTGACCGCCGCGCGGTTCGAGATCGCGGGTTTGAGGCGAGTGTTGCGTCTGTGCAAATCGGAGATGGGCGATTCGCACCGCGCGCACGCCGCGACGCTCGACGCGGTTAAGTCGGCGTCGTCCGCGGAAACCGTGTCCGTGCGCGATGCCGAGAAGCACAAACGCCGAGAACTTTTGTTGAAGTTGGAAAACCAGCGAGCCGAGGATCAACGGGGGTTTTTGAGGGAGCTTCGACATGTCGCCGAGGAGACTGCTGCTAGCGTTGTGGCGGGTACTGCAGGCGGTGGGTTTGATACGCACCGAGATGGGTTTGGCGACGTTTATAACGAGAGCGGGATTGATAACACAAACGACACCTCCAACCCCTCCGGTTCCGCGACGCAAACCGGTCGTAACCGCGCCGCGTTGTACGCCGTGCGCGGCCGCGAAGTCGCCGCGTTGGCATTCCGAGTTGACACCCTGGAGCGCGAGCGCGAAACCTTGCTCACCGATCTCGCCGCCGCGACCGTCGATGACCGCGACGACCACGAGTCACTCAGGAAAATCAAATCGTTACGAGACGAACTAAGGGTAGCGCACGCCGTGCACGTCGCGGACGCTTCGTCGCGATTCCGGGAAATCGACGAACTTCGGGTGGAGTTGCGGGTGTTGCGTAACGAACTCGCGGACGTGCGGCACGCGAAGGTTGAGTTTGGGGACCGCCGCGGAGGTACGCTTGTGCCGGCTTTCTCAAATCATAGCCTCCCTGTGTTCCTATACTCGTACCAGAAGGGACTATTACCTCTGCCGATTGTCCAGAGTAATTACTCACTCACATTACGAAAGACTGACACTTTCTTTTATTTATCGCAAGACGACGCGAACACTCCAGGAAACGTTTCCTTTCACGAACTCCTCGCGGAACACCGAGGTACGTACTGTATTTCACAAATCCCTCCGACTGTCTGCCCATACATAACTGACAATTTCCTTTTTACTCATCTCAGACAACCGAGCCCTGGCGCGGCTTACACACGAAAAAAAGCAAGCCGCGGACACGAACGAAGCGTTGCGGGGACAAATTAGGGCGTTACTTGCGGATTCGGGTGACGGGAAGGGTCCGGATGAAACTACCGCGGGTGTTGATACTCCCGATACCGCCGCCGCGGAAACCGAAATCAACGCCTCCGCCGCCGACGCCGGCGCTGTTCTCCGGGCGGTTGACGTGTTGCGAAGCGTCGCGAACGACGCCCTGGCTGACTTAGCGGTGGAGTGCGACGAGCGTACACTCGCGTCAACCACTCAAAGACGTGGCACCGTGGACGCTGCCGCCGCCGCCGCGGAGGCGGCGACGTGGCGAAGAGCCGCCGCGAGCGCTGTTTGTCAAAAACGACTTCTCCGCGCCAAGGCGGCTTTGGCGACCTGCGAAGGTAGTGTTGAAACTTTGGAAGGTACTTGATGGGCCTTTCCCAAATCCCGAGACTGTGTTCCCATACAAGACTGACACTTTCTTTTATTTATCTCAGCAAAAATCGAAAGCGACTTGTGCTCAAAAAAAGAAACCGAAGCCTTCCTCAAGAATAGGGCTCGTCTCGCAGAGGATGACCTCGCGCGGGAGCGAGCCGCGTGTGGCGTACGCGCGGCTTTGGCGGAAACGGCGGAGGGCTTGGCGAGGGAAGGTACGTATTTAATTCCCAAATCCAGGCACCGGCCGTTTGATGCCACGTATGCAGTGCAGTTACGCAAGTCTTACCACCACAATAAGTGCGACAGAAAACAAGACTGTTCACTCACGGTACAAATCGCCCAACACGAGACTCACGGCTGACACTTTCTTTTACTCATCGCAAGAAACGCTCGAGGCGTTGAACGAGGCGCGCGCCGCTCGAGCGGCGGCGTCGTCGGCGCACGGCGTTTCGTCGGGGGCGTTGCGAGACGCGAGAGACACGTGCGCCAAGCTCACTCTACGCGAAACGCACTGGGTGGGTTTGGTGGAGTGTCACCGGGAAGCGGCGGTCTTGAGTCGTTTGCTTGTTGAGATTGAAGGGCAAGGGGGGACGACTGCTATGGGCAAACAGTCCGGACACGTAAACGGTGAACACTCGTTTCACCAGAAAGCAGAAATCGGGCGCGTTATCTCACGCAGGGCAACGCTGGAGGCGACGGCGCAGGGACACGTCGAGTCCATCGAGGCGATTTGCGCGATGTTGCCCGAGGATATCAGAACTAACTCGGAGGTGAATTCTCCAGGAGGTAGTACTAGGAGTACCACCCTGGGTATCACTGGATGGCTCACCGGAGGTAAGGAAACGCCGGTCAAGGAAGTTGAGTTGACTTGTTTGGAAGCGCGCGCCGCCGCCGCTGAGGCGGAGGCTGATACGTTACGCACCCGTCTCGCAAAGAAAACCGAGGACTGCGCATCACTCGCGTTACGGTCAAAGCGACACGAGCTACGCGCCACAGAAGCGTCCCTGGTTCGATCCCGCGCCGTCGCGGAGTTGCGCGACGCGGAGCTTTCGCGAAACGAACTGGACCAGTCTACTACTGAAAAACTGGCGAAAGCTGAAGCGGCGGTTAAAAAGTCAACCGAGCAGTTACATCAAGCCCAAGCCGCGCTGGAGGACAGGGACGCGGCTTTGTCAGTAGGCTTGGCGGTAATAACAGCGGACCCGGAGGCGGCAAATTTGATGATGAAGGCGTCGGTTACGCAGTCTGGGGAGTATGGAAACGAAGCCGCGCGGAATATTAACACCGACGCCGACCAACCGTCCACGCCGTCGCCGCAGCGATCCTTCGGAGGCTTCGTGTCGAACGTCTTCGGAAGCGCGGAGAATGTTCCCAAAAAACAGGAGTCAGAGGTTGGCGATTTTGTCAACCTGAACAACCCGCTATCTCCCACTGGAAACGCGCGCACTCCCGGCGACAACGCCGCGACGCGGGTTCGTACGCGCAAACAGTCGCAAAAAAACGCGTCCGCGGGGGCCGGGACGTTGCGTTCGCCGTCCGCCGTCGCCGCGGCGGTCGCAGAGGCAACGAGGGCGATCGCGAGTACCCCGGGGTCGGTGGAAAGTGGGGTTGGAGGCTTTAGGGATTTTGCAGTGATGAGGGCATCGAACCTCGGTGACGCGTTTGTAGGAATGGACGACGTGGTTTCAACTCCGAGCGCCGGCGGGCGAAAACACAACCGCGGCCAAAACAAAGCGCGAAAGCAAATTCCGTGCACCTCTCCGGGCGGCGAAAGCACAGGGAGCGTGGGTACGCCGACTTGGCGATCCTCGCCGTATGGGCAACTAGCCTCGGACGACGTGATCGCCGCCGCTTTGGCGAACGCGGCGGCGTCTGCTTTTCTGGCGACGCCGGCGCCGGCGCCGGTGAGTTCGGAAAAAGTATCACCCCCGGTGTCGCCTTTCCAGGGCTTGCTCAACCTGTTTTCGCCGCGAAGGGTAAGTGTGGGTACAAATCATTCGCCACTGTCCTCCCAAAGAGGGTCCCAAAAACAAGAGGTGGACGAGGAGACGGAGGATTCGCAAGGCACGGAGGACGGGCTTGATTTTGCGAGGGAAAACTCGCAGCACACGACGCCGTCCGAAGCGACTCACAACGTGGCGCGAGTGGAAGAAGCGCGAGGAGAGTTGGTGACTCCTCACACACACAAAACGACCTACACGCGGGACACTGCGTACTCGCCGACGCACGACGGGGGTTTGAGTTCGTTTTCGCCGTATGCGCAAACAGTCTCGCGTTCGGCGAATCGATCGGCAAACACGCTTCCGGGTGGAAGTTCTTTTCTGCGCGAAGCCGAAAAGAAACTGATCGCGATCGACGTGAAGCGGGAATGGTTCGGTCTGCACGACGAGTTATCTCCAAGCTCCAAGAGATACGCGAGTCCTAAAGGGTGATAGTGGGAGGTACCTATAGTAGCGGGAGGTACCTATGGGGTACCCGTAGTGCACTTTATTTATGGAATAGTGATGACCACATCCAAACTACTTCTAATCTCGACTAAATGACTCTGCACTACCTACCTCCTTAACAAACTACTTACCCGCGCTGATCCACTTTTCCCGCGTGTCGTGATTACACAGCGGGCACCGCAAGGACGTGCTTCGTAGCCACCGGTCGACGCACTCGATGTGGAACCTGTGTCCACAGGTAAGCACGCGGTAGGTGTCGCCTACGTCGTATTGGTCGAAGCAAATATTACATGTTTCCCCGGTCTCACCGCCCCTGGCGAACCTCAACGCAGCAACAAGCTCCTCTTTCTCAAGCGGCATTGGGCCGGACAAAACACTCCGGTCCGCGGGGGAGTTCCGCCGCGCCTGTTTCACCTCATCCTTCAGCCTTTTCACCGGCCAGGCGCGCATCTCGGTGGGGGTGTGGAACCGTTCGAGTGGGAGCGCGTTGATTTCAGAAGGAAGGAGGGTGGGATTCAGCGATTTCGTTCGGTCGTCCCTACCACTCGCCGCCGCTCGCTGCCTTCGCCGCTCCCAGTCCGGGTCTCTTGACGGGCGCGTAGGGGGGCACAGCAGGTTTCCCATTACTGTGCGGAGTGGGGGGACGCACGCCGTCGCGCGTGCGTGGTCTGAATTCGGAACGAGCAGCGTCCACGTGGCCAAAAGCAGATTCTCGAAAAAGGTGGCACGAAAAGCCGACGAGCCATCACGAGTACCACGGTGCTGCAGCACTACTAGTGCTGCAGTACTCATCGAAAAAGCCACAGACCAAGTGGGCACTACTTATTATTGTAACAACATCTCGCCCTTATCACTGCAACCCCATAAGCAACGCCGCGTCCGCGTCCTCAGATGCTTCCTTTTGTTCCTGAGCGCCTTCTTCGCCCGGATTCCCCGGGTGCGTCACCGTTTCGGCGCCGGTTTCGCTCGGTTTCGCAAACGCGGCGCGCGGCGCGCTCGGCCCGCCGTCGCCGCGCGACGCGTTATGCGGCCCGTCCAGAACTTTGACGTCCTCTTTCCAAAGACACAGAAACTCGCGAACGCCGTCCGCTTCGTAGGTTACCATGTGCTGCAGCTCGGACGGGTCGTACGAGGTTACCTGCGCGACGTAGTGCACCTCATCCAAGGGCCAGTATATTTCGATGTTGTTCCCGACGCTCGCGCCGCCTTGTAGTGCCAGCATCGCGCCGACGGGGTACTTGCCGCACATGCGCTGCGCTTCGATTCGCAGGCACACGTCTTGCGAAGTAGGGCTGCTGCACACCCGGCACGCGCACCCTTCGATCTTCCGGTTGCCCCGCGCCACGGCTTCGTCCGCCGCCGCCGCCATCGCCGCCATCGCCGCGGCGGCGTCGCCGTTCTGGGTGTTTGCCTGTGGCAGCGCCGCCAAGGTTGCGGCGTCCATCAGGGACAACCCGGCTTTGGCTTTCGCGGAGAGATCTCTTGATTTAAGACTCTCCCCGGCAGCCGTGTTGGAACTACCGACAAGGTGCTCCTTCCCCGTGAACCCCAGCTGCGACTTCTCCCCAGACGCCTTTTCCCCGTGCTCCCCGACGCCACCGTCGCCCCCAGAGCTGGCGGGGGTCTGCGCGACGCTCTTCGGGGTTTTGTCCCCGTCCCCGCGGCCGTGCCCGTGCCCGCGTCCGCCGCTCTTCCCGCGCTGCGCGATGACAGGCGGGACGAACCCGTCGTCCCTTTGTTCGATATCCCGCAACGCTTCGTTAAGCGCCGAGTTGAACCGAGCTTTGTTCCGCACCGGCTCGCGCGCCTTCTCCGCGTACGCGAGTTTGAAATCAAGAACCTGGTCCTCCCGAACCCACCCGAAGGAGTTTTCGCCGTAGAAAATAACCAGGGATTCGCCATCCTGGCACGATGAAAAAGAAAGTGTCAGTCTCTCGGCAATGTGCATGAGGGATTGGTATGAGGGATTGGGAAGGGTATACCGTACTCCATAGTATACGTAACAGTCAGGGTAACAGTCCGAGGGAATGCGCCCTTCTGGTCGTAATGCTCCCTTCGCAGGACGAGTATGGGCAATCGCAGAGGCGGTGTGTGGTGATTGGGAAAGTTCCTCACCTTCCCCATCGCGCGCGTTTCGTTGGGCACCACGTCCCCGTCGCTGCCGCCTCCCAGACCAACATTCAACCCAGGCCAGAACGGGTGCCCGGGGAGCTTGGCCCAGACGATTTGCGATTTCAGCTTGTTCCGGAGGGTAATCCCGGCGACGGTGTAGGAGTCGTCGGTTGAGATGGGATCGATGGGGGCGCCTTTTCCGCTTTTCCCCCGCGGGGAGTCGACATTTCCAAAATCTTTCTTCACCTTTTGCGTTTTGCCAGAAAAGTGTCAGTCTTCTATGGTCAAACAGTCTTGGGATTTGGGAAATACAATACGTACCTTCTTCCCGGATGCGTGATCGCCGTGCGCGTGCGTGGTTTTGGTTTTCTTCGTCCTGTGATTGGCGTAGTCGTGTTCGTCGCCGTGCTGCGACGACGCCCTCGCCGCCACGGCTTCCGCGTTGGCGAAAACCGAAGCCTGCTCCGCCGCCGCCGCCGCCGCCATCATCGGCGCCAGCGCCGCTAAAGCGGCTTGCGCGGCGGCGGCGTCGCCCATGACTTGTTGCCCATACAGGGACGACCCATTGCCCAACGTGGACTGGTTAGGCGCGTTTCTTTTAACACCGCCCGAACCGTCACCAAGGTTCAATCCAGGGTGAGTCACCCCAGCCGCCACGGCGGCTTCCGCAGCGACCTCCATCGCGACCAACCGCGGCGGCGGCTGCCACCCCGCTTTGCGCAACGCGCAGACGCACTCCAGCGCGGTTTCTTTCGTGATTTGGTTTTGGGTACCGTCGGTTCGGGCGCCATTGGATATGAACTGCCCCAGGGTGGGCAACTGCGTGACCGGCAGGGGAAACGGTGACACGGGCGAGCCTTTTTACGTTTTGCCAGAAAAGGGTCAGTATTTCGTAACGTGGCCTGAGTAATTACTCTGGACATCGTCAAAACAGAAACAGGGAGTCTTTGATTCGGGAAACTTTTCAAAGTGCCTCACCTTTCCGCCCGTCCCCGGTGTTGAACGCGGCGGCTGGCCACGGCACGACGACGGGGGCGTCGAACGGCTGCGCGTTTGCCCCAGTCGCGTCGTACTTGGCCCTGTACGGCTGCGCCAACCGCTGGCCGATCCACCGCGCCGCGGGAACACACCCCAGGGATGACGCCAACGCGATCCACCGGTTGGATTCGTCGTCGTTCGCGGCTTCGGTAGCGTCGCCGAGAGAGGATAGTAACGGCGCGCTTCCCGGCCGCCTGGTTAACGTCCACCCAGGAGGCAAGCCCTGCAACCGCTCCGCGTCGTGCGCCTCCATCGGGGACAAGTCAGCCGCTTCGGTTAACGCACATGACCCTTTACTCGGAAAGAAACCCTGCACGACGTCGGAAAAAACCTGAATGTGCCCCCCCTCGTGTGCAGGTCGGCGGTTAAACACGAAGCTGTGTCTGGCGCTTATCGGCGCGCCGTCGGCGCCGAGACCGCCGCCCACGGATTCGGCGATGAGGGAATCTCGGGGGACGCCCGCGTCGTCCGCAAAAAGCACATCCGTGGGGTCGCCGTGCCGCGACCCCAACAGAAACACCCGCGGTTTCAAATCAGGCACGCCGAAGCTCGCCGCCGCGATTGTGCGGTGCGCCCACCGGTACCCTGAGATTGTAAAAATAAATGTCAGTCTCGTATGGGCAATCAGTCGGCGGAATGTGGTATTTGGGAAACACTTACCTAACCGCTCAAACTCGGACACGAGGTCGCACACCACGGGCACGGCTTCGCCATCCGCGGACTCCAGCAACGACGAAGGAGCTTCGATCAACACCCACGCCACGGGGGTTGTTTTCATTAGCCGCAACACTTGTTTCAGCTTGCTCGCCACCGAATCTTTGCTCCAGCTCTCCCTCCAGCTCCCTTCTAATTCGGCGTCCATCACCGAAGCGACTAAAAGGTCCACATCCGGTGGGAGCTTCTCCAACATGCTGGGTTCTTTGGGCTGGCAAATCCCTTGAAACCGCGCCGCTAAAACCTCCCGCGCCTCCCGGTGCGTTTCCGTTTGAAGAATGATCTGTGAGTGTAATTGAAAAGTGTCAGTCTTGTGTATCGCGATGTATGGACAAACAGTCAGGGCAGAGGTAAGACGTCCCTTCTGGTACGAGTATGGGCAAACAGTGTCGGGCGGATTTGAGAAAGCCCCAACACGTACCTCGTGCCCCGCGAGCGTCAACCCGTAGTCAAGAGCCCCGCACCCGCTGAACAGAGACGCGACTTTCAGGCGCCCGGAGGTGTACGCCTTTCGGGGAAGGGGAAGGGGACAGGGACGTGGGATTGGGGTTAGTGGGTCGCAGTGGGAGTTAGTGGGAGTTAGGGTCGAGTTAGGTTCGTCGAGGATGGCGCGTCGCCGCGGCGCGAAGAGTGATTACAAAAAAACGCCTGGCCTTGCCCAAAAAGAGGCTTCCCTTTTCCTCCTCTCCAAAACCCTGCCTGGCGGATTCCACCAGGGTGGCAAAATCCGAATGGGTGCCCGCGATGGGGTGTCCCCTGGTGGGTTTCGGAACGCGCGTTTCGCGTCGGGTTTGTGCGGTTCGTTTCGTAAGCCTGGCGCGATTGCGATGCGGGCTTTCGCGGTGGTGTGTGGTGTCGCGTGAACCACCCACGCGCGGATCGAACCACCACGGGGCTGACACAAAAACGACCCCAAACGCAATCGCCCGCCAAAAAACCGGGGCTGGCGGCCGCGGATCTGCGGGTCGGGGGGTCGGGTTCGCCCAGGGCGCGTCGCCTTGTGGCAACGATCGGTCTTGATATCGAGTACCAACCCTGTTACGAAGCGAACTGGGGTGATTTAAAGAGCACAAGGGGCTTACCAAGGTGTCCATCGCGCTTTTGCGTGACGCGCCGCGTGCGCAATGTCGCAATCGAGGAGCCACGATCGATCGATCGATGGGAGGATCGAGGCCCGCGGTGATGACGACGGCGGGTTCGCGGGTACGACTTCAGGCGATCGCGGTCCGCCTTTCGCGAATCCTTTCGCGACCGTAAAGTGAACCTGACTTGGAAGGCGAGGTCGACCACGCGGGAGAGGCGACGGGGCCTACCTCGCGCGATTGGGTGTGGGCGCGTGGAAAACGAGGGCATCCTCCTTGGAATGTTCTTTGCATGGGTCGACATGTCGCTTGGGGTAATCCAGTTCATAACATCGTCTCATCGTGTCAACCACGACTGGACCCTGCGAGTGATGTCTCCTCTCCTACTACCCGCCAGACCCACGCGCGCGCGCGTGGGACTCGCCATTTCGTTTCGTTCGCGCGATGGCCGGCCACCCGGGGGGTCCTCCTCAAAATCCACAAGACATGGACGCGTTGAGACGGAAACTCGCCACGCTCGGCGCCATCAACGAAGGGCTGCGTGACGAAAACGAAGAGCTGCGAGGGAAAGCCACCTCGATGGGTGGTGGTGGTGGTGACACTGCGTCGTCCGGACGAAACGCCGAGACACTAAAAGGGTTGCAGACTTGTTTGGACGATTCCAAACAAGTCATCGCCTCACTGACCAGGCAACGGGATGAGCTAGAGGAACAGGTGCTTGAAACGTCGACCGACGGTTCCGATGTGAAGAAGAAACTCGAGGCTAGTCAAGATCGGCTACGAACGCGCGAACGCGAGCTGGAGGCCCAAAAAAGAGAGGTTGGTGCGTGCAACGGCGAGCGACGTAAGCTCGAGTTGAGGGTAACAGACGCGCTCAGGGAGAGGGACGGTGTGATGACTAAACTGAAAAAGATGGAAACGCAAAGCCGGTTCGCGGCTGAAGATCACGAAAAAGAAAAGAGAGAAGCAACGTTGATCATTACCGATTTGCGCCGGCGCGCGACGTTGACGGAACAGAACGCGGCGAATGAACGAACGTCACTACGACAGCACCTGGAAGCGGCGACAAACGCTGCCGAGGCTGCTTTCGGGGAAGAAGCGAAACACGCGTTGGGTGCTTTCGAGAAAAGAACCACCGCGGCGGAGGCGGAGGCGGCGCGGTGTCGCCGTTTAGCCGACGAAGCGAACAGCGCCCTTCGCGCCGCTTCGGATGCTTTCGAAGCGGACCTAGCCGTGGCGGAGGTTCGAGCCCGGAAAGGGGAGGGTTTAGGACGGTCCGTAGACGCCGCGGTTGCCGAGGCGCTTGGGGAAACCGCGTTTCTGGTTTCCAGCGCGAACAAACGCGCGAGCCGGCTACAAACGGAGTTAAAGGAATTAACAACCGATACAGACTCGCGGGTCCGGGCGCTTGCGGACCAGGTTGAGGGTTTAGGTGGAAAACTAGCACAGCGTACGGCGAGGGTTGACGCGTTGACACGAGAACTCGCGACGAGCGCGGAACGTTTCTCGCGAGTCACTCTGGACCACCAGGGCGTTGTCGACGCCCTGCGAGCTCGAGTAAAGGCGACCGAGTCGGAGTCGGCGCGCGCGAACGCGGCGGCGGCGGCGGCGGCGGCGGCGGCGGCGGAAAGTAACGAACGCGATGAGCTCTTTTCGGCGAACGAGAAACGACTGGTGGAGGCTGAGGAAACACTCCGCTCGCTGGTACTGCAGAACACGGAAACCAGTGTAAGT
>Ga0307488_10001591_pt1 | contig 18988 bp, 17 predicted proteins | sample SB02metaG_FD_202248 | JGI IMG/M metagenome (GOLD analysis project Ga0307488, IMG submission 202248) | Sea-ice brine microbial communities from Beaufort Sea near Barrow, Alaska, United States - SB 0.2 | ecosystem: Environmental > Aquatic > Marine > Coastal | place: USA: Alaska | collected... | reverse complement strand
GTACAAATTACTCGGCATACCACGGGACGACCGAGGTGCTCGCATTCGCCGGTTAATGGAAAATTACAATTTCTTTGGCGCACCGGCGGCCATATTCTGTTTTGTCGACCGGCAGATGGGACCGCCCCAATGGTCAGACCTGGGCATGTTTCTGCAGAGTTTCATGTTGCTGGCGACTGAGGCTGGCCTTGCGACCTGCGCCCAGGAAGCCTGGGCGACCCGGGCGGACACAGTCAGCGAACTGGTTGGCGCCCCTGCTGAGCAGATGCTGTTCTGTGGCGTTGCCATTGGTTACGCAGACGAAACGGCTGCGGTCAACAGCCTGGTGGCCGACCGTGCACCATTGGCTGAATTTGCTACCTTTGTAAAATAGTCCTGTTCCCCGTCAGGGCTTCAATGTGTTCTAATCACCACTACATTTGTAGGGTTATAGGTGCAAGTGCCGCCTGAGCCGCTGCTGGAGTGGACCGCACAATCTACTAATAATGATAAGAACTTCGCCATTGAGCAGGAGCATGACCTTAATGTCAGAGACACCCTCGGCCGCCAGCACTGGCAAGCCGCCCAAGTTGTTTACAAAATCTTACACCCGCTATGTACTGGGTGTTCTGGTGGTGGTGTACGTCTTCAATTTCATCGATCGGCAGATTCTTGCCATCCTGGCCCAATCCATCAAGACTGACCTGGGCCTTTCCGATACAGAAATCGGCGCCCTCAGTGGCGTCGCCTTTGGCATCTTCTACGCCACCCTGGGCATTCCCATTGCCCGTCTTGCCGACAAGTATTCACGGGTCAATATCATCACCATCTCGCTGGGTATCTGGAGCCTGATGACGGCACTGTCTGGCCTGGCCGGTAACTTCTGGCACCTGCTCGCCGCCAGGATCGGCGTCGGTATCGGCGAAGCCGGCGGCAGCCCGCCTTCGCACTCACTGCTGGCGGACTATTTTCCTGTCAACGAACGGGCCAGCGCACTGGGCGTCTATGCCCTTGGCATACCCGTGGGTATTTTGTTCGGCAACCTGGCTGGTGGCTGGATCGAAGAATTTTTCGGCTGGCGCTACGCCTTTTTCCTGGTAGGTGTGCCCGGCATCATCCTCGCCATTGCTGTCAAAATGACCATTAAAGAGCCGCCGCGCGGCTACTCTGAGGGGCGGGTCAGCACCGCCAAACAGGTACCTTTTATGGAGGTTCTGCGCACCATGTGGGCCTTCAAGTCCTTTCGCCAGATCTCCCTGGGTGCGGCAACCCAGGCGTTTGTCGGCTATGGCGCCATCGCCTGGATGCCCTCGTTCCTGATTCGTGCCCACGGCATGAGCACCGGTGAAGTGGGTACGGCGCTGGGGCTTATCATCGGCATTGCCGGTGGTATCGGCACCCTCAGCGGCGGCTTTCTGGCTGACAAGATGGGCCACAGGAATATGGGTTGGTATATGTGGATTCCGGCCATCGGCTTTCTGATTGCGGTGCCATTCAGCATCGCTGTTTTTACCATCGATAATCTGTATGTGATTCTGGCGCTGTACACAGTGCCGGCGCTGATGAGCAATCTCTATACTGGCCCGACCTTTGGCATGACTCAGTCACTGGCACCACTGGCCATGCGCGCCGCCGCTTCCGCCCTGCTGTTGTTTATTATCAACATTATTGGTCTGGTGCTGGGGCCCACTACTGTCGGTATTCTCAGCGACCTGTTCCAGACCATGTTCAATATGACCGATGTGGAATCACTGAAGACGGCCCTGTTAATCTGCGGCTTTGTGTATCTGATCTCGGCCTTAAACTACTATCTGGCAGGCAAACACCTGCCCGGCGACCTGAAACGCGCGCAGGCTGCAGAATAACCACCAAGAGGCTCACTCATGACAACTAACAGTACTGCAATGCCGCAAGAAGAAGAGGACCTGGTCTGCGTTTCGCTGGAACTGGCAGCAGAGGCAGCCGGGGATATTTCAGCGGCTATTTATGTTGATTATTTTGCCCGCTGCCCAGGCTCCGAGGCACTCATGTCGCACATAGATCACCTGGTTCGAGGCAAGATGCTGGAGGAGGTTTTTCGGCTGCTGATGACTCAAAATTATGCCGAAGAGCAAGGTTACCTGAACTTCGAGATGCGCAATCACAGGCTGGCCTACAGTGTTGAGGCACATATGTATGGCAATCTGCTTGATGCCATCCTTGCCACTGTCCGCACCGCCGTGGGTGACGACTGGACAACCGCATTTGAGGCGGCCTGGCAAAAACGCCTGGCAGACCTCAGCGCAGAAATCAGCGCCCGGGTCAGTTAGGGAACCTCTGATCAGAGGTTCCTTAGGACTGCGCTGATTCCGGCTATTGCGGAACGGTAATTTCGATCATGGCGCGCTGGTTAATTCGCCCGGCAAGTCTCGACAGAAGATTTGTCAGGCGGAACTGCCAGCCATATTTGTGCGTAAAGCGTGCATAAACCCGCCTGATCAGATCCGGGTCGGTGACGATGCTGGCATGACCCTGGAGGATTTCGCCGGCGACTAATTTGCCGCTGTAGTTGCAGACCGCCAGACTCACACGACCATTGTTGCGCAGGCGTTTCACCTTGCCTGCACGGGCTTCGGAAAACACATAATAACGTCCCTGCAGTTCCGCTATCCAGACCGGCGTGCTGACCTCTGCGCCACTTTTACGATAAGTGGTGAGACTGACGTAAGGTACAACCGCCGGATCAAAAGCACTCATAGGTTTACCTGTTGCACGGTTGGCGGGAAAGTGACCCGAGATATTACATGATGTCTGACTGGCAAACCATGGCGGAAATCTACCCCCCTAGTCATGCACGGACAAGGCATTACCCCGATACAAGAACTGGTATATCGACTGTTGCAGGCGCTCAACCTTGCGCTCCAGATCAACGGTTTCGTTCATATAAGTAGGGGGGTCGGAACACAGGTTGCGAATCCGCAGACTGCAATCGAGGTTACGGCACAGGGTATTACCAATAGTGATGCGCTCATCGCTACCACGCACCAGCAAACTGAACATAGCCGTACCGTTGGTACGGTGTACATGATGACACCAGGCGCACATTTCATAGCGGGGCCGCCGACTACTGGGACGGCTGCAGCGCAAGGCCACACCACGCAGGGCGCCATTGGCCAGGGGCACCACCATATAGCCCCTGTGGCCAGCAGGATGGAGCCAGCCAAAATAGTCGAGTACACCCCAGTCGACAGCTGCCAGATTAGGCACCACGGGTTTTCGTTGACCTCGTTCGCGATCGTCGTGGAAGGCGGCACGGATTTCTTCTGGCGTAAGGACCTGCATAACTTTTAAACAAATACCCTGGAACAAAAAACCAGGCCGTATAATACCGTACATCAACTATCCCAGGTCAAATCTGCCTGACCACCAGCGCCGTAACTGCGAGAGCCGGTCCCTTGCCTTCGCAGTTCCGAGCGCTGCCCTTCACATACTGTTGACTGCTGCGGTGGCGGCACCAGCAGTGTTATCAAGGACAATTTTGTCGGCATTGCGCTGCACCAGCGACTTGCCAATACCCTTGACGGCGGTCAGTTCCTCAATCAGATAGAATCGCCCATTTTGCTCACGATAGGCCACAATCGCCTCGGCCTTATGCAGGCCAATTCCTTCCAGCACTGTCGCCATGGTGTGGGCATCATCTTCATTGATGTTGGTGGTCGCAGCCACGTCGACCGCCGCACCGGTCTGCTCAGCGGCCGTCGCCCACTGGCTGCACAACAGCAGTATGAGCGCCATAAAAACTATTGCTCGAAAATTGCTTACCCAAAAATCAACAGCCCGAAAATCAACAGCTCGAAAATCAACAGCTCGCCAATTATTCATACTCATCTCCTTGTTAAGAAGGGCATTAACAGCACCCCAAAAGTAACTACCTGTGTGAGTTGCAGCTCACGAGGCTTACCTTAGGGGATTGCGAAGGGGCACAGCAGCGGTGGAGGGCTGCCCGGCCTGTGAGCAGATACAGGCAAGCAGAACGGGCGCCCTGCCCGGCGCTGCGACAGCGATTTGCAAAAAGATAAGGGCTGAAGGCTGGCGCCAGCATGGCCAATTGCGGGTACTGGCCAGGACAAATGGGTTATTCGCCCTCGAGACCAAAAATGGCATGGATGGTGCCCCAGCCTTTACAGACAGGGCAGTGCCAATGGAGTTTTTTACCGTCGAAACCACACTCATGGCAGCGATAAGCCGGCTTGTCGGCGACCAGGGCTTCGGCAAAACTGCGCAGGATAGACAGGTTCTGCTTCGCCACACCACTGGTATTGTCGATATGCAGGTCGATCAACTGGGTGAGGCCGCGGATGGTGGGGTTGCGCTTCAGGTGATTGGCAATAAATTTTGCCATGGCCTCATCACCAGACGCTTCACGAATACTGCTCGCCAGGGTCAGGACGATGGAGATTGACGGTGTCTGCGCCAGGCAGGCGCGCAGGTACCGCTGCACTTGCTCCGGGGTTGCGCCACCCAGCTCAGCCGCCTTAAGCAGGTCTGGCAGGGACTCGGGAACATAGAGGGGGCTTTGATCCTTGATACGCTGCAATGCCCTCACAGCCTCAGGAAAGCGCTCTTGTTGTAACTCCAGCTGCCCTAGCAGCAAACTGGTACGGGCGTTCTTCGCATCATGACCAATGGCATCCCGCAATGCTTCGCGGGCCGACTCAATTTGCCGCGCCGCCAGTTGTACCTGGGCGATTTCACAATAGTAGTGCGAGATCGCCTGATCGTACCTGGCACCGTCATCGCCACCGGCCAACTTCTCGCTGACGGCGATGGCCTTGTACCACTCTTTCTCACGCTCATAGACCTCAACCAGCAGGGCAAGGCCCTCCTGGGCAATCAAGTCGTGGCGTTGGGCAAGCTCCAACAGCAATTCTTCGGCGCGATCCAGCAGCCCCGCCAACAGATAATCCCGCGCCAGTTCGAGCTGGACATTACCAACAACAGAATCTTCGAGGGCGCCGTGGGCCAGGATGTTCTGGTGGATAACAACCGCCTTCTCTACCTCGCCACGGCGGCGCAGCAAACTGCCCAGCGCCAGGTGGGTCTCAATGGTGTCCTGGTTAACCCCCAGGTCTTCGATAAAGCGGGTGACGGCACGGTCTGGCTCTTCATTCAGCAGGTAGTTCAGGCCGGCATAATAATGGGGCCCGGAGGGTGGCTCTTCGGGCGACAGTGTATCCTTGCGCTGACGCCGACCCAGCCACCAGCCGCAGCCAATGGCAGCCACAATGAGGAGATATAACAAGCCGTTTTCCATGGGGCAAAGACCTGGCGTCAGGTGGACTTGGGTGTATTGGCGGTCACGCTGGCACTGGCACGGGCCTTGTCCAGGTCCTGCCGGGTTGCCTCAACAGCCTTGCGGGACTTGCGGGCGTCCAGCTTAAGGCGGGTATTGGTCACCATGTTGAGGACCACACCAAACAGCACACCAAGCACAAAGGCTAACAGCACCCACCAGGCCACCGGCCATTCAGGCGAACGCAAAGACAAAAACGTTAATGCCACGGGTGAACTGTTTTCGGAAGCTGCGAGTAGCACCAGAATAAAGACCAGGGCCATTATCAGGCGGAAAAACCATTTTTTCAGCAGAATCATTGGGTCTCCGGAATAACAAAATTCGGGCAAAAAAAAGCAGCCACGTAGCTGCCAGTTTAGATCACACAGATATTCATTGCCGCTTTTTTTTAGGCGGCCACTTGTCACACCGCAGGCTTTAACCTACTTCCTTGCGCAAGGTCTCCTTTTCCAGACCCAGATTAACCCGGTCCTTCAACTCTTTACCCGGTTTGAAATGGGGGACAAATTTGCCCGCCAGTTCAACTTTTTCACCGGTTTTAGGATTGCGACCAAGTCGGGGTGGCCGAAAGTGAAGCGAGAAACTGCCAAAGCCACGGATCTCAATACGATCCCCAACCGCCAGTGCCTCGGCCATCTGGTCCAGCATCATCTTTACTGCCAACTCTACATCTTTGGCAGAAAGTTGATGCTGAACGCCAGCTATCCTCTCAATCAGTTCCGACTTGGTCATCCTAATACTTACCCCGCCTAGTCGGACGAGCCCTGGTCCATTTGCTGCTTGATCAGGTCACCAATAGTGGTGGGGCTTACTTCTTGCTCTTTCTCGCGGTGCTCTTTCACGGCCAGATCTTCATCAGCCATGTCCTTCGCTTTAATGGAGACGCCCAGGATGCGGTTCTTGCGATCCACACTGATAATCTTCACTTCCACTTCTTCACCGACACTCAGCGCATTACGTGCGTCTTCAACACGGTCCTGGCTGATTTCAGAAGCCTTGAGGATACCGTCTACTTCAGCAGCCATTTCGATCACAGCTTGCTTGGCATCAACTTCCTTGACCTTACCCATAACGATGGCGCCACGCTCATTGACAGCCACGTAGTTGGTGAAAGGGTCTTCTTCCAACTGCTTGAGGCCCAGAGAAATACGCTCACGCTCTGCATCAATGGACAGAATCACAGTCTCAATCTCATCACCCTTGGTGAAGCGACGTACGGCCTGCTCGCCTGGCTCGTTCCAGGAGATATCGGACAGGTGTACCAGACCATCAATGTTGCCTTCGAGGCCAATAAAGATACCGAAGTCAGTGATGGACTTGATGTAACCCTTGATATGGTCGCCTTTGTGGTGCTGGACCGCAAACTCTTCCCATGGGTTGCCCTGGCACTGCTTGATACCAAGACTGATACGACGACGTTCTTCGTCTATATCAAGGACCATAACTTCCACTTCATCACCTACCTGAACAACTTTGCTCGGGTGGATGTTGCGGTTAGTCCAATCCATTTCGGACACGTGTACCAGGCCTTCAACACCCTCTTCGAGCTCGGCAAAACAGCCGTAGTCGGTGAGGTTGGTGACTTTCGCCATGGTGCGGGTGCCTTCGGGGTAGCGGTTGGTGATCAAGACCCATGGATCTTCACCCAGTTGCTTGAGACCCAGGGAAACACGGTTACGCTCACGGTCAAACTTCAGGACCTTGACATTGATCTCGTCGCCAACGGCAACGATTTCACTTGGATGCTTGATACGCTTCCAGGCCATGTCGGTGATGTGCAACAGACCATCAACACCGCCGAGATCGACAAACGCGCCGTAATCGGTGAGGTTCTTGACGATACCCTTAACTTCCTGGCCTTCCTGCAAGCTTTCGAGCAACTGCTCGCGCTCTGCACTGTTTTCTTCTTCAAGTACGGCACGACGGGATACAACAACGTTGTTACGCTTCTGGTCCAGCTTGATAACCTTGAACTCGAGCTCTTTACCTTCCAGGTGTTCTGTTTCGCGCAGGGGCCGTACGTCAACCAGTGATCCAGGCAGGAACGCCCGAACATCACGGATTTCGACGGTGAAACCGCCTTTAACACGACCACTGATAATACCTTTGATGACTTCCTGCTTCTCGTAGACTTTCTCAAGCATCATCCAGCTTTCAGCACGTTTGGCCTTCTCTCTGGACAAGCGAGTCTCGCCGAAACCGTCATCAACGGCTTCCATGGCGACCTGTACGGTGTCTCCGATGGCGACTTCAAGATTGCCGGCATCGTCTAAAAATTGAATGCGGGGAATAACGCCTTCTGATTTCAGGCCAGCATGGACTGTAACCCATTCACTATCGATATCGACCACCAGGCCGGAGATAATGGAGCCGGACTGCATATCGATGGTTTGCAGGCTCTCTTCAAAGAGATCCGCAAAACTCATTTCTGTCATTTCTGTCATTTCACTCATGGATGGTTTCCCGAGCCAATTGGCTCACTTCAGCCGCCTTTCCCAACACGCTTCCGACGTCGGCGGGTCTATACACAAAAAGGGACAATATCGAGAATTTCGGATGGTTTCTTCGATCTGGCCCTACCGTTTACTGCTTTTTCAAATCTGTTCTGGCGATCTCCAGGCTATTTACGCCTGCTGGTCCACTGCTGCCGCCAGTCCTAACCTTGTCCGGGCTGCGGCTAATACTGTCGCAAACACCTGGTCCAGGGCCATCTCTGTGCTATCCACAACCAGGGCATCAGGAGCGGGTTTGAGTGGCGCAACGGCGCGATTCATGTCCTGCTCATCCCGAGCTTGAATGCTGAGAAAAAGGGCGTGAAGACTAACACCCATTCCCTTATCTTTCAACTGCTTGTATCGGCGTTCAGCCCTCGCCTCGGCGCTGGCTGTCAGGTAGATCTTCAGGACCGCATCGGTGAACACCACGGTACCCATATCCCGACCATCAGCGACCAGTCCCGGCGCCATGGCAAAAGCTCGCTGGCGCTGGATCAGGACATTCCTCACCTGGGGAAAACGTGCCACCATGGAGGCATCAGTACCCGCATCATCCGTACGAATCAGGCGCGTCACCGCCTCACCTTCCAGCATCACCTGCAAGGGCTCCTCAGCATCATCGGTGGCAACAAAATTCACATCCAGCTGGGCGGCGATATCAGCCAGCGCCCCTTCATCAGCCAGGTCTACCCGGTGTTTACGGGCCGCCAGGCCAATCAACCGGTATAACGCACCACTATCCAGGATATGAAACCCCAGGGCGGCAGCCAGGCGATGAGTAATGGTACCCTTACCTGAACCACTGGGACCGTCAATGGCGATAACCGGCACGCTCTGGGCTGGATGAGAGGTTAAATTGGAGGTCAAATCAGGTGTTTTTTCACTCATAATGGGTCTTCCTGCCTGGCGTCGGCTGAACTGTCTGCTGAGAGGCTGGCAACGGCCGGTGTGTCACGGGCAGCCCGGCGACTCAGGACGGTGGAAAAATGATCCCGGGCAGACTTTGCCCGAGTAAAGACGGCCATCAGCTCATCCGCCTGGCCCGACTCAATCATGCCACGCAGATCCTGCAGCGCCGCCATATAGCGGTCAAGAATGGTCAGCACCGGGCCACTGTTGGCCTGGTAGATATCGCGCCACATCACCGGGTCGGAGGCCGCAATACGGGAAAAGTCCCGCAGGCCACCAGCGGCGTATTCAAAAATCTCCAGCGAGTCACCTTGCATCGACAGGGTATCAATCAGGGCATAGGCCAGCAAATGTGGCAGGTGACTGGTCTGGGCCAGTACCGCATCATGGTGTTCAGGGCTCATCTCAACCACATCAGCACCCGCCGCCAGCCAGAAGTCGGCCAGCCGCCTGACTGCCTGCGACTCAGTCTCGACCACCGGCGTCAGAATCACCTGGTGGCGCACAAACAACTCAGGGTTGCTGGCCTTGACCCCATGTTGTTCCGAGCCGGCGATTGGGTGACCGGGCACCAGCCGCGGCAACAGGGTCGGCGCGCAGCGCCGGGCAGCGTCAAGCAGGGGTGCTTTGACACTGCCAACGTCAGTAATGATGGTGTTGGCAGCAGTGCTGCCGGCCAGATCCACCAGCACCGCCTCCATGGCCAGTACCGGCACTGCGATAATCACCAGGTCAGCCTGCGCAGCGGCAGTCGCAACCGAGTCGGCAGCAAGATCAATCAGCCCCATCTTCAGTCCCAGCGCCAACTCGGCCTCTGACTGGTCAAAAGCCACTATCTGGGCGGCGAGACCCCGGGCTTTGATGGCAGCGGCAATAGAGCCGCCCATCAGCCCCAGGCCAATCACCGCAACACGGTCAAATGGCTGGAAAGCAGATTCTGGCAAGACCTCAGCGCCCATCCAGAACCTTGGTCAGCGCAGTAATAAACCGTTGATTTTCGGCGGGCAAACCCACAGTGATGCGCAGGTGCTGGGGCATCTCGTAGACCCCCACAGGCCGGACAATAACACCTTCGCGTAACAGCGCCTGATAGATCGGCTCGGCGGCCTGGCCCATATCCATCGCCAGGAAATTCCCCGCCGAGGGAATATAGTCGAGGTTCAGCTCAGCACAGGCATTGGTCAACAAAGCCATGCCATCATGGTTAGCCCGCACCGCCGCGCGCACGTGCGCCTGGTCACCAAGGGCGGCAACTGCCGCCACCAGCGCCATGGCATTAACATTAAAGGGCTGGCGTACCCGATTCAGCAGATCGGCAATCACCGGACTGCAGACGCTAAAGCCAACCCGCAGGGCGGCAATGCCATAAGCCTTGGAGAAGGTTCGAGTGACAATCAGGTTGGGGTAACGGGCCAACAATGCGACGCCATTCGGGTAGTCCGCGACATCCACATATTCACAATAGGCTTCGTCCAGTACCACCAGTACATGGTCTGGCACGCGATCCAGAAACCCCGTCAGCTCCCCGGCGGTCAGCCAGGTGCCAGTGGGGTTATTCGGATTGGCAATAAACACCATGCGGGTCTTGCTGGAGATGGCCGCAAGTGTGGCCTCAAGGTCCTGGCCGTAGTCTTTGGCGGGTATCACCGTCAGGGTCGCACCCTGGGCCATGGTCACCAGCGGATAGACGACAAAGGAGTGTTGCGAGACGATGGATTCCAGACCGGGGCCGAGAAACACCCGAGCCAGCAGTTCAAGCAATTCGTTGGAGCCGTTGCCGATAGTCAGCATGGAAGTGGGTACATCCAGAAATTCGCTGAGCTTGGCTTTTAAATGGTAGGCACTGCCATCAGGATAACGGGCCAACTCAGGAATCACGTCTGCCAGACTGTTGATAACAGCAGGGCTAGGTCCTAAGGGGTTTTCATTGCTGGCCAGCTTGATGACATCGGTGAGCCCTAACTCGCGCTGCAGCTCTTCCACGGGCTTGCCCGGCTGATAGGGTCGCAGACCGCGGATGCCCGGTGCAGCAAGCTCAAAATAATCACAGGTCATAGCCGTTTCGCCTTCTCATTAGCCGATTTTTATTAACGCTGAACAGACGCTAATTTGCCGCTTACTGCCTAATATCCAGCAGCCCGGTGGCCGCTGTTTTTTGAATCAAGGAAACTTTTCAAATCAAGGAAACTTTTAAATCAAGGAAACTTTTAAATCAGGAACGCTTAAGAACGGGTAATGGCGCGGGGATAGGAACCAAGCATTTTCACTTCCAGGGCGTCACTGTCGATTTCACCGATCACCTGGGCAACAATCTCGTCTTCAGCATGGCCTTCAAAGTCGATAAAAAACACATAGGACCACATACCGGTTCTTGAGGGCCGTGTCTCGATAGAGGTCAGCGACACATCATGGCGGTGAAAAGGCTCAAGCAACTTGTACAGCGCACCTGGCTGGTTATGGGTAGACACCATGATCGAGGTTTTGTCTTTACCGCTGGGGCCCACAGCCTCGCGACCCACCACTATAAAACGGGTGGTGTTATCGGACTCGTCTTCAATTTTCTTCGACAGAATGGTCAGGCCATAGGTCTCGGCAGCAATCTCGCCGGCGATGGCGGCAACATTTTCTTCTTCAAGAATATGCCGTGCAGCCTCGGCATTACTGGTGGCGGTAATCCGTGGCACTCGCGGGTAATGGCCATCCAGCCAGCGCCGGCATTGGCCGAAGGTCTGCTGGTGAGCGTAAATTTTGGTGATTTTGGCGGGATCAGTGCCCGGCGCAATCATCAGGTGATGATGGATACGCAGCTCAACTTCGCCGCAGATGCGCAGGGATGAACTGAGGAAATTATCCAGGGTATGGCTGACAACACCTTCGGTGGAGTTTTCCACTGGCACCACACCGTAATGGCAGTTTTCTGCCGCCACTTCACGGAACACATCGTCGACGGTGATCATGGGCACACCGACAACCGCATGGCCAAACTGTTTCAGGGTGGCCAACTGGGTAAAGGTGCCTTCTGGTCCCAGATAGGCCACCTTCAGGGGTTCTTCGAGAGCGAGGCAGGCTGACATGATCTGGCGATACACCTGCATGACTTTCTCATCACTCAGAGGGCCGGGGTTCTTGGCAGCAATATTGCGCAATACCTGAGCTTCGCGCTCAGGCCGGTAAAAAATCGGCGCCACATCACCAGACGCCGCCTGCTTGACCTCAGCAACCTCCAGCGCACAGCTGGCACGCTCGTTCAGCAGCCCAAGGATTGCGGTATCCAGCGCATCAATGCGCTGGCGCAGCTGGTCGAGTTGTTCACCGGCGTCAGGCATATTCAACTGTCCTAGCTGTCCAACTCATCGTCGTCTGCGTCATCGTTGCCATAAGCATCGTCATCATCGTCGTCTTCCGGCTCTTCTTCATCCAGCTCTTCTTCATCCAGCTCCGCAGAAGAGCTGTCATCAACAGCGGCGACAGGTCGGGTAGGCGCGGCAATCCGGGCTGGCTCGCCATCAGTGCCTGGCACGGCATCTTCGTCAATCACCAGGTCAGCTTCTTCAACCCTGGCAAGACCGACGAGCTTTTCATCACCACCCAGGTTGATCAGGCGGACACCCTGGGTATTACGTCCCTGGGTCGAAACTTCTTCGCCACGAATACGTACCAGCGTGCCCTGGTCACTGATAAGAATAATTTCATCACCGGAGAAAATCTGGATAACACCCACAACCGGGCCGTTACGCTCGCTGACTTTCATGTAGATAACACCCTGCCCACCGCGACCAATGACCGAGTAGTCTTCCAGAGTTGAGCGCTTACCATAACCACTTTCACTGCCAATCAGCAGTTCTGCATCTGGCTGCGGGATAATCAGTGAGATCAGGGTCTGGTTCTGCTTCAGCTTAATACCACGAACACCGCGGGCGGTTCTGCCCATGGCGCGAACATCAGATTCCTTGAAGCGTATTGCCTTACCACCACTGGTAAACAGCATGACGTCAGAATCACCCTGGGTAATGGCGGCACCTACCAGGGTATTTTCGTCTTCCAGTTCAATGGCGATCAGGCCCGATGAGCGCCTGCGGGCAAACTCCATCAACGGGGTTTTCTTGACCGTACCATTGCCCGTGGCCATAAACACAAACTGGTCTTCACGGTATTCTTTGATGGGCAGCATGGTGGTGATTTTTTCGTCGTCCTGCAGCGGCAGGATATTCACCACCGGCCGACCGCGGGCGGCACGGCTGGCAACGGGAATCTCAAACACCCGCAACCAGTAGACTTTGCCACGGTTGGTAAAACACAAGATGGTGTCATGGGTACTGGCCACCATCAAATGCTCAATATAGTCTTCGTCTTTGACGGAACTGGCGGACCGGCCGCGGCCACCGCGGCGCTGGGCCTGGTAGTCGGTAATGGGCTGGGTCTTGGCATAACCGGAGTAAGACAGGGTGACTACCATGTCCTGCTCGGTGATCAGGTCTTCCGTGGTCAGGTCTTCCTGGGAGGCGATAATTTCCGTCAGACGGTCATCACCATATTCTTCGCGCACAGCGGTCAACTCTTCACGGATAATCTCCATCAGCCGTTCCGGGTCAGCAAGGATTATCAGCAGTTCAGAAATAGTCCCAACAATCTCTTCGTATTCAGTCAGCAAGCGCTGTTGCTCGAGGCCCGTCAGTCGGTTCAGGCGCATCTCAAGGATGGAATGGGCCTGCTCGGGTGACAGGTAATAGTCGCCGTTTTCTTTCAGGCCATAACGCTCGTCCAGCTCATCAGGGCGAGCTGCATCGGGGCCGGCTTTTTCCAGCATGCGCTGGACGTTTTCTGAGCGCCAGGGTGTGGCAACCAGGCGATCCCGGGCCTCGAGAGCGTTATCGGAGCTCTTAATCAGCTCGATCACCGGGTCAATATTCGACAATGCCACTGCCAGGCCTTCAAGGATATGACCTCGGGCCCGGGCTTTGCGCAGCAGGAACACGGTGCGCCGGGTAATGACCTCACGGCGGTGCAGGACAAAAGCCACCAGAATTTCCTTCAGGTTCAACACCCGTGGCTGGCCTTCAACCAGCGCTACCATGTTGATACCAAAGACATTCTGCAACTGGGTCTGGGCATAGAGATTGTTCAGAACCACTTCACCCGTTTCGCCACGGCGCAGTTCAATGACAATCCGGGTATCGGTAGACGATTCGTCACGCAACTCCGAAATACCTTCAATTTTCTTTTCCTTGACCAGTTCGGCAATCCGCTCGATAAGGCGCGCGCGGTTCAGCTGGTAGGGAATCTCTTTGATAATCACCGTGTCACGATGGGTCTTGGGGTCGGTGATGATTTCACAGCGGGCTCGCACCTGAATGCGCCCGCGGCCCGTACGATAGGCCTGGACGATACCGGCACGGCCATTAATAATGGCACCGGTGGGGAAATCCGGGCCCTGGATATGCTCCATCAGGCCTTCTATATCGATATCCGGGTTATCAATCAGCGCCAGACAACCATTAATAACCTCGGTGAGATTGTGCGGCGGTATATTGGTGGCCATACCAACAGCAATACCACTGGAACCATTCACCAGCAGGTTCGGCACCTTCGATGGCAGCACGATGGGCATCTGCAGCGTGCCGTCATAGTTGTCAGTGAAATCGACGGTTTCCTTATCGAGATCGGCAAGCAGCTCGTGGGCGAACTTCTTCATGCGAATTTCGGTATAACGCATGGCGGCGGCGCTGTCGCCGTCCAGAGAACCAAAGTTACCCTGGCCATCTACCAGCGGGTAACGCATGTTAAAGGTCTGCGCCATCCTGACGATGGTGTCATAAGCCGCGGTATCACCGTGGGGGTGGTATTTACCGATGACATCGCCAACGATACGAGCCGACTTCATATAAGCCCGGTTATAGACGTTGTTCAGCTCACTCATGGCAAACAACACCCGTCGGTGCACCGGTTTAAGCCCGTCGCGAACGTCAGGCAGGGCTCGGCCGACGATGACGCTCATGGCATAGTCCAGGTAGGACTGCTTGAGTTCATCTTCGATGTTGATTGTTGTTATTTCGTTATCAGATTCTGACATGCTTTGAACGGTCTACTCTTATCATTGTCGACTAAAAAACGACCTGCTAACCACTGCCTGCAAGTCATGAAAAATGACTGCAACAATGACTAAAAAAGCGCCGCCTGTTCCCCTCACACAATCGCGCAATGATACCACGGCAACCCACCTAAACACACACCGAGTTTAGTTTTTGGCCATGCCAGGCTAATTCGCAGGTATAATGCCCGCCAGTCCGCAGGGGATGTCCTGCGCCTGCACGTTATTAGTCTGAGCGTTCGCCTGAGCACATCATTCATCCGCAAGCCAAGTAGTGATCCACATGACCCAAACCACCGCCATTCATCTCGTCAGCCCGTCCTGGATTGTGCCCGTCATACCCGCCGGTGTGGTCCTGGAAAACCACTCACTGGTACTGGCAGGCCAGCATATTCTGGCACTGCTGCCAACACCCGAGGCCCTGCTGACCTATCCCGACGCAAACAACCTGGTGCTCACAGACCATATTGTCACCCCCGGGCTGGTCAATGCCCATGGCCACGCCGCCATGACCCTGCTGCGCGGCTATGCTGACGACCGGGAGCTTATGGACTGGCTGAACAACTATATCTGGCCGGTGGAAGGCCAGTTTGTCGATTATGACTTCGTTTACGATGGTACCTGCCTGGCCGTCGCTGAGATGCTGCGCAGTGGCACCACCTGCGCAGCCGACACTTACTTTTTCCCGGATGCCGTGGCGAATGCCTTCAGCCATAACCACTTTCGCGGCCAGGTATGTATGCCAATCGTCGAATTTCCCAACGCCTGGGCCAAGACCGAGGATGAACACATTCATAAGGGCCTGCAGTTTCGCGACAACCTGGTGAAGAATAATCCCTTGCTGACCACTGCCTTTGCGCCGCATTCGCCCTATACCGTCTCAGATCGTGGCTTTGAGCGCACCCTTATATACGCAGAGGAACTGCAACTACCTATTCACCTGCACCTGCACGAGACCCTGACAGAGGTTAATGACGCCGTTGCGTCCCGCGGCCAGCGACCCATTGCCCGTATGCATGACCTGGGATTACTCTCGCCGCTGCTGCAAACCATACATATGACTCAGTTGAACAGTGCCGAAATTACCCTGCTGGCGGACAACAACGTCCATGTCGCCCACTGCCCGGAATCCAACCTGAAGCTGGCCAGCGGCTTTTGCCCCGTCGGCGAACTGCGCCAGGCCGGTATTAATGTGGCCATCGGCACCGATGGCGCAGCCAGCAACAACAACCTGGATATGCTTGAGGAAATGCGCACCGCCGCTATCCTCGCCAAGTCCGTCAGCCAGGATGCCACCATGGTCAGCGCCCATGAGGCACTAGCCATGGCCACTATTAACGGCGCACGGTTACTGGGTCTGGAAGACGAGATTGGCAGCCTGGAGCCAGGCAAGCGAGCTGACTTTATCGCCGTTGACCTCTCAGACCTGTGTTTCCAGCCGCTGCTCAACCCGGTCTCGCAACTGGTTTATGCCGCCACCGGCCACCAGGTCAGCCACGTCTGGATAGACGGCCGGCACTTGCTGGCAGCCGGCCAGTTTACAGAGCTCGACAGCCAGCGAATACGCGCCAATACACGCCAGTGGCAACACAAAATCAGCCAATTCAGCAAGCCAGCATGAGAGAACCCATGGACACAGCAGCCAACAGCGACTCACAACCGAACGAGAACTGGGACCCGGCAGAGGTCGCCAAATTCAACGACCTGGCCCGCACCTGGTGGGACAAGGACGGCGACTTCAAACCCCTGCACGCCATTAACCCGCTGCGCCTTGGCTATATTCAGGAGCAGGTTGATCTGCACGGCAAGCGAGTCCTGGACGTAGGTTGTGGTGGCGGCATCCTCAGTGAGTCCCTGGCCCTGGCCGGCGCTATTGTTACGGGCATCGACCTGGCAGAGAAGCCCCTGCAGGTAGCCCGCCTGCATCGCCATGAGTCAGGCTTAGGTGATACTGATGCCGAGAATAACGCTGCAAGCAGCAAGCGCGGCAAACTGGATTACCAGCTGACCTCCATCGAGGCCTATGCCGCTGAGCATGCCGGCGAGTTTGACGTGGTGACCTGTATGGAGATGCTCGAACACGTACCCGACCCACAGTCCATCATCCAGGCCTGCCGCCGCCTGCTGAAGCCCGATGGCCAACTATTTTTGTCCACCATCAACCGTAACCCCAAGGCTTATGCCTTTGCGGTGCTTGGCGCTGAATACCTGCTGAAGCTGTTGCCCCGCGGCACCCATGACTACGACAAATTCATCAAACCCTCGGAACTGGCGCACTGGCTGCGCCAACAGGACTTTAACCTGCAAGGCTTGCGCGGCCTGAGCTTTAACCCCCTGCGCGAGCACTATGCGCTGACGGCTGATACCAGCGTCAACTATCTGGCTCATGCCACAGTGGCACCCGGCGCGCCGGACTGAAGCCCACAAACCCACAGACAAACGCACAAACAGACACCAGGATAGAAGGAAACTCGCTCGTGATGGACTATCAAGCCCCCCAGGACCTGCTCGCCAATAAGGTCATTCTTGTCACCGGTGCCGGCGCTGGCATTGGCCGCGTTGCCGCCACCACCTTTGCCCGCTATGGGGCGACGGTGATCTTACTGGGCCGCACCACCGCCAAGCTTGAGCAGGTTTATGACGAGATTGTTGCTGCCGGCTACCCCGAGCCAGGGCTTGCCCCCATGGATCTGGCGGGCGCCAGCAGCGACGACATGCGCCAGTTTGCCGAGGTGCTGGAGAACACCTATGGCCGACTCGACGGCCTGCTGCACAATGCTGCGCTACTGGGCGAGCGCATCCCGGTTGAACATTATGACATCAGCAAATGGATGACTGTCATGCAGGTGAATTTTAATGCCGTGTTTATGCTCACCCGCCAGTTGCTGCCCCTGCTGCGCCAGTCCGCTGCGGCCTCTTTGGTGTTCACCAGCTCCAGCGTCGGCGCCGAGCCTAAGGCATACTGGGGGGCCTACGCCGTCTCCAAGTATGCCATGGAAGGCCTGGCCAAACTGTTGGCCGAAGAACTCGAGAACACTTCGCCGGTGCGGGTTAATATTCTCAATCCAGGCGCCACCCGCACCAGGATGCGGGCCCAGGCCTACCCCAACGAAAACCCTGCCACGCTCAAATCTGCCGACAGCCTGATGCCGCTGTATCTGTACCTGATGGGCGACGCCAGCATTGGCGTCAACGGCCAGACGCTGGTGGCCGACTGAGGACATAGCGGATTGCCGGTAAACCGGCAGTTCTGTTCCGCTGCCCGTACCCGGTGTTGCCGATCGACTGTCAGAACTCTGACGCGACATTTTCACCCGCTCCTCGCCAAGGCCCCTTCAGACCCCAGGAAAAAACTTTAAACCCTTGTATTTATTGAACAAAAACAGTTTGACGAGAGACTAGCAGTAGTCTTGGCATGATTCTCGCTGAGGAATTCATGTCATGTTGCCACTTAGAAACTCTTGAAGGAACTTTTGATGCCGATTCAACTAGGGAATACCGTTGAACTCAATGACGCCAAAGTCATTTTCAGTTCTGCTGAATACGCCGGTCATTTTGATGTGGATTTGCGCTTGCGTTTGCTGCAAGCCTTGCAGACCTCTCTGGAACTGGAAACCCTGTTCAACCTGTTCTTTGACCACACCCAGTCAGCTGTAGCCTTTGATGGCTTCTCTTATCGACTTGACCTGCTGGATATCAACCTGCAGTTCGGCAAACAGTCAGTACACACCTGTAACTACCGGTTGATTACCCAACAGGACTATCTGGGAGAATTGACTTTCTATCGCAGTCGGCGCTTTCCGGAAAAAGATCTGGCGGTGCTGGAAGGCCTGTTGAATGTCATTGTGTTCCCTCTGCGCAATGCGCTTTTGTACCGCGAAGCGCTGTCGGCGACCCTCACTGACCCCCTCACCGGGGCCGGCAACAAGGTCGCCCTGCAGAACGCCCTGCAACGGGAAATTGAGCTGGCAAGCCGGCTTGAACAGCCATTGGCGGTGCTGATGCTCGACCTGGACAAATTCAAACTGGTGAACGAGACCCACGGCCATCAGTATGGCGACCTGGTGCTGAAGCGTCTGGTGTGCGCCATCAAAGAAGAAATACCCGGCAGCGATGTGGTATTTCGCCAGGGTGGTGAGGAGTTTATTGTTCTGCTGAAAGATACCACTCTGGAGCGGGCCCGCT
>Ga0307488_10001587_pt1 | contig 19013 bp, 21 predicted proteins | sample SB02metaG_FD_202248 | JGI IMG/M metagenome (GOLD analysis project Ga0307488, IMG submission 202248) | Sea-ice brine microbial communities from Beaufort Sea near Barrow, Alaska, United States - SB 0.2 | ecosystem: Environmental > Aquatic > Marine > Coastal | place: USA: Alaska | collected... | reverse complement strand
AATCAATAATGAGGAGGTGGCATTTCCTCTTTTTCTGAAGCCATATTACTAGGCTCGATGGCACTCATTTTTGATACCAGTTGTTTGAGTTGAAATTGCAAGTCGTCCATTTGTTTTTGCTGTAAAATGAGAGCTTGGTTGAGGCTTTCTATGGTGTCTTCTTGAAAAGCCATTTTCATTTGTAATTGTTCGATATCTATCTTTACTGTGCTCATTAATTTTTTATCTTCCACTTTTCTAGTAAACTATTGCTACTTTCTGAAATAATTTCGCTGTCACCAATAAACCCCACATCATACACAACAGCCGATGCAGGTTTGCTACCTTCACGAGCTGAAACACGCCATTCGTTTAGTTCTGCTCCTGTTTTAACATCCCAGCGGTTGATTCTTCGCGATGGCGAACCTGTTAGTAAATACTTACCATCATCAGAAAATACGGCTGTAGTAAATATCCGCTGTCTTGCCAAATATTGTAAGTTACTGACTTCTTTACCTGTAACTAAGTCCCAGACTCTTGCATCACGCTTACTGTCAGCGGTAAATGCGTAACGTCCTTGATCATCTAGAGACACTTTAGTGACTCTACTGGGGTGGTCAAACTTATGGACAACTTGGCCAGTGCGTGTATCCCACAGATAAGCTAAATAATCGTTGCCACCTGTTAGTGCATAAAAACCATTAGGTGAAAGATCCACACTATTAATTTTTTCTTGGTGGCCTAAAAACTCTAATCGCCTTCCTGTTTTAGGTTCAAAAAACATCACTTTACCATTTCCTCGCCCTATCAAAATGCCTCGCCCTTGATTTGAAACAGCTATGTCTCGAATACTAGCCTCGTCAATTCGCCAAAAACCCTCTGGCTCACCAACGTCTAAATTCCACAACGTAAATGCTTCTCTGTCAGACGTCACAACATATGAGTTATCAAAGGCAATATGAATATTGGTCACTGAATTATTGCCATCGTCTTGATGTCGCCACACATATCGCTGTTCGTTAGTCGTCAAATCCCAAACACTAATACCACTTTCAATAGTAGAAACAACAGCAATCGTATTGTCTGCAGAGATGTGGGAGGCATGTGCTCCCCCCTCAGCATGGCGAAATGAACTAACAGGCACATCGCTTGAACCACTGCAGGCCATAAGCGTTATGGCACTAAACGACATAACAAAATAGATGATTTTAATAGGTGTATTCAATGGGTTTCTCTTTTACCTTATGCCGTTTAGTATATGCGTTTGCTTACCAATCACATACTGCTAGTTGGAGAATTATAATGAAAAAGGCCTCAGTCACCATTTTGATGGTCTCTGCTTTAACCTTAAGTGCTTGTCAGCCACCAGCGGTTGATCCTATGAAAATAGAAATTTTAGTCCTTGAGACAGAGAAACAAAAGCACTCTTATGCTATTGGCGCTAGTATGGGTCAAATTATAGAAAGTAAAATAGCGAATCAAAAAGAAGTGGGGATTGAATACGACCAACACCTGTTAGTAAAAGGATTTATTGCAGCCTTACAAGGCCAATCACAATTAGAAAAAAAAGAAATTCAATCAATCAGTCGCTCAGTTGAACGCCTTGTGCAGGAAAAAAAAGTCGCGCTTCAAGCACTGATGGGTAAGGAAAATAAAGCATTAGGTTTAGCGTTTTTAACCCATAATGCCAAGCGTGCTGGCATTATTGTCACTGATTCAGGCTTACAGTACGAGGTACTAAAAAAGGGCGAAGGCAGCAAACCTAAAGCTACCGATACAGTAAAAGTACACTATCTTGGCACACTGTTAGACGGCACAGTGTTTGATTCGTCATATTCACGTAATCAACCCGCTAGCTTTCCACTAAATCGTGTAATTAAAGGCTGGACTGAAGGAGTTCAATTAATGAACACGGGAGCAAAATATAAATTTTATGTACCTTCAGATTTAGCATATGGAGCCCGTTCGACTGGTAAAATCACTAGTCATTCAACTTTAATATTTGAAGTGGAATTGCTTGAAATCATCCGTGAAGGTAAACCTGCAACTAGAGAGCCTGAGTTTTAAATAAATAGATAATACACTACTTATTAACATCCAATAAAAAGCCGAACACGTTACCGTGTCCGGCTTAACTTTATCATTTTGATAATCAGCTATTCTCCGTGCTGAACCTTATTCCCTGACTCTGTAGCCCTTCAAAAGGGCTGTTTATCCCGGATTAACCAGGTAATTTAAACTGTAATATATTGTCTTTTCGACTAAATACTGTTTCAACTTTATATTTTTGGATGTCGATATTTACCTCAAATCATGTGTTGCCGTGTTTAAAGGTACTATGACTTACTCTCTTAATTTCAGTTGACTCAATAAGGGCGAAAGAAAGGGCAACTCTTTTTTACGCTGGGTTCCTCAAAGTGTTTCTCATATGAGACTTCGCAGTGGTTATTGACTAAAACCCTACTTCACTTTGATTAACCTTAAGCATAGTCGATAATCTTATTTTCACATGATTAACTTCGACTATTTTTTGTCATAAATCACACTAAAAAAATAGTTTTATTCCCACTTGATGTGGCAACGTTTGCTTAATCGATTATCAATACTCAAGGTAAGGGAAAATCACTACTGCTTTTTCTCAGAATGTAATTGAATATAATAAGGAAGATGTGAGATACCATTCATGTAAAACTAATTATATAATTTTACCTGTTGATAAGCATATCATTGCTGTTAGAACGATGTTTTATCTACAATTTCACCCAGATATTTTAAGAAAGGTTCAGCCTTGAAAACAAAACTGATAACACCTGAAGGGTATAAAAAGCTTCATGATGAACATGAAGAAATATGGCTTAAACAAAGACCCGAAATCACCAAAATTGTCACTTGGGCTGCAAGCCTTGGGGACAGGAGTGAAAACGCAGATTATCAATATAATAAAAGAAAATTAAGGGAAATTGATCGCCGTGTTCGATTTCTTAGAAAGCTGTTGCCTGAGCTAAAAATCATCAATTATTCAAAGGAACAGGAAGGTAAAGTGTTTTTTGGTGCTTGGGTTGAGATTGAAAATGATACAGGGGAAGTAAAAAAGTTTCGAATTGTAGGCCCAGAAGAAATTTACGGTGATGCTATTGGGTATATTTCTATCGACTCTCCCATGGCTAGGGCTTTATTGAAGAAGGAAGTCGACGACATCGTTGCTGTAAACACACCCAATGGTATCAAGGAATGGCACATAAATTCCATCAGATACATCCCCCAATGGCTAGGTTAGTGACTTGGGCGAAGAAACGGTGCTGTTGTGCAATATTTTTGCATTTTTTAATAACCAATAATTTGCAGTAACATTTTGAATAAAGCATTTTTTATGATGGAAACAACAAGGCAGAAGGGGTTAGATAGATTCAATTTACATGAAGTCTTTCTTTTAAAAGCCGAAAAACATAGGTTCTGCTCACTTAGAATTGATATATATCATTTTTTTAGTATTCGAAAAAATCTGCGAGATCATTATTCTCATTGGCCATGTTAGAATAACCGGTAGAATAAAAACAGGATTAAACGATGACCCCAGAATTTTTTGCCAACAAGTTTCATGCACTTTGGCTATTAGCTCAATCACAGTTAAGTGAAACGGCGACTTACATTCAAGCAGGGGTAATTATTGCGAGTTATTTCGCTGCTTACTGGATATATGCCAAAACTGTTAAAAGAAGCTTGTTAGCCAGCAAAAAAAACAGCTCCATCGCTCGCCCACTTGGCAGCATACTTTCTAGGCTCGGCAGCATCGTTTATCCCCTTGTTGCTATCGTGCTGCTGCGTATTTCACTTTCTGTAGGAGAGGCGTCCTTATATTCGGTGTGGCTAATTAATGCAGCTCTCACTATCGCACTATTGCTGTTTGTCTACTCGATTATCAAAGAATTTGTCACTAGCACTTTTATGTCCGGATTGTTTCGCTGGGTAGGACTGCCTATTCTTTTACTACATCTTTTAGATGTACTGCCTGTTTTTATCAAAGCACTTGAAGAAATTTCTCTTACAGTTGGCAATATCCAGATCACCCTATATGGACTTGCACGAGTATTGTTCTTTGGGGCCCTTCTCTTCTGGCTTGGACGTGCATCCAACAATGTGGGTAAAGATATCATTCGTAACCAACACAAACTTGATATAAGTACCCGTGAAGTATTTACCAAATTATTTGAGGTGGGTCTTTTCTGTGTTGTTTTCATATTGTTGCTTAACATTATGGGAGTTAACCTAACTGCTTTGGCCGTTTTTGGTGGGGCTGTCGGTGTCGGTTTAGGATTAGGTTTACAATCAATTGCTTCAAACTTTATTTCTGGGATCATCATCTTACTAGATAAATCACTAACAATTGGTGATTTTGTCGAGCTGCAAGACGGAAAAAAAGGTTTTGTCCGAGAGTTTAAAATGCGTCATGCGGTACTAGAAACCTATGACGGTAAAGATATATTAGTCCCGAATGAAGTGTTTATTTCTTCGCTGCTTATTAATTGGACTCATAAAGATCCCAAACAACGTTATAGAGTGGATTTCAGTGTTGCTTATGCCACTGATGTGCGTGCAATGGTAGAGATTATTAAAGAAGCAGTTGCAGAACATCCTCAGGTTATCAGTGGTATGGATGTACCATTTGAAGAGCGGCCAGATTGTGAAATTGATAGTTTTGGTGATAACGGTGTGAATATGTTTATTGAGTTTTGGATTGAAGGTATAGATGACGGTAAAAATCGTGTGGGTGGAGATTTGCTACTCATTATCCTTGAAACGCTTAAAGCCAACGGTATTTCTATTCCATTCCCTCAACGTGAAGTGACCGTTCTAAATGAAGGTTTTGTCAAATAATCTGCTGCTACCTTGAGCAAGAACCCTAAAACTGTGTGGAGACCAAATATAAGTTATAGCCCACAAAACACAAAACCAATGCGATACCTTTGAACCGATTAATTTTTCCTGGGCCTCTTATTCCTAAGCAAAATATCAATAACGCGACGGTTAAGCCCAGCATTAACAAGCCATCTCTGTACAAAAAGGTAGCATCAACCTGAACCGGTTGAATCACCCCCGCTATTCCAACAACAGCGAGCGTATTAAAAAGATTGGAGCCAACAACGTTACCGATTGCTAATTCGTGTTCGTTTTTCCTTACTGCGATGATGGAAGAAATAAGCTCAGGCAAGGACGTTCCAATACCAACAATAGTCAGTCCGATAATTACGTCGCTGACTTTAAAATATTGGGCTACTTCAATCGCTCCCCACACCAACACTCTGGAGCTGACAATCAACAGAATTAAACCTAAGGCTAACCAAATCAGATGCGGTTTGAGCTGAAGCTGACTATTTGTAAGTTCAATAGCCACCTCCTTGCCAAGCTGATCTTTAGGTTGCTTAAACGCCTGCCATCCACTCCAAGAAATCAATAATACAAATATACCAAGCAATGAGAACGCATCATCATGTGAAATTTCAAGATCCAATAACTGCCAAACGGCAAAGAATGTAATGGCGAGTAAAATTGGCAGTTCTTTTCTAACAATGTCTGATTTCACTATAATGGGGCTGAGTAAAGCTGTAGTGCCCAGTACCAATGTGATGTTAGTGATATTGGAACCAAACGCATTACCTAAAGCAAGGCCACCGTTACCTTGAATCGCAGCGAATATAGAGACAATAATTTCTGGCGCGGATGTGCCAAAGCCAATGATAAACATGCCAATAAACAATGGCGAAATACCGAAATAGCCAGCGGTAAAGGAAGCACCATGAATAAAACGTTCAGCGCTCCAGATTAGAACAGGTAACCCAACCAAAATTGCCAAAGTAGCCCAAATCATCCAACACACCCTCTTAGTTTTGCTTGATCCAGCTTATAGAATATTAACCGATTAACTCTCAGTCTGAGACTAGAAAATATAAAATAAAAAATAAAAGCCAAGCATTCAGGTAATATCAGAAGCCGCCAAATAGGAGCATATCTAGAATCTTAGGCTCTGGCTGACATGACTATCAAACTTGGAAATAAACGCTTAATCACAATCCAAGACTTTACTATCCCATTTAAGCAAATAGTGTCAAGTCTTGAGCAATGTTGGCAACAAGATAGTACTAGAAATGCCAAAAATAAATCCAGTTTGATTGTGTCTTTTTTGACGAATGAATCGTCTATATTCCTACATAAAGATATCTTAACTATCACCTAATTAAAGTGTGTTGGGTTAGCTGCAACCCTTAGTGTTGTTTACCCAAAATAACAGGCACTAAAAAGTCTCTCTAAAGCAAGCTTAGCCTTAGATATTGGTTTTGAATTTAATGCTTATCAAAGTAAAAATAAATATTCGGTGTCTTTAGAAACAATTCAAACTAAAAAGAGTAAAAATGAAAAGGTGGTGGGGTGAGATTAATTTTGAGTTAAATGAGGCTAAAACTTGGCGGATTGGTCAACGTAAAATGTCTGTACAACGCAAAGATGCCGAGTGGTTAATTTGGAATGAAAAGACTGAAGAAGAGAGCTTTGAAGAGTTAGTACTAGAGAGAGCAACCTTTAGGGACCCTACAATGGATATCCTACCTCAACGCTACTTGGTAAAAAATACCCAGCAGAGCCTAATTGCTAAACCACTTCTGGCTGACCGTTCAATCATCGTTAGGCCTCACTCTGCTCTGAATATACTTCCTGGAGAGCAAGTAGAACTCTATGTCAGCTCTCCTTTATGGCTGGCTTTTTATGCTCATAAAGAAATGTTACCCATCAGTGACCTGCCACTCTGGCTGCCATCTGATTCATGGTTTGGACCTAATACAATGCTCGGTGAACTATGCTACTCAAAATACACCGAGGCAAAAGTCACATTAGATAACATCCAAAAACGTTCACATAGAGCCATCACCACAATAAACATATCTAATGAACATGATGAAGTATTGACCATAGAACGCATTAGCCTCCCCGCCCCATTTTTAAAACTTTATGTTGACGCCACTCATCAGTTTTGGACTGATAAGGTGTGTTTGATTCATCACTTAAATGGTGACCGTCCGTCCTTTGATATTAAAAGCCTAACAATAGAAAGTGAAATAACGGATCTAACATTAATCTCACCAGCAAGAGAAATAGCTGATAAAAGTACATTTATGCGGTCAATTAGAAGTTTAGTGGCTTAAGTAAAGGCAACCTTAGGAAAATCTTACAATGGAAACCAGTACAACACTGAATTTGATGGAGCAATGGCATGTCTTTGCAATTGGCAAAGGCTTCTTAATACTTATTATTGGTTACCTGCTTGCTCGATTTGCCAGAAACGGGGTTGGGCGTTTTAAGGTGGCAAACCTAACACCACACAGCATGATATTGCTTAAACGCCTAGTGTTTTATGGGATTTTAATCCTTACCTTTATTTCAGTGATGAAAGAACTTGGATTTGATTTAAGTGTTGTACTCGGTGCAGCGGGTATTTTTAGTGTGGCGATTGGTTTTGCATCACAAACATCCGCATCCAACCTTATAAGTGGGCTATTTTTGATGATGGAAAGACCATTTTCTGTCGGAGATATTATTAGAGTTGAGTCTACAACTGGAGAAGTGATTTCCATCGATCTGTTGTCGGTAAAACTTCGGACCTTTGATAACTTGTTTGTCCGAATTCCAAATGAATCTATGATTAAAACACAAGTCACTACATTGACCCGATTTCCTATTAGGCGAGCTGATCTTCAAGTCGGAATAGCCTATAAAGAGGACATTGAGCGGGTAAAAGAAATACTCAACAATGTTGCAACAAAAAACCTCCTTTGTTTAGATGAACCCGCACCCTTGTTTATTTTACTTGGCTTTGGCTCCTCCTCCGTTGACATCCAACTGTCAGTCTGGGCTAAAAAAGAAAACTTTCTGGCTTTAAAAAACAGTATGTATCAAGAAATCAAAAAAACATTCGACCAACAAAACATTGAAATTCCGTTCCCTCATATCAGTCTATATTCTGGGGAAGCCACAAAACCTATACCTGTTTCTATAAACGAGATGACGAAATGAAAGCAAGTGACTTGCTAAAAATATGCAAACAACCACAAAAATGTAACTGTGGGTGGAGGTAAAGTGACTAAACATATTACAACACGTGATCTTAAATTTGGTGAACCATTAGGCATAGCACCAGGTGGTGTCATCTCCTATTCTTCAGATTATGAAACAGCAGATGCAGAGGCCTACCCCAGTCGCAGCCATTATAGAAGTTACGTAGATGGGATTTACATGGGATATAAATGGCAATGTGTAGAGTTTGCGCGACGTTGGTTGTATATCAATAAAGGCTATATTTTTAACGATGTGGCTATGGCATACGAAATTTTTCGACTTCGTTATATTCGAGACTTAGTTAACAGTCAAGAATTGCCCCTGAATGCATTTAAAAATGGTTCTCAGCGACGCCCTGAGTCAGGATGTTTATTGATCTGGGATGAGGGCGGTGAATTTGAAGAAACCGGGCATGTCGCTATTATCACAGAAGTTTATGAGGACAGAATTAGGGTCGTTGAACAAAATCAAGACTTTGAAAAATGGCCAGATGGACAAGATTTTTCAAGAGAAATTAAAGCCAAAGTAGGCACCAGAGGAGACTACTGGCTTCGATGTCCGTCAAATGACTCAACTATTTTGGGGTGGGTGGTACAAACCGATGATCCGACTCATGCCATTACGTTAGACGCGCCCAATAAAGAGATGTTTAACATTATCTCTTGTGAAGCAACAGACAATCGCAAAATAGGCACACCATGGCTTAATTTGGCGAATGAAGATGAAAACGCTTTTGTTGAAATGATGCAGGGGCACAAACTTTCCTCTTCCTCCTCCTGTGAAAAAAAGTATTATCAGATTTCTGCTACCGCTAAAGTGGCTTTAGAATCGGCGACTGATGAGCTTCACCAAATGTTTTTACACGCCACTGATTATGCACTTGGGCACTCTGAGTTATTGGGTAAATTTGGTTTACCTGAGGAAATACTGTCCAAGGTAAGAACATCTTGGGCAAATAGAAAAAATCAGTTGATTACAAGTCGATTTGATTTTGCTATGTCTGAAAACGGCCTCAAGGTATATGAATACAATTGTGACTCTGCGTCTTGTTATATGGAAGTGGGTAAAGTGCAAGGTAAGTGGCTTAAACATTTTGATGTAAAAGGTGGAACTGACGCAGGCAACGAGCTTTTTAAGCACCTAGTGAAGGCATGGAAGAGCTGTAAAATCGATTCTATTGTGCACGTGCTTCAAGACGATGATCCCGAAGAAACCTATCACGCGCTTTTTATGAAAAATGTGATTGAGGCAGCGGGGTACCGTTGTGAACTAGTGAAAGGGTTGGACTCTCTTCGGTGGAATGCAAATCAAAAAATCGAGGATTGTAATGGAAACCTGATTAAATGGGTTTGGAAAACGTGGGCATGGGAAACCGCATTAGATGAATTGCGTTTAGACGACGGTACTCAAAGAGATCCTGACTTTCTCGAAAGCACCCCATCTTTATCCGATGTACTACTCAACGATGACATTATGGTATTTGAACCGATGTGGACACTCATTCCAAGTAATAAAGCAATACTACCGATACTATGGTCTTTATTCCCAAATCATCCATTGTTATTGAATGCTGACTTCGAACTCAATAATGAGCTAATTAAATCTGGATACGTTATTAAACCGATAGTCGGAAGATGTGGTGCAAACATTCAATTAATTGATCAAGACCACAATATATTAGCTGAAAAACTGGGTGTATTTGATGACAGAGAAAAAATCTACCAGCAACTGTTTCCATTGCCATGTATTAACAATCTTTATGTACAGATTTGTACTTTTACCGCGCAAGGTAACTACGCGGGAAGTGGCACACGTGTTGATCCCTCAATGATTATTGGCAAAGACAGTGATTGTATTGCACTACAAGTTTGCCACGAATAATTAAGTAGAACATTCAGTCGTAATAGCGCATTAGGAAAGCTTAAACAAAATAGTTTTTAGGTTAAGCTTTCCTAATGTCTGGTGATTAGCATGGGATGTAATATTTAATGAATAAAGAAGAATTAGAGAAAGAGCGATTTTGTCAGATCAGCTCAATCTTATATAGTGCCAGCCAACCGATTCGAATACTGTCTCACCTTGAATGGAACCGAGATATTAAGCGTCAATTCTTTGCGGATAAGGCTAAGGAATTGCCTAAGGTTAACTATCCTCAATTTGACCCTAGCAAAACCTTAGTATTAGTGAATCAAGCTAGATCACTGCTTAGAAATACGGATATAGATAACTGGTTAGAACGTGTGTCCATCAAGCTTGAATATGCTGCCTTAATGATGGCATCGGCAGGCACCCAGAAGTTTTATGAGTTCTCTGAAACACTATATGGTAAACCAACCAACCCTTTTGCCGACGGTAAATCCACACCTCTTGAATTAGCGAATACTTTTGACAAACAAATTAGCAGTTATGCGACCTACGACTTAGGTGCTCCTCCCCCAATGTGTTACCTCGCCTCTGATATTGCCCAGCAAATGCAGGCTGCAGTTGTGAAAATGTTTGGTGACGAAGCCCCGAAAGTCGAAATTGTAGACGAGCTTTCTGCCAATGCTTTAGCAAACCCAAAGCTGATTAGGATAAGAAAAACGGCGTGTTTCACAGACCTTGATGCCCAGCAGCTTATCAGTCATGAAGCTCATATCCATGTCGCCACCTCTATTAATGGCCTGAATCAACCGTACCTTAAAATATTAGCGGCTGGGCATCCGGGAACAACTAAAACACAGGAAGGCTTGGCCATCTTCTCTGAGTATATAACTAACTCAATTGATTTAGATCGACTTCGCAGACTTGCAGATCGTATTCTGGCTATACAAATGGCCATTGAAGGAGCTGACTTTATAGACGTATATCATTATTTCTTAGGGCGAATCGGCAGTGAATCACAAGCCTATGAAAATAGCCGAAGAGTGTTTCGAGGTGGCGTGTTAACAGGCGGTGCACCCTTTACTAAAGATGGGGTTTATTTAGAAGGATTTATTCGGGTGCATAATTTTTTAAAAGCCATAGCGGCTAACGGCAGAGCAGATTGCCTTAAATTATTATTTTGCGGCAAAATGGATATTGAGGACATACCCGTTTTATACAAATTAGAAGAAATGGGACTCTGCAAGCCGGCAAAATACTTACCACCCTGGGTCAAAGATGTGCGTTATTTATTGGCTTATTTAACCTGCTCTGAGTTTCTTAATAAAATGGACATGACAAAGAATTATGCGCACTATGATGAGTTACTTCACAGCATTCCAAAAACCCTTACTTAGAGCTTAATTCAAGAACGGCCCTTAAACTTACCAAAGGCACAGACTAAAATAGCACTTGATCCAACTTAATTTGAAAGGATAGATTGTGATAGCCGAAGCCTAGTTCACCTGCCTATAAGAGTGGGGAAGCAATAATGATGCTAAATATCAAGCATGCTAACACATCGTGTTTACGTGAAGGTCTACTTGATTACATGACTTGGTATTTTTTCCAATGCACGTTTATACCGCATTTTCACTGTACTTAAATTCTGATCGACTATCTCGGAAATTTCACTAAACTTCAGCCCACTCACGATCCTAAAAACAACAATCGAGCGCTCTTGCACACTAAGTTTACTTAACCAAAGATCCACCTTCTTATTATCTGCAAATGACTCAGCTTCAACTGGTTCTTCAGTTATATAATCAGCCTCATCTATAGATACAAGGGTGAGCTGTTTTTTCCTTAGTCGATTCAAAGATTGATTATAAGCAATCCGATAAATCCATGTTTTAAAACTGGAACGTCCTTCAAAGCAATCTATATTGTTAAACACATTTAACATTGTATCGCTCACGGTCTCTTCTGCCTCTTCTATTGAAGCAAGATATCTAAAACAAACTTGTATTAGCTTTGAGTGATATCGATGAAAAATCACTTCATATGCAGTTGTCACATAGGGCAGCTGTATACGAGCAATCCGCACCAGCTCATTGTCATCTAGCTGTGACAACCTCTGTGAAACACTACTGACACCGATCCTTGTGTTTTTCATAGTTAATGGTTTCTAAGACTCTTCCCAGCGTTCAGCCAACTTAGTTATAGTGTATGTCTGAGTTAATAAGTCTTGATTAGGAATACTTAATTGCAGCCCATCCTTGTTTTCTATAATGGTGTTGACTGTGCTAATCTGGATCACATTCCCAGTAAAACCTTTAAATTCAACTTCATCTCCTGGTAACAACTGTTCTCTTGCATAAATTCCCGAAACAATACTATTTGCGATAGCCTTAGTTCCCAAACCTAACGCCAACGCCAGCGCGATCCCCATACTCGCAATCAAGACAGTAAAAATCGTATTGAGTAGTTCAGTTTCCAATTGAAGTTGACCAACAACTAATGAAAAAGTGATAAATATCACCAACATTTGAAGCACTCTTGCTGCAGCGTCACCGAACTCAATACCCATGTTTTTAAAAGACGCTTCAACTTGTGTTTTGCCTGCCTTGGCAAGAAACAAACCGAAGACAGCAATCACCACTGCACCCACTAATTTAGGTAGATACAACACAAATTCATCCAACAGAGACGACAGTCTTTCTAACCCTAAGGTTTCTGCACCCGCAACAAGAATTATCAGTACAAAAAACAGATAAAGAATCCGCCCCACCAGTGATGATGGACTTAATTTAAATCCTAAGGTTTTTAAGCCCTTTTCTATACCCAGCATATCGCAAAGCGTATTGAAGCCTACTTTTTCAATAACCTTAGCAAACCATTTTGTAAAAAATTTAGATAATAGCAATCCAATAAAAATGAAAATTATTGTAGCAATCAAATTAGGTAAAAATCCCGCAATTTCTGTCCAAAATCGCGACAAGGCACTGCCAAACGATTGTGTCCAAATATCTATATTCATGTCGACACTCCATTTTTAAGTAATATGTGTAATATCAATTCTTGTCATTTCTTTGTCTTTTTTGCTGTTGTTGCAAGTCAAAACTGCGTTTTGCTGAATATGCTGACGCGCCAAAACCTAACAACAAAACCCGCACCCAACCAATAAAAAGACTCCCGACATCCTTGATTGCTGTTGTATTCGACGATTTCCTAAGAACTTGTTGCAACGCTTTGTTCTCATCAGTGACAGGCGCACTTTCATTCAACAATTTTTTTAACTGTTCTTCATCTGGGCTCATGACGACCCTCCATCTAAACGTAAAACGAGCCAATCACTATGCTTAGCCCTTTCTAATCGTTTGACTAATTCATTATCAGTATTTCAACGCGTCTATTTTGTGCACGTCCTGCAACTGTCTTGTTGGATGTTATTGGATCTTGAGCAAACATTTTCTGCTCGGTGAATGATTTTTTGGATGCAAACCAATAATCGATTGTTAAAAATAGAGTGGTAGCATCAATTGATTTTTTCATGTTTTCTCTGCTGTGTATAAACAGGCTTTAATGGTATTCAAAGATATAGACTAGTCGGGAGTAAAAGAAGTCACATTTATAGAATATTAATTTAAAAAGTCACTTTTGTGACCCATTGCCATTTCACCCCGTCTAATCAAGTAGTGATATAGGACATAACGTTTTACGAATAAAAGTTGTCGCGCACTGGAACAAGGCAATGACAGTTTACCCTACTGAAAAATGTCGCTGTTTTAACAAACCATGTATTGTTGAATTAAACAGACCAATTAATCCAGTGCGCTTTTTAAGCAACGCTTGAACATTACGTTTTAGCGCTCTGCCTGCTCAGTTCCTTATACCAAAGCGTCATAAAATCCTTTGTCAATTTATGCTCGATATCTAGGGCTTTTTCAATGGGACAAAATAATGTAAAGCTCGCTTTAAATTCTCCAATTTCAGTTGTACCAAAGTGTATTTCCGGCTCTGGACCTGAAATTTGCGCATCAAGTTTTCTTTCGATAACAGAATTATATCGACATGCAACATCAATAAAATCCTCACAATAATGTTTGGCTTTATTAGATAATGTTTCATAGATGGAATAAGGGTTAAGACTTTCTTTACGAACAATTATAAAATGATGGGTGACATAACGCTTACTAAAATTTAAGTTTTTTATGGCGGTGGTAATCAGTTTGTTGTTGGGAATATAGACTGTTTTTCTTGAAAACTGATAAGTGTTGATGTCAATTTCATGCAAGGTTGTTTTTATCCAATCAGTTTCGGCCACCTCTCCAAAATAGTCTCCCACTTGGATCCAATCCCCTATCTTAAAAGGCCTTGTTGTCACCAGATAGAAAAAACCGATCACACATTGGATAAACTCTCTTGTAGCAATCACAATAGCTACAGCAAAAGCCGCAATGGATAATGCAAAGTTCTGAATTTCAGCGGCCCATGTAGATAAGAGCAATAACATCATAACGAAGTTAATAAAATGTTTGATGTTATGTGATGTATTTCTGACATCTAGCTGTTTTTTTTCAGCGCGTTGCTGTGCTAATTTATCGACAAGCGCTTTTAAACCAAATGCGATACTGATAACTATTAGAGAGATAAAAACTGGATGCAACAGTATATCTTTGAGCATAAATTCCTAATGGATGTAAGTGTGATAACTATAAAATACTATATAATTATATTTGTTAGAGCGTGATACTTTATCCTCTTGGCAACATATCTGAGAGTAATAATGCGATTCCCATAAACGACATAAAACCGGCAATATCAGTGATGGTAGTCAGCACAATTGACGAGGATTGGGCAGGGTCCACCCCACATTTTTTTAGTGCAATAGGCTCCACTGCATCGACACTCCTGCAATCATTAAAGACAATACCATCGCCAATGCGACGACTATTGCAAGCCCCATCGATTGACGCCAAAAATACACCACGAGACAACAAGTGACTGCCGTTGCCAAACCATTGAGCTTACCTGTCGCCATTTTTTATTTCATTAACACTCTGCGCCATTGAGCAGTCGTTAACTCACGAAGTGTTAACGTTAATATGCTGCATACCCACACAATCAGCCATCCTAATCATCCTAATAAGATAAGAAAAAAGTGCGCCAATCCGTTGAGGAACATGTAAAACCAAGTCGTTATTTAATTGCTCATAACTTGAAGACAAAGCAGTTTGCCAATCATTTTAAGTGATCATTCGCATTTCCCTTAGAGGGATTCATCTTAGGTCTCTTATTTAGACCCATGATCAGTAAAGTTGGTCACATCATGATCCGCGTTTTGAACCTTTTGTTTTAAAAATGAAAAAGAAAAGTCTGAACTAAACAAATTTAGAGCTAGATCACAGACTTGCATGTGACTTTTGCTATTAACCTTGCGTCTAATTTTTCAAGCTGGGTTATTATAATGAATGCCACACTCTCTTTGCATCGCGTCCCTATTCCACCATTATTATTGATAGAGAAATTTACATGACATACGACATACTCATCTGGCTAGGTATCGCGTTTTGTATTACGCAATCAGCTATTTTTTCAGGGTTAAATCTGGCATTTTTCAGTTTAAGTCGATTGCAATTAGAGGTAGAAGCCAAGCAAAATAATAACAACGCTATCGTGATCCTGTCTATGCGCGAAGATTCTAATTTTTTGCTCTCAACCGTGCTTTGGGGGAACGTGTCAATCAATGTGTTGTTAACGATTTTGTCCGGTTCGGTACTCACAGGTGTTTCCGCGTTCTTATTTTCAACTTTCCTCATTACATTTTTAGGGGAAATTTTCCCCCAGGCTTATTTCTCTCGAAACGCTCTATTGGTTGCGTCAAAATTAACCCCTGTTATTAAGTTTTATCAAATTTTACTTTTCCCCGTCGCTAAATTAACCGCTTTGATATTGGATGGATGGTTGGGGAAAGAGGGCATTACTTACTATAGAGAAAAACAACTGGCGGCTATTATCAAAGCACATATCGATTCAGATGATACTGATATGGCACATGTTCAAGGTCGAGGAGCGCTCAATTTTCTACAAGTAGAAAACATCACAGTATTTGAGGAAGGTGAACTCCTTGATCCCGATAGTATTATTACTATGCCAAGCAAGCTAGACTTTCCAATATTACCTGCGAACGGTACCTCAGAATTTAAAGAATTTATTCAAGCCGTTAATCGTTCTGGCCACAAGTGGGTACTGATTCAAAGCGAAGAAAATGAGCCCTTATTAATGCTTGATGCAGATGGATTTGTGCGAGCAACCACCTTAGAGAATGAGGTCACTGATCCCTATCTGTTTTGTCATAGGCCCATTGTTATTCGTGATCCGAAGTGCACATTGGGTGAAGCACTGAAACAAATGAAATCGGTGCATGATGCAGAACCCACCTCAGACGAGGTATTGCATACTGATGTAATAGTGGTTTGGACCGATTTACCCCATCGCGTCATTACAGGGGCAGATATACTCGGCCGCTTATTAAAAGGTATAGGGCAAGAGCAACATGCCTCACAAAGGTAGATTAACTTACCTTTAAGTGATATTAAAAAAGGAAAATAAATGCTGAAGAAAATGGCTCTTTTAATGGCTCAGGGCCTACTTGCTTTACTGCCAATATCACTAACACTCTATTTTTTGGTGTGGTTGGTGACAGCAATTGAAACAGGATTAACCCCGCTTATACCTGCCTCTTTTTATTTTCCTGGCATGGGGTTGATTGCCGGCCTAATGGTATTACTTATAATAGGGATCGCAGTCAATGTGTATATAGTCGAACTCTTCATAGGTTGGAGCGGAAAAGTATTTGAACGTATTCCTCTTATCAAAACAATATATGGCGCCATTCAAGACGCCGTTAATTTAGTCAACCTAGGTAAACAGCAAAAAATACAAAGCGTGGTATCCGTTAAGATCACCGACAGTATTCATCTAATAGGCTTTGTCACAAACCACGATGGTGCAAAAAAATTATTTAAGGATGATAAAAAGCTAGGTGTATACATTCCATTAAGTTACCAAATAGGTGGCTATACGCTGTATATAGATAGTGACCACGTTTCCCCTTTGGATATCGATGTAGAAACGGCCATGAGAATAGCCCTTACGGGGGGTAATGCTTCAGGGTCAAAAACAGCTAAAAAATCAAAAGTGCCATCTACAGATGGCGCAATAAACAAACATTGAAAATAGTGATGGCTAAGTCACACTTAATGAGTGAAATGATAAAAAGGTCAGCTTTAACTAATTAATTTAGATAAAATGTATGAGTTCTTTTCAAGTTCACATCTCTATTAAAACAAATAGACTCACTTTGGGTAAATGAGATGGTATAGGTAAATCATCTATAATGTGACATACCCCTAACAAGTAACCAATTTTAACCATCATAATGATACTTTTTATCTAAAAAGATAATTTAGGAGTTTTTTTGAACGAAAATGTTTCACCCAAAACAAAGATTAGTAATACTACCTATTGGCTAGTTGCGTTAGTCTTTTTCTATACTGGCTTTCATTTAACAGAAATTGGCTATATGAATGTTGAGTGGTTTACGCGTTCTGGTTGTATGGTCGTTGTGTTAGGCGTCTGGGCCAGCTTAGGTGTTGTGTTCAAAGAAAAAGTATTAGTGCAAAAAATATCTTGGAAGCGTAATCAGGCTTTTGCCAAGTCTAAATTTAGGATCCTTAAAGGTAAAAAGCATCCTACTCTAGGCGAAACGGAGATTTCAGAAATCAACTCGATACACGACAAAGAACTGGCAGATCATCTCCAGCATTTAAGAATGTCGATTGGCGCTTTAGAAGTATCGTTATTAATAAGTGGCACCCTAGTCTGGGGATTTGGTGATATTATGTTGAAATTTATATAGCGTCAAAACTAATGAGATTGATCATTTCTGTCATCATTGGTCAACAATATCGTTATAAAGCATGCATTGGTTTCGCCTTCTTTTTTACGCTTCTTGCTACGCTTTTTTTGTGATCAGTCTTGCTGTGAATTCAGATATGTCTGCGCTACCAACATAAACAGTTTTTGTGAGCAAAACTGAAAATTCGTCCCCTCCCAATCGTCCTATCGTATCAGCATCACGAATTAGAGTTTGTCCTGTAGAGTCAAATATTTTTAAATAGCGATCACCCGAAGCATGCCCATACGGATCGTTTACCTCTTTAAATTTATCCACATCCATGCACATCAATGATATTGGTTCTTTCGCACGTTTAGCACGCACTCGTGCTTGTTTTAAACGCTCATTAAATAGCGGTCTATTTGTCGCATTGGTTAAGCCGTCAATATGTACCAACTTTTAAAGCTTCTTTTCTTTCTCGACGTCTTGGGTCAACACTTACAAAAGATAATCTAATAATTTGGTAGGGATAGGAAAGACGTCAATTGTGCCATCAAAATATGGAACATACCTGGCATCTTCAATGTCTTCGGTGAGAAGTAATATGGAGAACGGAATAGAGTGTGCTGTAAACTTTTTCGACAATGATTTAAGTAAGGTTTTAAACATTGTCTGAGTGACAATCATGACGTGGTTGAATAGATACGACCCCCCTAGTTAAGACATAATAGCCTTAACTGGAGATAGATAATGACAGCACGTAAGAAATACTCAAAAGAATTTAAATTGGATGCCATCGCATTGGTGGTAGAGCAAAAATACAGTCGAGTCGAGGCTGCTAGGAATTTAGGCCTCAGTCCTCAGATACTCGGTCGTTGGCTCAAAGAAGCCGAAGATGATGATGGCCATGCTTTTCGAGGTAATGGCACCCTGACACCTGAGCAAGCTGAAATTCGCAGCTTGAAGGGGCAAGTCAAACGTCTTAAAATGGAGCGTGAGATATTAAAAAAAGCGACGGTCTTCTTTGCCAAAGAAACGAAGTGAAATATTCTTTTATTTCCCGATATAAGAAGACCTGGCCTGTGCGCCTAATGTGCAGGCTGCTCGGTGTACAAAGTCACAATTATTACAGCTATCAGAAGCGTCAAACGGATAAACCTGATGATCTAACGCATCAAGAGATGCT
>Ga0307488_10001585_pt1 | contig 19020 bp, 14 predicted proteins | sample SB02metaG_FD_202248 | JGI IMG/M metagenome (GOLD analysis project Ga0307488, IMG submission 202248) | Sea-ice brine microbial communities from Beaufort Sea near Barrow, Alaska, United States - SB 0.2 | ecosystem: Environmental > Aquatic > Marine > Coastal | place: USA: Alaska | collected... | reverse complement strand
CGTCCGACTTGTCGGTTATCAAAAACATGAGTTCAATTGAATTAAAAGAAATACTTTATACAAAGCAAGATGAGCTGCCAATCGGTGTCAAAAAGCCAGGTATAAAGCTAGTGCATATCAATAAATCCCCATTTGTGGCGCCTGCAAAAACGCTGACACCAGAGCATGCAGAAAGACTCAATATAAGCCGAGAAACCTGTTTACAAAATCATGATTTTATTAAAGGAATTCTCAATATTACTGAAAAGCTATCTGCCGTTTTCGTAGACGAAAATAGACACCATGGTGAAGTTGATATCGACGCAGCACTTTATCATCGCGGTTTCGCTTCTTCAGCCGATAAACAATGGATGACAGAAATTAAAATGGCGCGTTCAGAACAGTTAGCAGTTTGGCAAGACAGAGCCCCAGACGCACTTTATGCTGAGCAACTGATGCGGTACAGAGCTAGAAATTTCCCAAATACATTAGACCAATCAGAGTTAGATAGATGGCAGGCGCATCGAAAGGATAGATTTACAACTGACAACAAGAAATCCTGCCTGTCCATTGCAGAGTGTCAAATGGAAATAGCAGCGCTTTCTGAAAAACACGCGGATGATGTGAATAAAGTAAATTTACTATCGACAGTCACTCGTTATATCGAACAATTGTAAAAGCTTGGGATTACTGCTAAAACAAACTAATGAGTTGTAATATTTCAATTATGATTCGACAAGGTGTATAAAACGTAATATGAAAGGTGTAACGCTAACCGTAAACAAAGCCACTGGACAATTGTTGGCTATAGTCGATCCATTAGTGGTCGATGGCACGCTTGATCTCAAAGCAGTAGAAAAATTTATTCAATCATCTGACTACAACCAGTTTTTCATTTTGGCTAGTGCTATTGAATCCTTATGTAAGCAAAGTAACGATGCAAAAGCATCAAATAGTTTAGACGAGCAAACTCAAGTTGTCGGAGAAATCAGAGACGCAAAAGTAAGCATAAAAATAGCTGATGACCAAATGAGTGCTGAAATGACTATTGAGTCACCCTACTCTGGGGCGATCAGTTCTTATAATGATGTTATAGCTCTTTTACACCAAGAAGGCGTCAAAAGAGGCATCAGCAAAAAGAGAATTAATAATCTACTTTTTGAAGCTTCAGAAGCGAACAGCGGTATCGAGTTTACTAATGTAGTTGCCCGTGGACTTCCTCCTAGAGATGGCAAAACGTCAGTATTAAAACCACTTTTTCCTAATGCAATAGATAGAATTTTGCAGCCTCAAGAAGCGGACAACAACAAAGTTGATATGCGCGATTTAGGTAACATTTTATGTGTTTCACAAAAAACTGCTGTTGCGCAAAGAAGCCCACCGAGTGAAGGCCGGGCAGGTTATACCGTAACGAATTCGCCTTTAATAGCCAAGACAGGTGAATGGAAAGAAATAAAGTTAGGTGTTAATACCTGCATTAGCCCTAATGATGAAAATATAATTTTAGCTACGGTCACAGGTCAGCCGAAGTTTGAAAATGAAATCATGAATGTCGATGACACCTTTCAAACCAAAGGAGTCAATGTTGGAACTGGTAATATAAATTATGCGGGCGCTGTTATTGTTAACGGTGATGTCACTGAAAGTATGCAAGTTATTGCAAAAGGCGATATTACAATAAACGGTTTTGTAGAATCGGCTACGATTCGAGCCGGAGGTGATATTATTATCACCGAAGGCGCTATGGGAAAGATGAACGAAGAAGACTGCAGATTGCATGCTAAAGGCAGCGTATTTGTGCAACACGGGCAAGGCCTTGATATTGTCGCCGGGAAAAACCTAAATGTGCGCAAACAACTCGCTTATTCGCGAGTAAAGACAGGAGGAACTGTCACTATTGGTGATCCTGAAAAGCCAATGGGTAGCATATTCGCAAGTACTATACAATGTGGTTCAACACTTTATGCAGGAGTAGTTGGTGCAGTATCAGGCAGTTCATTGACCGTTGATTTTAGTGAAGGCGTGAACTTATTAAACACCCGCTATGACTCTATTTTAACGGCGCTGAAACAACTAAGAGAGAACAACTTTGATCATGGAGTCAAGTTGCGTGAATTGCATTCAAAACATGTTCCTAATGCGCTTATTAATCAACTTAATAAAATGGACTCTGCTTTTGAATCGGAAAAGCATCTTTTGAATTGGTTAGAAGGTATCGAAACAGAAATGCGTAAAGCGAAGGTTGCTTATGAAAAGAATGCAAAGGTAGTCGCTTACAAAGAACTATTTCCTGGCGTCTCGATAAAAATCAACAAACGTACTTGGCAATCTAATAAAGAATATTTTAAATCTGCTATTAGCTTAATCGATGGTAAGTGGCAATATACCCCCCTACTGAAATAAGTCATAAAAAAACCCGAAAGTTTGTCTAACTTTCGGGGAACTTCACGATGCCCTTTTATTTATTTTTAACATCGTCTATGTCCTAAAGTATCTCGACAGCTAATGCAGTTGCTTCTCCTCCACCAATACACAGAGCAGCAATACCTTTCTTTAAGCCTCTTTGCTTTAATGCATGCAGTAACGTAACTACAATACGTGCGCCCGATGCACCAATTGGATGACCTAATGCACAAGCACCGCCTTTCACGTTAACCTTGCTTACGTCCAAGCCTAATTTCATTACACCCAACATGGTTACCATAGCAAAAGCCTCATTGATTTCAAATAAATCAATGTCGTCTCTCGTCCATCCCGTTTTAGCCAGCACTTTTTCAATAGCGCCAACTGGCGCTACAGTGAAATCTTCGGGCTTAATGGCATTCGTTGCGTGAGCAACAATTCTTGCTAATGGTTTAAGACCTAATGCAGTTGCCTTTGAAGCAGACATTACTACCAACGCTGCAGCACCGTCTGAAATGGAGCTAGAATTTGCAGCAGTTACCGTACCGTCTTTTTTGAAAGCTGCCCTTAAACTCGATATTTTTTCAGGTTTCGCGTTACCTGGACCTTCATCTGTGTCAATAACAAAATCGCCTTTACGGTCTTTAACCGAAACCGGTGCAATTTCATCGACAAAGGTGCCATCAGCAATAGCTGTATTAGCTTTTGATAATGAACTGACCGCAAATTCATCCATTTGCTCGCGCGTAATACCTTCAGAATCAGCAGTATCCTGTGCGAAGCAGCCCATTGCTTTGTTATCGTAAGCATTTTCAAGCCCATCTAACATCATGTGGTCTATGACTTTGCCATGGCCCATACGATATCCTGCTCGCGCCTTCGGCAGTATATAAGGTGCATTACTCATACTTTCCATGCCCCCAGCTATAATCACCTCAGCACTGCCCGCATAAATTAAATCATGCGCTAACATTATCGCTTTCATACCTGAGCCACAGACTTTATTAATCGTAGTGGCGCCCACCGACAATGGTAAACCTGCACCTAATGTTGCTTGACGTGCGGGCGCCTGGCCTAAACCAGCGGGCAAAACGCACCCCATAATAACCTCATCAATTTGTCCATAATCAATTCCATGTATAGCAGCTGCAATTGCCGTTGCACCTAACTCTGTCGCAGGAACTGCTGACAAAGCGCCCATGAAACCGCCCATTGGTGTTCTTTTTGCCGCAACTATTACAATTGAATCACTCATTACACTTTTCCTGTTGTTAATAAAATAACCCCATTAACTAATATAGATTACTTTAGGTCATTTAATGGCTAACTTTAGTGCTAGCTAAGGTTTAGATTTAATTTTGTTGATCTGCATTAAACTTTGCTTTACCTTTACGTTAACTCAGCCTTACGTTAACGTAAAGGTAAAGAACGAAAAAAGGTAACAACATGTCTCAGGAACAGCAATATTCAATTGGCGAATTATCCAAGTTGTTCAATATTACTGCACGCTCTATTCGTTTTTACGAAGAACAAGACTTATTGGTTCCTGAACGAAAAGGACAAAGTCGAATATATCATTTAAAAGATAAAGTAAGACTTAAATTGATTCTTCGCGGGAAACGACTTGGCTTTTCTTTAGCTGAAATCAAAACCCTTTTTGAATTATATGATACCAACTTAACTAGTGCCGCTCAGCTTGAAACCATGCTGGCGTTAACAGAACAGAAACGAGCAGTTTTGAATCAACAATTAAATGATATACAAACGCTCATGAATGAATTGGATGACGTGGAAGCACGTTGTAAAGACGAATTAACTGAATTGCAAAGAGGTAATAACCTATGAATGCGCCCTACCCAACTCTCAACTTTGGTCTTGGTGAAGACATCGATATGCTTCGAGACCATGTGTATAACTTCGCACAAAGCGAAATTGCGCCACTTGCTGGAAAAGCAGACGAAGACAACATGTTTCCAAATCATCTTTGGACTAAATTTGGTGATATGGGTTTATTGGGTGTGACGGTTACCGAAGAGTTTGGCGGTTCGGATATGGGGTATCTTGCACATACGGTCGCAATGGAAGAGATTTCAAGAGCTTCAGCGGGGATCGGCCTTAGCTATGGTGCACATTCAAACTTATGTGTGAACCAGTTGGCCAAAAACGGAACTCAAGCACAAAAAGAAAAGTATTTACCTAAATTAGTCTCAGGTGAGCATATTGGCGCATTAGCGATGAGTGAGCCTAATGCGGGTTCCGATGTTGTTAGTATGAAACTAAAGGCAGATAAAGTTGGCGACAAATTTATACTAAACGGCAACAAAATGTGGATTACTAACGGTCCTGATGCTCACGTATTCATTATATATGCGAAAACTGACGTCACCGCAGGTGCAAAAGGTATCACCGCATTTATCGTTGAAAAAGGAACGCCTGGCTTTACTCAAGCACAGAAACTAGACAAACTGGGAATGCGTTCATCAAATACCTGCGAATTAGTTTTACAGGACTGTGAAGTTCCTGCTGAAAATATTATTGGTGGGCTTGGCGGCGGTGTAAAAGTGCTTATGAGTGGTCTTGATTATGAGCGATTGGTTTTGTCTGGTGGGCCATTAGGCATCATGCAAGCTTGTATGGATATTGTTATACCTTATATCCATGACCGTAAGCAATTCGGAAAATCGATTGGCGAATTCCAATTGGTACAAGGGAAAGTGGCTGATATGTATACTCAAATGAATGCAGCTAGAGCTTACGTTTATGCCGTTGCTCGTTCATGTGACCGCGGTGAAACAACGCGCAAAGACGCCGCGGGTGCTATATTGTATAGCGCAGAGTTAGCAACCAAAATGGCCTTAGATGCTATTCAGTTATTAGGCGGTAATGGTTATATTAATGAATATCCAGCCGGTCGTCTTTTACGCGATGCCAAGTTGTATGAGATTGGCGCGGGCACCAGTGAGATCCGTCGAATGCTGATTGGTAGAGAGTTATTTAAAGAATCAACATAGCATCAGAAACGCACTATACGAGCCCCTAAACCAAGGGTTGCGTCAGTCAAAACCGAACGTCGCTTAGCAATAAGCGGCTTTTTCGCACTGTTATGCATCGCCGTGACAAAAGCGAATTTGCCTTTAAATGCCATTATATGAGGTGCATGAGTGCCCAAAATTACTTCTAAAATAAACATCAATAGCCAAGAGTTTGCTGAAAACGCAGCGCACATGCATGCGCAAGTAGATGACTTAAACCGCCTAGTTAGTCAATTAGCTCAAGGCGGCGGTGAGAAAGCCTGCAAGCGACATACCGACCGCGGTAAACTCCTACCCAGAGATCGCATCAATGCATTAATTGACAAAAACAGTGCATTTTTAGAGTTATCACAACTCGCTGGTTGGGAAGTGTATGATGATTATGTGCCCTGTGCCGGTATTGTTGCTGGTATTGGCAGAGTGTCTGGTATTGAATGTATTATTGTTGCCAACGATGCAACTGTCAAAGGGGGAACATACTACCCACTGACAGTGAAGAAGCATTTACGTGCACAAACAATCGCTGAACAGAATAACCTGCCTTGTATCTATTTAGTTGACTCTGGCGGCGCGAACCTTCCACGTCAAGACGATGTTTTTCCTGATAGAGAACATTTTGGTCGTATATTCTTCAACCAAGCCAATTTGTCAGCGCAGAACATTCCACAAATAGCGGTAGTTATGGGTTCATGCACCGCTGGTGGTGCCTATGTGCCAGCAATGGCTGATGAATCAATTATTGTGCGTGAGCAAGGCACTATATTCTTAGGAGGCCCACCACTTGTACAAGCAGCAACTGGCGAAGTCGTCACTGCTGAAGAATTAGGCGGTGGTGACGTGCACTGTCGTACCTCTGGCGTGGTTGACCATTTAGCTAATAATGACCGTCATGCATTACAAATCGCACGGGACGCCATTGCTCGTTTAAATCGAAGTCGTCCAATCGTTGCAGACAAAAAGCCAACTGTTGCGCCGTTGTATGACATTAGTGAAATATATGGCGTGATCCCCAAAGACAATAAGAAGCCTTATGATGTAAGGGAAGTCATCGCTCGAGTAGTAGATGGATCTGAATTTCATGAGTTTAAAGCACTATATGGTACAACGCTTATTTGTGGGTTCGCTCGAATAGAAGGCTTTAACGTTGGTATTGTGGCAAATAACGGCATCTTATTTTCAGAATCTGCTCAGAAAGGTGCTCATTTTATAGAGTTATGTTCACAACGAAAAATACCCCTCGTATTTTTGCAAAATATCACTGGTTTTATGGTTGGAAAGCAATACGAGTCGGGCGGTATAGCCAAACACGGTGCGAAAATGGTAACCGCTGTTGCTTGCGCTAAAGTGCCTAAATTCACCATCCTTATCGGTGGTAGTTTTGGTGCGGGTAATTATGGTATGTGTGGTCGAGCTTACGATCCACGATTCTTATTCATGTGGCCAAATGCACGTATCTCGGTTATGGGCGGCGAACAAGCGGCTGGTGTTCTTGCGCAAGTAAAAAAAGACCAAGCATCAAGAGCTGGCGAAGAGTGGACTGATGAACAAGACCAAGCCGTCAAGAAGCCTGTTATTGAAACTTATGAAAAACAAGGACACCCCTACTATGCTTCTGCGCGCTTATGGGACGACGGTGTTATCGACCCAGCTGACACAAGACGTATTTTAGGCTTAGCTATTTCTGCAGCGATGAATAAAGAAATAGAAGAAACAAAATTTGGTGTATTCAGAATGTAAGTCGGTAGCATCTGTTAGTCACATTAGTTCGTTAGACTAGCTAATGTCGACAACATAATGAAAACGAACTTCAGCTGATTTATACACGGAGAAAAAAATGACAGAACAACAAGCGATTACAATAGACATAGATGAAAGAGGCGTTGCGACGGTGACGCTCAATCGCCCGCATATTCATAATGCCTTTGATGATACGGTTATCGATGAATTGATTGAGGCATTTGAATCTATCCATCAAGATAATGATGTGAGAGTGATGGTACTGGCTGCCAATGGCAAATCATTTTGTGCTGGCGCTGATTTAAACTGGATGAAACAAATGGCTAGTTACTCATATGCTCAAAATAAGCAAGATGCGAGTCAATTGGCAAAGCTTTTTAATTCTCTGTACAACTTAAATAAACCAACCATCGCTAAAGTTCAAGGCGCCGTTTATGGCGGTGGTGTCGGTTTGGTTGCGTGTTGCGATATTGCGATTGGTAGCAAACTGAGTAAATTTTGTTTGAGTGAAGTAAAACTCGGTTTAGTGCCAGCCACTATCAGTCCTTATGTCATCGAAGCAATTGGTCCAAGATTAGCGAAACGTTATTTTATGACGGCTGAGGTTATGTCTTCTCGAAGAGCCCGGCGCATCGGCTTGCTAAGCGAATCTGTCAGTGAGGAGGAACTTGACTCTAGTGTAGAGAATATCATTTTACCCTTGCTTAACAATGGTCCAACGTCCGTTGCTACAGCTAAAAATCTCGTAAATAAAATCAGCCGCCGCAGCATTGATGATCAACTTATTGATGAAACCAGCGATTTAATAGCCAGCGTTCGCGTTTCACAAGAAGGACAAGAAGGGTTAACTGCCTTTTTAGAAAAGCGTACACCGAATTGGAAAAAAGTATGATCAAGAAAATACTGATTGCTAACCGAGGCGAAATTGCTTGTCGCGTAATTAAAACAGCAAAAATGATGGGTATATCAACCGTCGCTGTTTATTCAGAAGTTGATGCTAATGCATTGCATGTAAAGCAGGCTGATGAGGCTGTTTGTATTGGTCCTGCTCCGTCCAAAGATAGCTATCTACGCGGTGATTTAATTTTACAAAAAGCCAAAGAATTAAACGTTGATGCTATTCATCCTGGGTATGGATTTTTATCTGAAAACGCAAAATTTGCAGAAGCTTGTGCAGAGCAAGGCATCATTTTCATTGGTCCAACTATTGAAGCAATTAAAGCAATGGGTTCAAAATCTGCTGCCAAACAAATTATGCAGAAAGCCGGCGTTCCGCTGGTTCCTGGTTATCACGGTGACGATCAAAACCCCGCACTGATTAAGCAAAGTGCCAATGAGATGGGATATCCCGTATTACTAAAAGCGACAGCCGGTGGTGGTGGCAAAGGCATGCGTCAAGTATGGTCTGAAGCAGAATTTGACGATGCCTTGGCTGCAGCAAAACGCGAAGCAATGTCTAGTTTTAGCGATGACAAAATGTTAGTCGAAAAATACCTTACCGAACCGCGTCATGTTGAAATACAAGTCTTTTGTGATAACCATGAAAATGGCGTTTATTTATTTGAACGTGATTGCTCAATTCAACGTCGCCACCAAAAAGTAATCGAAGAAGCCCCCGCTCCTAATATGTCTGACGAGCTTCGTGCCAATATGGGTGAAGCAGCATTGAAAGCAGCCTTTGCTATCAATTATAGTGGCGCAGGCACAGTTGAGTTTCTGCTCGATACGGATGGTAGTTTCTATTTTATGGAAATGAATACGAGATTGCAGGTTGAGCATCCCGTGACTGAGATGATTACAGGAGAAGATTTAGTTGAATGGCAGATACGCGTTGCCAACAATGAAAAACTGCCGAAAACACAATCTGAGCTAAAAATGCACGGTCATTCGTTTGAAGCTCGCATCTATGCAGAGGATCCGAACAATGACTTTTTACCTGCCACAGGTACCTTACGACTACTAATAACCCCAATCACTAATGCTAATGTAAGAGTCGATACGGGTGTTGAGCAAGGTGATGAGGTATCTATTTATTACGATCCTATGATCGCCAAATTGGTTGTTTGGGATGAAACACGTGAAAAAGCGTTAGCTAGATTAGAGACCTGTTTGCAACATTATGCTATTGGTGGTGTTACAACTAATATTGATTATCTTCGAAGAATTGCAGGCTCAACTCCTTTCAAGCAAGCACAATTAACCACAGACTTTATTGAGCGCCACAACGACAGCATCAGTACTGCAACAAATGTCGACACTGATACCTATTTACCGGCTATAGCGCTGGGTTACTTATTATCTGAGCAAAACGGCTCAGAGGATCACTCCCAAAATACAGCTTGGAACACACACGATAGCTATCGCAGTAACTTAGTGCATAAAGAATCTATTGAACTCCTAGTTAACGATAAACTGCATACTATTATTGCCTCAATGATTAGCCTCAACACATGGAGCCTAGATACCATTAGTGAGCATCATGTAGTGTCAGGAAGCATCACTAACGATACACTTTCATTTACTTTGAATGAATTGAAAACGAAGCTACCCATCATGTTTCATAATGCTGAAATAAGCTTATTTACGCCACAAGGTATGCTGACTGCGCAGATTCAAGCCGTAGACTTAGGCGAAATTGGTGAGGATGACCATGCGAACTCAGTGGTTGCTCCCATGAATGGAACTGTGGTTGCGTTGCTGGTGAAAGCCGGTGATAAAGTAGTAAAAGGACAACAGCTTATTATTGTCGAAGCGATGAAGATGGAACACAGTATTAAAGCACCTTATGACGGCACAATAGCAGAGTGCTTTTTTGACACAGGTGATTTGGTTAGTGGTGGTGTGCCCTTAATCGACATTACGGAAAATAATACAGAAAACGCTCTGTAGGTAACAAAAAGGTCATATCTATGTTTGATTTACTACCAAAAACAGTTGAAATTGTTGAAGTTGGGCCACGTGACGGTTTACAAAATGAAAGAATGAGCTTAAGTGCACAAGACAAAATTGATTTTATAGACCAATTATCATTAGTCGGTTATAAGCGTATTGAAGCAGGTAGTTTTGTTTCGCCCAAATGGGTTCCTCAAATGGCCTCGTCAGACGAAGTTATTCGAACAATAAAGAGAGCTGATGGCATACGCTACAGTGCTTTAACGCCAAATATAAAAGGCTTTGACTTAGCCATGCAAGTCGGTGTGCAGGAAGTTGCTATTTTTGGTGCTGCCTCTGAAAGTTTTTCACAAAAAAACATTAATTGTAGTATTCAAGAAAGTCTCGAACGATTTTCCCCTGTTGTTGCAAAAGCAAAGCAACATAATATTCCAGTAAGAGGCTACGTGTCTTGTGTGTTGGGCTGTCCGTATGAGGGGGACATCAAGGTCGAAGACGTTGTAACGGTTAGTAAAGCGCTGCTGGACATGGGCTGTTATGAGGTTTCATTAGGCGATACTATCGGTGTCGGAACTCCGCTAAAAACTAAAGCACTCATTGAAGCTTGTCTGCTAGTAATCCCTAGTCGCCAATTAGCGGTGCATTTTCATGATACTTATGGTCAAGCGCTCGCCAACATATTAACCGCCATTCAACTTGGTATCCGAGTTATTGACAGCTCGGTGGCTGGCCTCGGTGGCTGCCCATACGCCAAAGGTGCTTCGGGTAATGTTGCCTCAGAAGATGTTGTATACATGTTACACAATATGGGAATAAACACGGGTATAGACTTGAAAAAACTCATTCAGGTAGGTAAATCAATGTCACTTAAGCTTAATCGTAATAATGGTTCGAAAGTCGGCGTTGCAACCTCTTAACTCGATTAATACACACGCAGATTTAAGTTCAATTGGTTAGACGTGTAATCTAAGAAATAGAAACCATCCAATTGTTTATGGTTGTCATTTTTCATTTTTCATCGTTACACTCAGCAACAACCCGACACTAATACCCAACGCAATCATTGAAAACAATATAAGGTTTCCAGCAAACGTTAATGTTGCATAAAACGCCCCTAGCAACAGAATAACAGCACCAATTGCTGTATTTGCTTTACCAATAAAGTCAGTTCTGTCAGAACCCTCCTTTATATCTAATGCGTATATTTTTCTTCCTGAACGCGCCCCCTCATGACCTACACTCATCAAAAAATAGCCAATAACAAACCAAATTGAATGGATAAATCGGCTAAGCTCAAACTGAATAATAAATATTGACGCTAAACAAACGAGCAAAACAGTAATCGCACCTAATTGCATAGTTAACTTGGCATTATGATCAGAAAGCAGTCCCCAAATATAGGACGATAAAATGGTTGCAGCTGCTTGCGCTATTATAAAGCTAGACAGCGTAATAAAGTCGTTTTGCGACGACAAACTACTCGCCCAAACTATAAAAAATGGCGCTATTAGTGCGGTATGCACAAAACACGACCTCACTAAAACAAATAGTCCGAGTTGACCTGAAAATGTCTTAATATAAGAGGCTATTTTCGCTACGATTATTTTTTTTGATCTTGGACCCTTAGCATTGCTGCTAATGACATCGATATCAGTTTCAAGGCTTTTTAACGTCAGCACGCTTAGCAGCATAGCGACAAAACATAAAACCGCAATTATCAGTATAACTTGCTCATTCATTTTACCTGCTAAAAAGGTAAATGTAGCAAACGATAAAGACAGCACTCCAGCTATAGTCGAGGCAATACCGACAGCATTTCCGCGCGTCCCTTTATCTAAATGTTTTCCTTGAATATCCTTCATCGTTAGCGAGGTCATTGCCCTCGCAAAACTCAACCCCACTAATGAAGCCAATACAATCAGCCCACTCAATAATGCGTAAAGCTGACTGGCTTCACTTATAAATAGAGGCAGCAAGATAAGCGGTACAAATATCATAACCAAAATAAAAAACACTTGAATTAGCATACTGACAACCCAGGGCACGCGACGACTTCTTTTCCTTATAAGCCAAGCACTCATTGCAGCTTGCGGCAACAACGCGCCTGCTTCGCGAAGCGGCACTAAAAAACCAAGCATCCAAGATGGAACACCCAGCGCGTTCAACAATGTAGGTAATGTTGTTTTAGCCGACAATAAAATATCAGTTAGCTTACTCAAAACAAGCGCAGTAACGATGCGCCCTTTAACCGTATACATATTCATCCAACCTCTATTATTTACACAGAATATTACTGTAATTTGGATTTTATTGTTCTTTTTATATTAAGCATTTCAGTGAATTTACGCTTTGTATTAGTGTTTAGCGTTTAGGTATGCAATCTGTTAACCTAATTAAATTAATTACCGCTACTTTACAGGTGTCACAAGCCCATGTTAGTAGATCAATACCTTGTCTACCTTGAAAATACCAACCTACAAAAATCAATTATTTCAGTCTCTCTTATCATCGTAGTTGGTGTCGTTCAGTCAATATTGAAGCGTGTTCTGGTTGATAGAGGTAAAAAGCTTAATAAGAATTACCGCTCACAAGTAAACACTTTAAATAACTCGCTTAATATAAGCTTAGTATTTTTTATACTGGTGTTGTGGTCTAGCGAAATACAACAGTTCGCGCTCTCTATTGCGGCCTTTATGTTTGCTATTGTATTTGCCACGAAAGAGTTCATTCAATGTTTCATCGGTTATTTTTATTATTTAAGTGCAAGACCATTTCGCATTGGAGATTGGATACAAGTACAGGACGGCGTTGGTGAGGTTATCGTTGCTGACTGGACCAAAATAACCATGCTTGAAGTCGACTTGCAATCTAATAGCTACACTGGAAAGCATTTATTTATTCCGAATAATCAGCTGTTATCGAAAACAGTTAAAAATTTAAATTTTTTAAGACGTTACAGCATGAACCATTTCACAATAACCTGTGAACCCTTTATCGATATCAATCCAATTATTGATAAATTAGAGATAAGTGCACAAGGATATTTTGAAGATTTTGCCGATGTTGCAGAGCGTTATAAAAAATTCATTGAAAAAAGAATGGATATTGATTTCATTAGTATCGAGCCTAGTTTTCATGTGCATACAAATCAATTTGCTAAAATTTGTATTACTATTGACTTATTTTGCCCCGTAGAGCTAAACTTAAAAATTCAACAAGCAATTACTAAAGAATTCTTTTGTTTGTGGCACGAAAGTGTAAAGCAACAAGGCAACACTGCAACTATTGACGATATAAAGGTACTATCAGACTAATCAACAGCCATGATTTCTATACAATTTATTTAAATAGGGTATATTAAATCGAGTGTGTATTTTTTTTATCAAGGAAGGTTAATACTCTTTCTCTTATGGATTTTGTAAAGGAATGCTACTAAATGCCGACAAATAGTAACGAACGCTACATCAGTAATTTGACAAAAGACACCTATGCTCTGGTATTAGCCGGCGGTAGAGGTTCTAGATTATATGAACTGACCGACTGGCGAGCTAAACCTGCTCTCTATTTTGGTGGTAAGTTTCGTATTATCGACTTCCCCCTTTCCAACTGTGTTAATTCTGGGATACGCAATATCGGTGTACTAACCCAATACAAATCACACTCGTTAATTAGACATTTAGTGCGTGGTTGGGGCCATTTCAAAAAAGAATTAGGCGAGTCAGTCGAAATTCTACCCGCGTCTCAACGCTTTTCAGAAGAGTGGTACCAAGGTACTGCCGACGCTGTTTATCAAAATATTGATATTATAAGAGATGAACTACCAAAATATGTAATGGTATTGTCTGGCGATCATATTTATCGCCAAGACTACGGCCATATTCTTGCACAACATGTTGAATCTGGCGCAAAAATGACAGTCAGCACCATTGCAGTGCCTATTGAGCAGGCTAGAAATGCGTTCGGTGTTATTTCAATTGACGAAAATAGCAAGATAATCGAGTTCGCTGAAAAGCCCTCAGAACCAACTCCACTTGCAGGTTCACCCGGGTATTGTTTAGCCTCTATGGGGAACTATGTTTTTGATACAGATTTTTTATTCGAGCAACTCGAGCGCGATTCACAAAACAAAGGTTCCGAAAGAGACTTCGGCAAAGATATAATCCCAGCCATTATTGATAATCATGACGTATATGCTTTTGAATTTTCGAAAAGCAGCAAAAATGATTCTTATTGGCGAGATGTAGGTACGCTAGATTCATACTGGGAAGCTAACATGGAATTAGTTACACCTGTACCTGCATTAAATATATACGATAAGCAATGGCCCATTTGGACTTATCAGGAGCAACTGCCGCCTGCCAAATTTGTTATGGAGAGCAACGAGAATCGTGGAGAAGCACTAAATTCGGTAGTTTCTGGCGGCTGTATTATTTCTGGCGCCACGCTAGTTGAAAGTATCTGCTTCAGTAATGTAAGAGTAAAATCAGGTAGCCGAGTTGAACAAACCGTCATACTGCCAGAAGTTACTATTGGTGCTGGTTCAAGAATACGTAAAGCAATTATCGATCGTGGTTGTCAAATCCCTGAAGGTACTGTCATTGGCCATAATCATGATGATGACCGAGCCAGAGGTTTTAGAGTCTCAGAGAATGGTGTTGTATTAGTGACAAAGACTGAATTGGAAAATCTTTAATTCCCATTTAACAAAACTTTATATCGGGGCGTAAGCCCCTTTTTAATGTCTAAGCACAAGCTATTTTCAGCAAAGATAAGTTAATCGCTTTCAGTTGTGGCTTAAAGCAACCATTTAGCGGAGTCGCTTTTACTATAAACATTGTATTTCATCCACTAGCAAAAATATCAGCTATCAAGGTGTTGATTCGAAATGCCACCTGAATCGGCTTTTCGAGTGGAAACATATGCCCACCAAAATCAAATTCCTCATGAACAATGCATGTATTTCCTTTAATAAAATGATTTCGGAGCTTTGGAATACAAACTTCAGTGTACTTGCCTGTTAGCAAATAACTGGGAGTTTCTAGTTTTCCGTATTGTTTATGAAGATTATCTGGAATTGTTCTGAAAATATCAGCCTCTACTTGCACGTCAAAATGTAGCGATTTTACGCCTTGATGTTCGTTGGTTACAGCGCAAACATAGTCTGCAATGCACTCATCGTCCATATTTTTAAACAGAGCACGTTTCTTAAAGTATTTAACCAAATCGGTCTTATGATGCCATCTGGTATTGCGTATTTTCGTCTTGCCTGCGGGCGTTATTTTATCGATTATCTTACTCTTTTTTGCTAACCTGAATACCCAGCCTGCGACGCCTGTAATCAATGGCGGCTCCAACATAATCAAACCACTAAATAAAGCAGGCTTTTGGCAGCATGCCAGATACGAAATAACCGCACCAAAAGAATGCCCAACCAATACGATAGGCAAAATAGAGCCTATTTCAGCCTGTTTGGTCTCTACATAGTGGATCAGTTCATTAACTTGATTACCCCAATTATTATTCAACGGAAACTCGGGATTATGAGCAAATTTATCTAATGCTATTAGCTGAATATTATCGCTAAGGTGGGCGAATAGTTTTGCATAGCTATTTGCCGGAAACCCATTGGCATGCGCGAAATGAACAATGAGTTCTTTGTCACTTGGTTTGTTTGGTACTTCATTTTGTTGCATTTGTTATCCTGTTTTTTAAAATCCATTCTTTGGGTGCAACACCAAACCATGTTTTAAATGCTCTTCTAAAGTTAGCGCAATCGGAATAATCTAATAAATAAGCGACTTCGGTCACTGTTTTCCCCTGTTGAAAAAACATCATTGCTCGGTCTGCTTTAATTTTTTGTAATAAGAGCTTATAACTGGTCCCTTCTCTTTTCAGAAAACGATGCAGAGACCGCTTACTGATATGTAGATTTTCAGCAATATCATCTAGACTTAAAGCCACTCCATCGTCTTCTCTTAACAATTTCGACACCCGATCTTCAATATTTAGGTTTTGCTGTAAGTAAGAGTTAAGTTCTTTTTGACAGTTAAGAATCGCGCGTTGAAAACTAAAATGATCAGCCGACGCCAATGGTTTATCAAGAAAGTGCTTTGAAAAAAATAATGAACAATTCGGTTTGTCAAATTCGAGTTGAGCGGCTCTAATATATTGATACTTTTGCGCATAGTTTGGTTTGGTATAGTCAAACTTAACCACATCGATAAGTAGTTGGCTGTTATCTTGGAACCTTATTGCGTGTAACATATTTACAATAGCAATCATTACAGCTTCAATAACAGCTCTGTGCAGACCTCCCTGCCAGTGTTCATCTGTTAATACCACATGGATTTGCCCCCCTTCAATATGGTAATTGAGTTTTATTAAGGGCACTCTAATTGGCAAAAATTTAACATGAAAGTCGAGTACTTGACGCACAGTAGCACTGTTTAATATTGCTAAGCCAAAATCACCATGATGTGCAATTTCCAGTCTTTTTCCAACTGATAATCCTAGGTCTTCAAATCCATGATTTTCGATGACTGTTTTCATTAAACCATCAAACTGTTGGAGACTCACGCGAGCATCAGCTTCTAGTAGCTTTGCTAAATCTAAACGTTGTGATGCTAACCACTGTTCAATACCAATACCTGATTGCTTAAGCACGCTTATCACGTGTCCAAAATAATAGGTTGGCAAGCTAATGCTCTCTGTCATTAAGCTGAAATTTCCTATTTAGTGCTACTTTTTCATACAAAGCATTTTTAGAACGAATTATTAAATTACGCTAAAAATTTTACATTGGCAATAAATGACTGATTAATGGCATGAATTGCTATTAATAATTACTTGTTACCATGCGAAGGTAACAGTCTATTAAAAGGAGAGGTCACATGTTTCACTATTTAAAATTTGCTAATTACTTCATTACAACCTTATTAGGTATTAGCACTATTGTTCTTGCTCAACATTGGATTTTATTTGGGTTTGGCATTTTTATCGCTTTTTATATTATCGGTGACACGTTTTTTGGGGAAGATCTTAGCCAACCTAATTTAGATAAAAAATGGGCATTAAACGCCATGTTATACGCATCCGTCCCGACCACATTTATTTTACTAAGTGCCTGTATATGGTTAGTCACGCCCTTTGATTGGCCTGCTATACATTGGCTATCGAATGCCCTTGGGTATGACTTCATTGCAGCCAAAGCGACAACGCACATTATTGAAATTCTAGTAGCTATGATTTTTTGCGGCCTTATGCTCAGCGGAATAGCAACTGTTGTTGGGCATGAATTGATACATCGTATAGGTAATAAAAGAGCGATAACGACTGGGCGTTGCCTAATGGCGCTTAGCTTTGATGCCAGTTTTTCAATTGAGCATGTGTTTAATCATCATGTCCATGTAGCCACCGAAAATGACCCCGTGACAGCGCCGCGTGGACGCTCCATTTATAAGCATGTACCCATTGCCATATTGGGCACAAATAAATCGGCATGGCAGATAGAAACAAAACGATTAAATAGAAAAAAACAGCACGTATTCAGCTTACATAATCAATTTATTACAGGTTGGTTGATGTCCGCTGTTTGGTTAGGGTTTGTATTCTTAGTTGGCAATTGGCAAGGTGTTATTTTTGTTACTGGCGTTGGTTTAGTTGCTAAAATTGTACTCGAAATAGTGAATTATATGGAACACTACGGTCTGGTTCGCCACCCTCGTGAGCGTGTTATGCCAAAACATTCGTGGAATACCAACAGAAAAATCAGTTGTTGGGCAATGTTTAACCTACCCCGACACAGTCACCATCATGCAAAAGGTGCAGTCCCATTCGAAAAGTTAGAAGCGATGCCTGATGCACCCGTTATGATTGGTGGTTATATTTCGACAATTGCACTCGTCCTATTACCGCCTCTTTGGTTCAAATTAATGAAACCAAAATTACAACATTGGGACGAAACAATGGCGAACGAAAGTGAGCTTGCCATTCTTAGATTGCAACAAGCTCAAAGTGTAACAACCAATCAAGATGAAAGACATTTAGTCTAGCGCTTGCATCCCTTGAACCTCGTGCCAGTCATGTTCTATTTTGGTAGATGCCTAATAGAATATGGCTATAGACAACAGTTACAGTAATAACAGCTAACTCAGAGATATTAGCAAAGCGTCAGCTTGCCCCATTATTGCTGATAGAGACTGGCTCAAAAGACCAACAATTGTTGAACCACCACTAAGTGCTATAATATTCAGCACAAAGAAAATAATGCGGTCGACATCGCCCTAGCGTTGACTGGTGCCACTGTTTGCGCTATCGCAAACCAAGGCCCCAAGTACACAACTCTGCAAAAAAGCATCACTGTCATTAAACCAATTGATAGCCAAACATTGCCAACCTGCAAAGAGAAGAAGAAACGAGGAACACCAAAAACAATGCAATGGTAGGTAACAAAGCATAAGCCCATTTGGACTTTTTACCCCACTTATCCTCAATTACACCTCTTAACCAAGCACCCAAAGCATAGGCAGTGCCATTTGTTGCGGGCCGTTGACTACTTTGTCTCGCGTAGGCTCTTTGACTAATAAACTTAATCAGAATAGCTAACAAAAACGCCAAGCAGTCCTCCACTAATCATCACCGCACGCCAATCGGCTGACCCACCATCTAGAAAAAACACGGCTGCAAAATACGCGGGCATTATGTGTCAGTGTATTAATCAGTGAAACTGAAACGTCTTGCAACCCACTATTTATTATACCTAGACTTTGTCAAAATTTCGTAAAGTTTGAAACTAAGAAAATTCAAAGCCCAATTACTAGAATAATTCGATAAATTAATGTTTGGAACTCAGAGCTTACCGATAGGCGAACTAGCCGCAATGGAAGACAGCAGACAGTCAGAGCTTTTATTGAATTACTGCGCAGTGCCATTTGCCAACGTTGCAAGATGATCTGATGACGGTCTCAGATGGGCAGTT
>Ga0307488_10001584_pt1 | contig 19022 bp, 15 predicted proteins | sample SB02metaG_FD_202248 | JGI IMG/M metagenome (GOLD analysis project Ga0307488, IMG submission 202248) | Sea-ice brine microbial communities from Beaufort Sea near Barrow, Alaska, United States - SB 0.2 | ecosystem: Environmental > Aquatic > Marine > Coastal | place: USA: Alaska | collected... | reverse complement strand
AGTAAAAAGTAAACCAAAATAAACTATTAAAATAAATAATTATGACTAAAATTTCAGAAGTACAGTTAAAAGAATTACAAGAGCAAGAGCAAAGCAAGGGTAAAATCATAAACGAATTAGGAGCAATGCAAATTAAGACGCATAGTTTAAATCATCTTTATTCTGAGGTAATGGAAAAACAAGGTGAAACAAAAAAAGAAATTGAAGATACTTACGGAAAAGTTAACATCAATTTACAAGATGGTTCTTTTGAATTAATAGAAGAGAATGAAGGATAGAATTAAGAGTTGGAAAACTACAACAATATGCATTATTGCACTACTTGGACTAATTTATAAGGGTCGCAATTTGAGAGGTTTTTATGTTTCCAACTTTTTAACTTTTGAGATATTTATTGTTTTGTTTATAATGTTAAATAACAAACTTAAATTCTAACACATTGAATATGCAGGATTTGAAAATAGGAGCAATTAATTTACTAACTTTTACTATTAGTTTTTCAGGCATTGAGCAATGGTTGAAAATAACTTTATTAATTGTAACTATCGTTTATACTGTGTTAAAAATCATCAAAATGAAAGACGAAAATAAGGAGAAAAAGTAGATGGAAATAGATGTAATAAGATTTAATTCAAAAGAAGATTTTACGGATGGTCTACTTTATATAAATGGAGAGTTTCAGATATATACCTTAGAAGATGAATATAGGAGTGTCAAGGTGTTTGGAGAGACTAGAATACCTAATGGCAGGTATAAAATCGAATTCAGAAATGTGGGCGGCTTTAATAATAAGTACTTACGTAAATACGGATCAGATTTTCATAAAGGTATGTTGTGGGTAAAAGATGTTCCTAATTTTGAATATATTTTAATTCACGTTGGAAATGACGATGATGATACCGCAGGTTGTTTACTTACAGGAATGGCGAATAACGCTAATAATGTTGGTTTCATAGGAAATTCAAGAGGTGCTTACGAAAAGATATACCCACCAATAAGAGATGCACTTTTAAAAAGTGAGGATGTTTACGTTAATTATAAACCTATAAATTTATTTTAAAATTAGAATATTAAATTAAGTAAAAATAAATAATTATGTACTATTCAAAAAAAAATAAAGCAGTAAAAAAACAAACAACTGACCCTAAACCTAAACTTAATACAGGGATAGAAGGAGTTAAAAAAAGTTATCCTAAATACAAAGTTGAAAGAGTTAAAGGCACCAATAACAAGTACAGCCTTACAGATTCTAATGGTAACAGTTCAACCTTAACAAGAGGAGTAAGAAAGAAAAAGGCTAAAACTTATTCAACCAAAAAGGCTGTTGAATTAGCGTTAAAAGAAAAGAATAATAAAAAAAATAAAAGTGCATGATCGTGGATTCAAAATTATTAAAAAACGGTGGTGAAGGCACTTTCTTTGGAAACCTTTTAAGAGGAGTTGTTAAAACAGGTAAAAAAATTGGGATTCCTTTATTGGACTCTATAACAAGCGGAAGTGCCTCTAAAATAGTTAAAGCAATATCAGGAGATCCTGATTTATCAGCAGATGATAAAGAAATGTTGATTTCTGAGATGCAAAAAGACATAGAGCATGAAAGAGAATTAAGCAAAAGATGGGAATCTGATAACAAATCTGAAGATTGGTTGCCAAGAAACATAAGACCCTTGGCTGTGCTTAATTTTACTTTACTTATAGATATTGTGATTCTTAGCTCTATGTGGGGAATGAAGCTCGGAGAAGCTTATTTACCAATACTATTAACAATGGGAATGACTGTTATTGGTGGCTATTTTACTCTAAGGGAATTTGGTAAAACAAAAAATAATAATGTAAAATAAAATAGATCCAACCCGTGACGAAAATGAAGTTTGCCGTCGCTGGGAATTATCAGATTTGCGGGGTTGGTTTTAATTATTATTAAAAAAACATTTAAGTAAAGTGTTAAATAATTTCAGTTTTAAACTTAATTAATAAAAGCATTTATAAATATTAAAAAAATATCCCCCAGAATAACTAAAAATTTCTAATGAGCAAATACAAAATTTACAAGGAGGAAATAAAATCTTTAGCAAGGAGTAATGATTTTAATACAAACAAGGTAGCTAGAATATTATCAAAACAAAAAGGAGTTACTTTTGGGGGTGCTTTAAGACGTTATTGTAATAAAGTTGTTTTAGATCTTTCGCAAGTTAAAGAGGACTTAAATGAAAGAGGAGTAGCTTCAAGTGATTTCAGGCATGGATGGATAAAAACCAAGCAAGGATCATATTTTATAAAAAACGAAAATGTAATTAATTACGACGAAATAAGAGAACAGTTTATACAAGATGTAAAAGACTACGCACCTGTTTACCCTAAAATAAAGTATGATTTTAAAGAGTCTGAAAATCTACTTTTATTAGATATAGCAGATTTACACATTAATAAACTAACGTCAGTATTTGAAACAGGTGAAGCAAATAAAAATATAGAATCACTTAAACAAACATTATTTAATAAAATAGAAGTTCTAATAAAAAGAACAAATTCATTTAACATTACCTCTATTATTTTTGTTGGTGGTAATGACGTTCTACATACAGATAGTCCACAAAATACAACAACCGCAGGAACAAAACAAGACGTTTCAATGATGTGGTTTGACGCTTTTGTAGAAGCTAGAAAATTATATATAGAAATATTAGAAAGATTATTATTAATCGCCCCAGTGCATTTTGTGTTTACACCTAGTAATCACGATTATATGAGTGGATTTCATTTGGCCCAAAACATTCAAGCTTGGTTTCATAAAAACAATAACATAAGTTTTGATGTTTCTCCCGCGCATAGAAAATACATTCAGTTCGGAGCTTCCTTAATTGGTTTAACGCATGGTGATGGAGCAAAGGAAGCTGATCTTCCAGACTTAATGAAGATTGAAGCAAAAGAAGGATATTACAATTCAAATTATTGCTATTGGTACACGCATCATATACATCACAAAGATAAATCATCTTATAAAGGAAAGCAAAAAGTTCAGTTAGAAAAAGATTACAGAGACGTAAAAGTAATAAATACAGGAAAAAAACTACACAGTCAAAAAAATAGAACTCATGTAGAGTATTTGAGAAGTGCAAACGGAACAGATTCTTGGCATCATAGAAAAGGATATCAACATTCCCCTATTGGTATTGAATGTTTTGTACATAGTGTAGAAGGAGGTCAAATTGGTAGTTTTTTTGAATAATTAAAATTACTTTAATAATAACATAAAAGTAAATAAAAATGAAAGGAACAAATAATTTTATTATTAAATTAGATAATCCATATAGTGAAACCTTTAAAACAAAAGGGGGGTTAGAATTATATGGAAATGTAGATTTTACGGCTGAAGAGCAATCTAACAGGGTTGCTGAAGTTATTAGCGTGCCTAGTTTGTTTGAAACCGAAATAGATGACGGCTACGAGGTTTTAATTGATGCAACACCTATTTATAGGCAAATTTACAACGGGACTAAACAATGGTATCAAAACGTGGTAGACGAGGATGAAAACCTATACCATTTAACTAGTGATATGATTATATGTTACCGAGAAAATAAAAATTCTGAATGGAAAGGTTTTTTAGAAAATTCTTTAGTAAAACCAATCATGAAAGAAACAAAAGTTAAAGATCAAATTAAGACAAGTTTAATCATTACAGAAACCGAAAGAAAGCCAGAATTTTCTGGAAAAGTTAACATGACTTATTCAAATACCGAATTAAAAAAACACGGAGTTAAGGAGGGTGATACCTTATTTATGGATATTAGAGGTGGTGTTAAGTACTGGTTTGAAGGAATTGAGTATTGGTGGGTAAGAAATAGAGATCTTTTTGCAATAGCATTATAATGAATAAAAAACTATCATTCCGAAAAGAAAACCTACCTACTTATATCAAAAGACTTAAAACAGTTGTTGATAAGGATTTGGAGATAATGACAATGGAAGTTGAAAACGATATTGATAGCGATAAGTATTACAATATTTTAAAAGGAAGACGAATGGCTGCAAATGATGCTGTTTCTATTTCAAAGAAAATAGATTCTCTTTTGAAAGAGTCTGAAGAAATACAAAAGGGGGTTAGCAGTCATTATAGAGAAATAATACCAAAGTTAATAGTTTCTTTAAAACAAATGTATAGTCTTAATTTTGAAGTATTAAACCTTAATAACGATTTTGTTTCAGAAGAAAAATTACATAACGTAATTAGATCAAGAAAAGAAGCTGCGGAAGATTGCGATTGGGTTATGGAAAAGATTGAAGAACTAGAAACTGAATTAAATACTAAAGTAGAAGAAGATTCCAATAAAAGTTGGGCAATTAAAGGATTAGTACAAGAGTAAAAAGTGGGAAGTTTACTTTAAAATGAAATAGAAGTTAAACAAATGTTTAATGATATTTTATTTAGGAAATTTATCGGAAAACCAAGTTGACGAAAAAGTTAGACTCGGAAAAAACAAGTTAAAATCATGGAAATATGGTTATGACGAGGAAAGCGATGTTGTAATAATTTCTAAAGATGGAACGCTTGGTGCTATTTATACTGTAAGCGGAATAAGAGTTGGGTTTCCAGAACCACCTTCAGATAGAAAGAAAATAATTAATTGGGATAAAACTTTAAAAAACCAAAGATTAAAGCATAAGCCTTTACCTAATGGATTAACCGATAAAACGCAAAGAAGTGCGGATTACAGAGAATACATAGAAGAGGAAATAAGAAGAAGACATGAAGGTATTTTTGCTTACGTAAAAGGAGAATTAGTTTATCTAACAGGATTAGCGTATTATTTATATCAATGGTGTAAACTTGATGATGGTTATCCTAATTTTAGGGTAGCTCAAAATGAGTTGATGATTTTTTGGGAAGCGTGTAAAGCCGATAGAAGAAGTTACGGAGTGTGCTACGTTAAAAACAGGCGTTTTGGTTGGTCTACAATTTGTGACGCTGAGCTAGTTTATTCCGGAACACAGTACAGAAATAAAAAACTCGGTATTGTATCTAAGACAAGTGGAGATGCAAAGGAAATGTTTGATATTGCTTTTGATATTTTCAAAAGGCTACCTTCTTTTTTTCAGCCAACATTTGACAAGCAAACCACTTCAAGAATTGTAATGAAGAAGCCCAAAAAAGATACGGGTTCAAATATTGAAGAAGGAATTGATACTTATATTAGACATTACTCTACAGCTTTAAACTCAATGGATGGTGGTAAAAAAGTATTTAGAAGTGCGGTAGATGAATGTGGTAAATTTCCAAAAGACGTTCCGTTTAACAGGTATTGGAACGTAATTAAAACATCTCACAGGCAAGGTTCCAGAATTGTTGGAAAAGCAATGGTCGGTTCGACTGTAAATTCTAAAAAAAAGGGGGGAGCAGAATTCGAAAGTGTTTACAATCAATCAAATCAATACGAAAGAAATCCAAACGGACAGACTGCAAGTGGGTTGTATAAATTATTTATTCCTGCTTATTTAGGTTTTGAAGGTAAATACGATGAATACGGTTTTAGTATTGTAGATAACCCGAAGGTAAAAATCATGACAGATGAAGGTATTTATACCACAGTTGGATCAAGAGAGTACCTGGAAAACGAAGCAAAAGCCTTAGAAAGAAATCCAGAGGATTTAAACGAGCAATTAAGACAATTTCCTTTTACAGAAAAAGACGCTTTTAGAGATGAAAGTGGAGATTGTGAATTTAATATTATAAAACTATCTGAACAGGAAGATCATAACAAGGAGGAGCTTGAAGAGATTTTTGATGGTGTTAAAATATTAGGTAACAATGATATTGAGCGTGGAAACTTCACCTGGAGAAACGGAGTTCAAGATACAGAGGTTATTTGGAATCCAAACCCAATAGGTAGATTTTGGATAAAAAAAGAATGCCACCCACCAATTGAATTCAGAAATAAAAAAGAAAAAAAATTTAAGAATGGAATAACTGCTTATGCACCTATAGGAGAACATTTAGGTGGTTTTGGAGTAGATCCATACAATAGAGATAAAAGTGCTGACGGACGTGGTTCAAAAGGAGCTATTCACCTTAGCACTACCACTAATGTTTCTACATTACCCAATGAGTCTTTTATTTTAGAATACATAGATAGAGCAAAAAAAGTAACTATATTTTTCGAGGAAGTACTAATGGCGATGGTGTACTACTCTATCCCTATGCTTTCAGAATTATCCAACGAAGCTTTTTTGCAATACATCTACGACAGAGGTTACAGACATTACTCGCTAAATAATCCTTTTAAAAATTACCAAGAATTAAGTCACACTGAAAAAAAACTTGGAGGCGCGCCACCTCAAAGTACAAAAATTGCCGATCAACAATTTTACGCAATAGAAAGTTACATAGAAGATAATATTGGAATTGCACATGATAATAGAAATCGACCAAAAGGAACAATGGGTAATATGCCTTTTACAAGAACCCTTGAACAATGGAGAGAGGTTGATTTAGCAGATAGAACAAAATACGATGCTTTTATATCAAGTAGTTTAAGTAGACTGGCTTGCCAACGCAGAATAAAGAAAAAAGAAACTATAAAAAGAAAGTTTATAAACCCATTTACCAAACATTAATTAACAACTAAGTAAAATGAAAAAAACAACATACCCAAATCCATTAGATAAATGGAGTAAGAAGAAAACAGATGCTTACGGATTGTCTTTTGCAAAAGCAATGGGAGGCGAATGGTTTAATGGTGGATTAATTACTACCGATTGTAGTTACAGTATGCGGAAAAATAGAATTCGAGAAAACAGACTATATGTTCGTGGAGAAAATTCAAAAGAATTAGGAAAAGCTAAATTCCAAAAACAAACTGGAGACTCCTCAATGGCTAATTTAGATTATCGAATTGTAAACACGGTCCGTAAATTTTGTCGCGTGGTAAGTAATGGAATTGATGACAGTGCTTACACTTTAGATATTAGAGCCAATGATAGATTGTCTCTTAGTATTAAAAAAGACAAAAGAGATCAGAAGCTTCAGTCAATGTTAGCAATGCCATTGCTACAAATGGCTAAAAAAGAAATTGGAATTGATATGATTCCTAAAGGGTTTATTCCCTCAGACGAAGAGGAATTAAATATTTACGAGCAATTAAAAGAAAAGCCGGTAATTGAAATTGCTGAAGAAATAATTATTGACTATATAAAAAAAACAAACAACTGGAGTAACATAGAAAAAGAGAAAAACAAAGATTTAACAGATAATGGAATTGCAGGAGTTAGAATTTATACTTCACCTACTGATGGGGTTAAAATACAGTTTCTGGATATGGAATACTTGATATACAATCAAGTAAAGATGAATGATTTTTCAGACGGTTCTTATTATGGATATGTAGATACCGTTACTATTGGAGATATTCATAGAGATGGTAATTTTGAGGAATTAGAATTAAGAGAAATAGCAAAAACATACTCTTCTAAAAATAACACAAAATTAAATTACACTAACTGCCTTCTGGAGAATTTATTTGGATTACAAATTGATGTACTTCATTTTTCCTTTAAAACAACCAAAGAAGAAGTCTATAAAAAGACTAACAGAAATGGTAAAACTGTAAAAATAACAAAAAAAGACGATAGCTATAATCCTCCAGAAAGAAAAGATTATGGAAAATTATCATCCGTAAAAGACACCTGGTTAGAAGGAAGTTTTGTAATTGGTACACAATCTATTTACAACTACAAAGAATGCGAAAACATTGTAAGAGATGAATTAAATAGAGCAGTTTCGCCTTTTGTAGTAAGAGCAACAGATATTTACGAAAACAAATTACACTCGTTTTTAGATGATATTAAACCTTTAGCAGATGAACTTCAAAATATTCACGTAAAAATTCAACACTTACGTTCTGAATTAAAACCAGATTTAATTGTTATTGATGAAGATGTATTATCTGAAGTGAATGAAAAAGGAGAAAAAGTTGGTTTTTATGAAGAAGCTTTAAATATACTAAACGTAAAAGGTATTGTTATAAAGAAGCGTATTGATATGGGGGAAATGGGTATTAAAGAAGGAAGCCCAGTAGGTATGCAGTCAGGTCAGCAAGGAAGCGGAATTATACAATTGTTAAATCTATACGCGCACTATTATAATCAAATTAGAGATATCACAGGAATTAACCCTGCGGCTGACGGATCATTACCAAGTGATGCTTTACTAGGTGTTAGTCAAATGGCAAGATTATCTGCAAACACAGCTACGCAACATATTGTAGATGCAGCAATAGATTTTAACAAACGATGTTCAGAATTAATTTCTAGTAGAGTTCACTCAATTTTCAGAAGTGATAATGCGAAGCATTTACAAAACATTTATACAAAAGCAGTTGGTAAAAAAAATATTGATGCTTTAGAGGTTCTAAAAGATAGACACTTGCATGATTTTGGATTTACTGCTGAAATGATTCCGACAAGCGAAGCTATAAGAGAATTTAAAGAGGATTTAGGATTGTATTTGCAACAGGGATTAATTTCTCCTGAAATAAAAAGCGAGGCTTCAAGTATTTCAAAAACAAGTCTAAAATTAGCAAACCAGTATTTAGCATATATGTCTAAAAGAAGACAAGAAGATATAAGGAAGCAGCAAGATCAGACCATGCAGATGAAAACGCAAGGAGATATAGCGTCCGCAAAACAAGCTTCAGAAGGCAGAATACAGGAAGAAGGAATTAAAACTAAAATGAAATTACAATTCGAAACAGCAATGAGCAGTATTCGAGTGGCTGAAAAACAAGCAATGCAAGAAATTGAAGCTCCTGTAAAAGATATAGAGTTTCAGCAAGATATTTACTTAGAACAAATAAGTAAACGAGTAGGTTTTGATATGGCTCAATTTAAAGAATCAGCCAAAGATGAAAGACTAAAAAAAGCATCAACACATCAAAGTAAATTAATAGACCAACGGACAAAAGATAAAGGTCCAATAAATTTTGAAGATAACTTTGACCTTGGTATGATGTAATGCGAAGTTACCACAACTTTAATTTACAATAATTAAAGTTGTGGCAACTATGGTTGTAGGATATTTTATAAATAATTAGTTTTAAAAACATATTATTAAGTATTTAATTACTTCTATTGTGATACATTTTTGTGTTTTTACAATATTTATATAAATTATTGTTATAGTTTTGTATTAAAGTATAAATTTTAACTATATGGATATTGGGGATTTAATGGACGACAATAAAATCAGGGAAGCACAATCTTTTTCAAATGAGAATGAAGAGCAAGAAAAACCTGATAACGGAGGGCAAGAAGATTTTGATATCGAAGGGCAAGAAAAAGTTGAGTCTGGAGAGCAGGAAGAATATGAAGATGTAATTACAGACGGTGTTGAATTAGATAATGAACCTAAAAATGTTGCTTTAAGCGATGAATCTGTCAGAAAGTATATTACAGAGCAGAGAGAAAAAAACGAAGATTCATTTAGTGATTACTTCAACCCAGAAATAAAAGAAGTTGAAAAAAATGTAAATCCGTATGAAGACGTTTTTGACGAGAATGATAAAAAGTATTTTGATTTTAAGAAAGAAACTAATTTAGGAAGAGAGGAGTTTGATTTTGTTCAGCAAGATTTTTCTAAGAAATCCCCATTAGAATTAGCACAAGAAAGCGTTAGAAGAAGTTCTGACGTTAAATTAACAACCGAGGAAATAAATTCTTATTTAGAAAAAAAATTACAAGTAGATTTAAGTTCAGACGAACTTGATCGGAGTGATGAAATTGAATTAAGTGACTACTCGAAGCCTTTGAGGCAAGAGTTATTGAGTCAACAAGAAAAATACAAAGCCACGGTTTCGGAAAAAAGAACACCAGTTCAACAAGTTGAAATGGTTAAGTTAGAAGGTGGAGAGGAAATGCCGAAGGCTAAATACGAAGAATTAGTACAACAAAGAGAGACTTATGTTAATGGCTTAAAGGAAGGTGTGAGCAGTGCTACATCTTTTGACGTTGATATTTCTTTCGATAATAACGGGGATAAACAAACCGCAAAATTTAATTACGATTACTCAGAAGATGATAGGCATAGTATGGTATCGAATGCTTCTGATGTAAACACTCTTATTGCGAGTAAGTTTAAAACCGATAAAGGTTTTGATTATAAAGGGTTAGCGTCTTTTGTAGATAAGGCAATGAACTTTGATAAGTATATTGGTTTAGCCTATAAAGAAGCGCAAGCACAAGCTTTGGAAGGTAAGATTGCAAGTGATAATAACGAGCAATTTAATTCAGTTCCAAAATCATCAAGACAAAAAGAGGCTAAAGATGTTGATTCATTAATTGATTTAGTTTAGAACAAAAGGGAACAACATTATCGAATTGAAGTTAACAGATATTAACTTTAAACATTTATTAAAATGGCAATTTTTCAAGGTAACACAACTAAAACGTCAGCAGTAGACCCAAAAACAGGGGTTAAAGCTACGTCGGATAATTTTATTAATTTATATTCTCACTACCAACAGTACAGCCCAGACAAGTTAGAGGATCTTGTAATGAAGCATGGTAAAGGGAAATTAACTAAAGTAACAGAAATGCTTGGTAATACAAGATTTTATGCTTCTGATACTTTAACACACGCAGAAATGGGTAGACTGCAACAAGTTTCTACAAACGTAACGGTTGCAGATGATGTTTTTACGTGTAATGAACCTCATAATTTAAGGCCAAACGAAGTTATTGAAATTTCGGATGGAGTAAGAAAGAAAACAGCAATTGTTTCTTCAGTAACTTCTCCTACGGTTTTTGTAGCAGAAAATGAAGGTGACGGATCTTTTGGTTTTACATCTACAGTTAGTTTGTTTGCTAGTGGAAACAAATGGGGTAAAGGAGAAGAGAACTTTAAGACTGGTAAGTCTTGGGGATTAGACACAATTACCAATAACACTCAAATCATAAAGGAAGCGTACTTTATGAATCGTAGTGATGTAGCAAGTGTTATTTGGGTGGATGCACCACAATACCCAGGAGGTCGTGGATGGTTTAGTGTAGAATTAAACAGAACATTGGATCTATACGATAATGAAATTGAGTACACACACTTATTTGGTAGAAGAGCAACAGATGGTTCAGCCGCAGCAGCCGCAGGAAAAGCGCAAGGTGCTAAAGGATTGGTTCAGCAAATCGAAGAAAGAGGAAATGTGGGTAATGAATATATTTCTACAAAAAGCGACTTAGAGGAGTATGCTTACAGATTAAAACAACAAGGAACTTGTAGAGTTTTAACAGCTTGGGCAGATCATTCTCAAATGAACAAATTTAGTGATATCGCATCTTCTTTAAACGCAGCGTTTGATGCAGGAGCAAATTACGGTATGTTCACGAATGGTAAGGATATGGCTTTAGAGATGGACTTTACTACTTTAACACGTTCTGGAGTTACGTATCACACAAGATCTTTAGATATTTTAGATGACCCTACATATTTAGGTGCTGAAAAGATTAAAGATATTGCACCTGCTTGTCTTTTAGTTCCTTCTGGAGATAAGAAAGTGACAGAAGATGGTAATGCAGTTACAAGACCTTTCTTCTCTACAGCGTACAGACAGAAAGATAATGTGAACAGATACAGAGAGATTGAATTTTTTGGAAAACCTTTTGGAACACCAATTGAAAAAGACGAGATCAAGGTATTATGTACAACTGAACAATCAAATCAATTGATTGGTGCGGAGAATTTCTTTGTAGTTAATAAAACAGCAGGGTTTTACTCATAGTAAAAACTAATAACAAAAAAATCGGGATTGAAATAAATCCCGATTTTTATTAAAACGAAAAAGATGATACAAAATCAAACAGTTTACAAATTAAAGAATGGGAATAAAGGTAATTGGGAATTGCCTATTAAAGAAACTTTTATAAATAGAGTAGTTGATGAAGAGGATTTAGGAGGACGTAAAATTAAATACGTCAAAGGAGCTAAATCTATTTGGGCAGATGATTTACCAGATCACTTGGCTTCGCAAAAAGTATGGTTTTCAAAAGGGTTTTTATTTATACCAAACTCAGATAAAAATCTTTTAGAGATTGCAAAAAATCATAGTTACAATGGAATTCATTATAATTTATTTGACAAAAAATCACTTGCTTTAAAAGAGTTAGCAGCTTTAAAAGCAAAAGATGAAATTATTTCTTTAATCTCAAATTCAGATCAAGAAAAAATAATTGCAACCGCAATGGCTGTATTTAATACACAGGCTTTTGATTGGGATTTACCTACCTGCGAATTAGAATTAAGAAAATATGCAGAGAAGAACCCAACAAAACTTTTAAGCGAATTAAATAGTAAGACCTATGAAAGCAAGTACATATCTGCTTTAGCTTTTGGAAAAGGAATTGTAAGATATAAATTAGGTAAGACCTCTATTGTTTGGAACGATACTACTGAAGGTGAAATCTTAAAACTAGCAAGAGGAGAAAATGGTGTTGAAAAGCTAGGGGAATTACTATCTAAGAGAACAGATGAAAGTGAAGTTTTATTACAAGCTATTTCGCATAAATTAGATGCAAAGGCAATGAGCTTACCTAAGAAAGAGGAATCTATAGAGAGTGAGAAAGACAAAGAGATTGCCGAGTTAAAAAAGCAATTATCTGAATCTCAAAAACTAAAATCGGACAATAGTACTGATTTTATTTTAGAAGATTTGCAGAAAAAATATAAAGAAAAATTCGATAAGAAAGTTCCTAATGTCTACAAAAACAATGCAGACTGGATTCAGGAAAAAATTACCGAATAACAATACTTCAAATTTCGTTTTGATGTTGAACTTCCCAGTTCTTTGAAAACCCACTTTAATTAGTGGGTTTTTTTCTATAAAATATCTATTCAAATCATTAGTAGATAGTATCTGTATATTTAATTGTGCATATTTTAAAGATTGGTTTATTTTAAATAATACTTACTATATCATTACAATTTAATACTTTGTCATTATTAATGTAACTCTTAATTCTTATTATTCTTATATTTGTAATAAATAAAACTTATAGTAATGCTTAATCGAGTACACAGAACTGTTAAATTTCTTGCAAATACAGAAGGCAGGGGTAATGTTAAGCCAGAAAACATTGACTTCGCAATTCATAATAAGGTATTGGAGAAATACGAGGAACTTTTATTTGACGTAAATAGACTTGTAAACAGACAAAATCGAGGATTGGTAAACGGAGCTTTAGAAAACATTACAGATAAAGTAAGAGAAAAGATACAGCATTACTTAGAAGAGCAAGACGTTACTGTAACAGATGGAATAATGGGAATACCAAGTAAGGTACGCTACTTTGATACCATACTGTACAAAGAAACATATATTGAATTATGTAAAAATAATAAACAATTTATATTAAGTAAAAGCGAGGCCAATGAAGAAAATCCAATTGGTTTAAAAACTTCAAATAAAATAAAAGTAATACCATTAACCTTAGATTCTGTTACTATTTCTTATTTAAGAAATCCAATTGTAGCAAAATGGACTTACACTGTTTTAAGTGGAGTTGAAATGTACGATCCTGGTAAATCCGGTTTTAAGGAAATTGACATACACCCTTCTGAAGAGGATGATTTAATTATTCGTGTATTGCAATCATTTGGAATTAATTTGAAAGAAAAAGATTTACAAGTTCTTACGGAAAAAATAAAAAATACAGAATTTAACCAAGAAATAACGAACTAATGCAACCTATTGAATATTACAAAGATTCAGACAAACACGGAAGCTACCAATATGTTCCGTTAAAAAAAATTATTGACGACTTCTTATTTGAAACTACGGATGACGATAGTATTCTGAAGAACGTTACAAGAACTAAGATAATTAAACAAGCGAAAGCTTCTTTAAGGGATTTGAATAAAGAGGTCCCAGAAACACCAAAAGCAATTGAAATTACGGTTCCGGAAAACCTATCTATTACATTACCTCACGATTACGTATCGTTTCATAAACTATACCTGGTAGTACTAGATAAGACTACAAATTCATACAGGCTACAAGACTTAAACAAGAACCATAAAATTAATATTGGAGTAAGCCAGTTACAAGACAATGAATACAATCTGCTTTTTGATAATGAAGGCAATGTTTTAACAAGTAACGGATCAAATACTTACAATAAGCCTTATAAACGATATGAATTCGTTAAAGGTGGAGATAACACGCAAGCAAGCAGGTTTGGAGAATATACTATTGATAACAGAAAAGGTAAAGTAGCATTTAGTTCAGATCTATACGATAAAGATATTGTGCTTCTTTACAGAACAGATGGTTTGCAGTTTGACACCTATAAAGAAGATGTTATTAAGGTTCATAAAGATATGATTACCGTTTTAAGTGATTCTATTTTTTATCATTTAATAAGATATAAACAACACGTTTCTCAAAGAAGAATACAAGCTGCTTTATTAAGATATAAAACCACAAGGCACGAGGCTAAATTAGAAAAATTAGATTTTAGTTTAGTAGAGATAGAGAAAGCAGGAAGAACAGCTAAATTTTAATTATGCCAACATTAAAAAACGTATTTACGAGAGGTAAAATGAACCTTGATATTGATGAAAGGTTACTTGAAAAAGGGCAGTATAGAACTGCATCTAACATACGAATTGCGAATAGCAGTGGTGGTAATGTAGGAGCCATAGAAAAAAGTCTTTCTAATAAACAAATATCTAATCTTTACTTAGGAGAAAACGCAAAGACCATTGGAGGTTTATCTGACGAATTTGAAGAGAAATTATATTGGTTAATTAAATCGGATTTAGGATCCTTTATTATAGAGCATGATGTTAAATTAAAAACGAGCAGTTTTGTTTTAAAAGACATTAGAGAAGAAAATGTACTTAATTTTAATGAAGATTATCTAGTTACAGGAATTGTATTAGTTATTGATACTGATAATAACAATCGGTTTTTAATTTTTACTGACGGAAATACGCAGCCAAAATGTATAAATATAGAGCGTGCAAAAACATATAGAGAAAATGGTTTTGAAGAGGAGGATATATTATTAATTAAAAAACCACCTTTAAGTGCTCCAGAAATAACATTAGACAAAACAGCCTCCAGAGAAGAAAATAATATTGAAGAGAAATTTTTAATATTTTTCTCAAGATTCAAGTATTTAGATGGTGAGTACAGTGCTTTTTCACCTGCGAGTAAAGTTGCTTTTAAACCCACAAGATTTAATTTTGATTTCTCTATCTCTACCAATGAGTCTATGGTAAACGAATTTAATCTGGTTAATATTGAAATTAACACCGGAAGTAAATTGGTTACTGAAATAGAGGTTATTTTTAAAGAATCTCAGCACAATACCTTGTATTTAGTAGAAAAATATAATAAGACGGAAAAAGGTTGGGGTAACAATGTTTCTGAAACAGTTCAGTTTTCAAATAACAAGATTTATAAAACAATTTCAGAAATACAATTATATAGGTTGTTTGATGGAGTTCCGTTAAAAGCAAAAGCGTTAGAAATAATTAACAACATAATTGTTTTTGGTAATTACACAGAAAATTGGAATTTAATTGATGCTACAAACATTCCTATTAATTTAAAAATGGACCTAAGCGTAGTGCCTTTAGAAACCACACTGGGTCTTCCTTACGAAAGCAATAAAAGTAATCGGGATTATGAAGTAGGGTTGGTATATGGAGATGACTATGGAAGACATACTACTATTTTAACAAGCGAAGAAAATACGGTACACATTCCAAGTAATTTGTGTGCTAAAAAAAACAATTTAAAATTAAATATATCTCAACAAAGTAATCCACCTAAATTCGCAAAATGGTTTCGTGTTTACATCAAACAAAACAGATATAATTATGATTCAATTATCCCTACCATATTCTATGCGGAACAAAATTTTGTTTGGATAAAATTAGAACTATCTGATATTGATAAAATAAAAGTAGGAGATTTTGTTTATGTGAAATTTGATTCAGAAGGAATATCAGAAAGAGCAATACAAACTAAAATTATTGATATTGAAAAAAAAGATCGTAATTTTTTAGAAAGAGAAATAGAAGAAGAAGAAGAAAGTACTGATTTAAAGCAACAGGCAGGGACATATTATAAGGTAAAACCTAAAAACTTTAGATTAGATCTTCAAGATCTTGAAGTATATGAATATACATCTTATGAAGATAACTTTGATTCAAGAAATCCAATAGGAGATAATTTTAATTATATACAACAACCTGTTTTTTATGGATTTGGTTTAGATGATTTAGCTACATTCGGAGCATATACTAATGATGCAGATGTACGTTATTCAGTACAAATAGACAGTATTGGTGATAACATTACTACTTTCAATACTTTTAGCTGGAGAAAGGGTAATGGAGCAAATCAAAAATCAAAACAAGTTATAGACTTATTTGAGCCCCAGGAATTAGATAATGGTGTTTCTATATTTTTCGACAAAAATTTTGGACACGAATTAGAAGATACATGGAAAATAGGCGCAAAATGCATGACTGATGATCGTTTTGGAACTAACGAAGATGATAGAGGGTATGCTATTTATGGAGGTAATCCAGAGAATGACGCTATTTATGGTAACGCGTCTATAGAATTTATATATTATGAGTATGATGATGAAGAGGAGTTAATTGAAAGAACTTTTACTTCCTCTAGTTACTATGCAAACCTAGAAGAATGGTTTTATGGTGACAATATTTTTGAAAAAATAGGTATAGACGCAAGTAGAATATGGTTTAGAAGAGGAAATCTTAAACGTCATGGTTGGGAAGATAGAAGTCATCAAATAAACATGACAAATGATGGTTCAGGACCTATGAACATGATTATTAGAAGTGTAGGTTATGAAGGTAACAGCAATGACGAGCCAGTTAGAATTCAAATAACTTTAAACATAAAACAATCTCAAAACGTAATTGCATTTGAAACAAAATCTAAAGACTTAAATTCAGATGTGTTTTATGAAATAGGTAGAACATATCCAATTGTAAACGGATTTCATACAAGCGTATTTGAAGGTGATAGGAACCAAATGTCAGGTCAGGAATTAGAAATTACACTACCGCATTACAATTGCTTTGCCTGGGGCAATGGGTTTGAAAGCATAAAGATAAAAGATTTATTTAATTCGGATTCTTACAAGTTTGAAACAAGGCCAAACGCGACAATTGACAACTTCGGTAAAAACAATAAAATAGCAAGTTTAACTTATAGTCAACCTTACAGCCAATCATTAAATTATAATGGTTTAAATGAGTTTAATCTAGCGCAAAATAATTCTAAAGATTTAGATGACAAATTTGGTTCAATACAGGCTGTAAAAGAATTTAATGGAAACTTAGATACTTATCAAGAAGATAAAGTAAGCAGGGTTTTGTTTGGAAAAAGTGTTTTATACAATCAAGACGGAAGTAGTAATATTGCAAAGTCAGATTTAATTTTAGACGGAGTACAACCTTATTCCGGTGAGTTTGGAATTAGCACAAATCCAGAAAGTTTAGTTTCGTTTGGTAATAGCAGATATTGGGTAGATAAAAAACGAGGTAATATTTTAAGAAACGGTCAAAGCGGAATAGAAGTTATATCAGACTTTGGTATGAAAGATTGGTTTAGAGATAATTTGCCTTTATCCAAAAGAATACTTGGAGGTATAGATCCACAAAATGACCAATATACTGTTAGTTTAGAAATCGAGGATCCTGTTATTAAAAACAATGTAAATTGTGAAAACGAAATAAACAAATTTAATGTTTCTGAAGAATATATTTATTACTTACAACTAAATCGCTTATCTGGAAGTATTGTTTTATCGTACAATATTACAAGCGGTGTTGCAAATATAAATGCTGTATATAATGAGGAAACAAAAGAAGAATTAAACACAAGTGGATCAGGCACACTTACATTTATAAGAGATATTAGTTCCGATACTGATACAGAAGTTAGAGTTACTATAACACCTGTAACAAACGATGTTTCATACAACATATCTAACGCTTGCCCTCTTGGGTTGTCTTCAAAGATAATACACATTGTTCTTTCAAGTATAGGAGATTATGCTAAAAACATAATGCACAGGTACCTTCATGGAAATTCAAGTTTTTTTACTGAATACATTTATTTTGATTCTAATCTATTAAAGTTGAAATCCTATGAAGGAACTGAAGGGCTAACAAGATTCCCTGTTGATGGAGAAACGATTGAGATACAATCTTATAAAAATAGTTCAAGGACTGGTGAATTTAATGCTGAAATTGGAGATAGATTAGGGTACTTTGTTTCTAATACTGAAATAAACCCGAATGATGTTATTGAGAACGCAACATTCCCTGAAGTAATTACCATTAATCAAGGAAGCCAGATTCAAACAAATAAAATAAGTTTTACATACAATAAAGTAACAGACAATTCTATCTTATACTTGATTTGGGACTATAGTAAATTTAACAATCCTCCTGTTACTATTGATGATTCTGTAATTCTATGTAAGGGAGAAAGTTTAATAATACCTGTTACCGATAACGATACTGATGCTGAAAACGATATATTAAGACCAATAATTGTTGCATTTCCTAGATACGGAAGTGTAGTAATTAATTCAAATCATACAATTACTTATGAGCATAATGATTCCGATACCCAAACAGACTCTTTTACATATAAAGTTACGGATGGAACTAATGAAAGTAATATAGCAACTGTTAGTTTAAATATTAACACTGCTCCTGTTGCTGGTGATGATGTAGTTAATTTAACTTCTGGTGATAATACTATAATATCTGTTTTAAATAATGACTATGATCGAGACAATGACCGCTTAACAGTAATTATTAATACAATTCCTCAGCATGGTTCTATAGTTCTAAATTCTAACAATACGATAACTTATAATCATAATGACTCTGATTCACCTATAGATTCATTTACTTATTATATAAGCGATGGTATATGTAACAGTAATATAGCTACTGTAAGTATGTATATTGAACAAAA
>Ga0307488_10001583_pt1 | contig 19028 bp, 16 predicted proteins | sample SB02metaG_FD_202248 | JGI IMG/M metagenome (GOLD analysis project Ga0307488, IMG submission 202248) | Sea-ice brine microbial communities from Beaufort Sea near Barrow, Alaska, United States - SB 0.2 | ecosystem: Environmental > Aquatic > Marine > Coastal | place: USA: Alaska | collected... | reverse complement strand
ACTACCATCTGACTCCCGTGAGTTATTTAGTGCAGTAGTAGCATTAGCATCAGCTGCGTTAGCTGTAACGACAGCAGCACTAGCATTAGTTGATGCCGTGTTAGCCGTTGTAACCGCACTAGCTGCAGCAGTAGATGCTGTAGTAGCCGTAGCACTGGCAGCATTTGCCGTAACAACAGCTGCAGCACTATTGGTTAAAGCAGTATTTGCCGTAGCCGTAGATGCATTAGCCGTAGTCACAGCTGCAGCACTATTAGTTAATGCTGTATCAGCCGTAGTCTTAGCTGTGTTTGCAGTTGTATTAGACGTAACTACTTCGTTATCAGTTTCCTGCGTTGCAAAGTGCGTCTGAGTAAAGTTATTGTTTAGGTCTTCAGCTTTAATCGCTGAACCAGGGAAGAATGTAGCATTAAGTGTCGTTATATCTGTATTACGGAAAATACGGATAGCAGCTCCACTTGTAGGTGCTGTGGTGAATGACAGCGTTGTAGCGTTAGCAAATGTAAATGCAGTTGTAGCAACAGTGTCAAGAGTTACCTTCACATCTGCTTGCTTGATATATTCAAATGTAAACGAATAGTTCGTTGTCGAACCATCTCCTGTGTATGTGTTTTGTGTAGTTGCCATTACGCTTTACCTAGAATGATTTTTCTCCATTGAATCCATAAATCTTTCTGCTCTTTCTATATTCTCGGTACCACCTCTCCGTAGGTATTCACCTACTACACCTTGTACATAAGACTTCCTTTGAATACTTGTCATGCTTGGTGTGTTAGCCATAGCTTGTGCCATTGATTCACGTAAAGCCAAGTCAAGTTCAACATGAAGATTCTCAATAGTTGAGATGTCAGGTTTCAATCCTTTTCTACGGGCAGTCTTAAAGCTACTTCTGAATGCATCAGCACTTGTACTTTTCATTACACGTCTAATAGCATCTCTAAAATACTTCTCTTTACCCATTTCATTTGTGATTTCAGAGCGTTCTGTATTAGTTAGTTCTGTACCTTTACCGTCTGTTCTTAATGTAGGTGTAGCATCATATTCAATATCAATCAAGAATTGTTTTTCTGGACTGATTTCACCGCTTTCCTTCCACGGTGTGTAAGCATTTCTTAGTCGAGCCAAGAAGTTATCAGGTAGATTTACTTCACCACCATCGATCCAATCGTACTCTTTAGGTAAGGAGCTTTTTAGAAGTGGTATCCTATTCATAATCAAGTCAGTAAGACTAGTATCTACTTCCTTCAGTGCTGGATCCATTAGCCTTGCAATTTCATTCAACTGACTAGAACCACGAATAGTTGCAGAACTAAGGAAACTTGAACTCCACTTGTTAATCGCTCCACCATCACCACGTACTACATCTAAGAATGGTTGTAATCCAGCTAGCATACTTTTTTCAGTAATAGAAGATGCCAAGATAAATGAAGCTTTCTTTAGGTTTTCACCTGCTTCATCTGGTGATAATGAATCAAAGTTATCCATTACATCTGCTGTAAAAGCTAACCAGTTAGTAAGTGGACCTAAGCCGTCATAGCTATACCACTTTCCATCTAGCCCTTTAATTGATCTAGGTTTCCACTGAGCTTCACGTCTTAGTTTTTGTTTCTGCCTGTTGTAATGGCCGTTGCCGTGCAGACGATCAGTCATAAATAGACCGACCCCTCCTCCAACCATTAAATTACCTAAGGCTTTTCGTCCCTTTAGATCTGCTCGAATCTCATTATATTTTGCACGTGCTGTGAACTCAGTTGGTTCAACCCCTCTTAGCCTCAATAGTCTATCTACTTCTTCACCAGGCATTTGATCAAATGGTAGCTTATAAGCATTCAGATCTTTTACAAATAAACCTAGTGGATTATAAGAAGCAGTTAGTGCTAATTCATTCAAAGGTGTTTTAGTAAACAACAGGAATGGCTTCAATGCAGGCACCATCCTTATTAAGTCAGATGTTGCATTGGTAAATTTATTGTCTAGATTCATTGAGATTTCACCAGCAGTTTTTTCTACTGCTGTATCTCTAATAATTCCATCTTCATCAAATACAGCTTTATAAGCTTTATCTGCTAATTCATCAGCCCCAGCCTTGTCAAATTGCTTGGTACCACCTTCAGTGATTTCATCAAATACTCTGCCTCTAGTTTCTATATGGGCAACCATAGATTGTGTGAAACCATCCATTGCTTGCATAGACCGTGTCCCAAACCTTAACCAAGGATGATTAGCAAGATCATTCATATCATTGATATTTTCCATCAATGCTTGCGGTCCGAAATCACCTTCTCTAGCTTTACCGTCAGCAAAGGCATTTAAGACTTCCAGTTGCTTTGTGTTTTTTAATCCAAGGTCATCCCTTACATTAATTACATTTGGATCTAAGGCTGACCTTTGGAAGATCTGGCCCATGTATTCAAAGGACTTCTGCAATGCTTCAAGCGTATTGTTGTACTGATACAACCCACGCCTAATCGTTGCAAAGTCTCCTGACCTACTACCATTAATGATTGGCAGTGCTCCTGCAAATGTACGTAGAGGTTTTTCTACCATTAGGTGAAAACCTGAAATCCCAGCTTTAATTGGTGTTGATAAGGCACTCAGTGTTGAGTTGTAGAGATTTGCATAGAAACCTTGAATGATGACAGAAGGAATCTCTGGTTCTAAATCAATAAATGCCTTACTAATTACTCCAGTTGATTTCCTTACGTATTGATTTAAACCGTGGATTGTTTTTACATTTCCATCAGTTAGTTCATAAGCCATCATCAGTGGTGCCAACATATGTGGATTTTCTTCGTTAATCCTTTTTAGATTGGCTACTGTATCTGCTGACTCCTGTCTTATCCGTTCCATTGCTTGTAGCGTTGGATTCTTTTCGTTCTTAATTAAGTTCGTGATTCGTGTGCTTTCAGCTTTGTTAAATGCTTTAGAACCTTTGGCTGTCATCCTATCCCACAGGTTAAGCATATTTAATGCTCTACCACGTGCATAAGATGTCATCCCTTTCTGTGCCATCAGAAACTCAACACGTTCAAGCACCATCTCTTGTGCTCTATTTAATGCACCAGTTTCATCAATTAGTCTTACGCCTTGAGACATATCAGAGATCTGTCCACCAAGAGAAGTACCTACATACGCTTGTGCCTTCATAATATCCATGTTGACAAAGTCATCCATGTACAGCTTGATTGCACCCATTACACCTGCATAAGCTTCGCTCGTAAGCTCTGGAGTCCTGGTATCTACGTTCTTACCTTGGTAAATAGAACCTGGATAGATTGTCCTTTGTAGTTCTGCTAGATCCATTTCATGGAAGTCAGAAGCTAATTTAGTACCTTCTTCCATGATTTCAGCGTGGCTAATATACCTTCCACTTGCTGTTTGGTAGCCGTATTCACCAGCATCTTTGATTGTTTCAGCTAGTCCTCTGATGGCAAACTGACTGTTCTCAATTGATTCAGTCATGAACTTCAGAGCACCTTCAGATAACATGCTTCCTACACGTCCATAAGTACTATCAATATTTTTATTAATACGTACTACATCAACTGTAGCGCCAATGATACCTAAATCATCTACTGATCTAATGCCTTGCTCTTGATGACCGTATAGATCATGGTATCCAAAGATTGGTCTGTCAAGATCAGTTGACCTATCAAAGTTGTAAGCACCAATTTCATCTAACTCAACCGTACGTTTACCAGCTGATCTTTCAACTACTTCTTCAGGAGTTAGATCTATTTCTACATTCTTTTTAAAGTAGTTAGTAGCTTTCTCTCCTTCTGCAACGAATCTAGTTGCTCTATCCATACCTCTTAGTTGCCGTGCCCATTTTGTTAGGCCAAGCAACATATCTACGCCAACACCAAGTATTACTCCTTCAGTAACGTTCTTAGCTCGCTTTACATCAGGGCTATCTGAATCCAGTGTTGCAATGCTGTCTGGTACCCAACCCATCCATCTTGGGAATGTCTTCTTTAACATTCCAGTAGCATTGTGATCCTCCTGGTTAAATTCAGTTACGTAGTCAACGCTTGCACCAACACCAGCTTGGAATAAAGTATTACCTGCATATCTAACAAGTGGATCTGCAAGCAGCTTTACATTCTTAGTTTTTGATGCAAGTGCTGCAGAACCACTACCGCCTAATGCAAGTGTTGGTACAACAATAGATGATAGCTCTCGTACTGTTTGTGTTACATCATTTTCAAACTTAGGTATCTTTGGTAGACCAGGCGCATTCTTCATTGCGTCTTCTGGATCTACTAAGAAGTTAGCTGCATCTACAACTGCATCTACAACACCTGTTGGTATAGCTAGTAAACTTTCTGCGCTTATTTGATCTACTGCTGCAGCTTCAGCATCCAGTGCTTCATAATTAATAGAACCATCTGGATTCTTTAAAGGATTTGTATCTGCTTGCCCTGAACCGTTGTTGTTTACTTCTGGGGTTTGCTCTGTTTGTTGCTGTGGCTGTTTTACAGGTGCCGTAGCCGCTGCTTCTGGTTCTTGATCTACAGCTATTGCTTGACCTAACTCATCAAGTTGACTTTGACTACGCTCTTGATCAGCTAGTAGCTGTTGTCGTTCTTCTTCGGTTAGTTCAGGAAGCGTACCTCCTAGCTGTTCTTCTTCATTCATTTAAAAGTTTTGCAGAATTTCTCTGTGACGATTGGAATCTCGTTCTGGCTTTGCTGGGCGTTCCCAACGTCTCATCCACCAATCTGCAGCTTCCTGAGCTGAACTAAATTGCTGTTGTAAGTACTCTTGTCCAGGTTCTCCTGGTTCATCTAACGCATATTTAATTTGCGACTTCCAATCATCCCAATTACCACCTAAAGCAGCTTTGGCTCTACTAAGCCTGCCAGCGTGCCATTGGAACATTCCATCGCTTGTACCGCTATCGCCAGGATTTGTTGTTTTTAAGCTTGACTCTCGTACAGCATTAGCAAGTAGTCCTAGTGCATGAAAATTTGACATACCTAATTCACTTGTCATGTATGTCACCATTTGATTCCCTTGCTCTTGCATGGAACCTGACAAAGGTGCTGTCACACCACGAACAGGTGCAGAACCTAAAGTACCATTCATTATCTGTAGTCCACGTTGGAAGCGTGCATCACTAGGATTAATAGTGAATAGATTTTTAGTTGCTGGTGGTGCATTTTGTACCAGGCTTTCCCAGCTATTGTCTTTTAATTCAATGGGTTCTTTATCTAAAGCAGGTGCAATATAATTTACCCATTCCAGTGGTGTCATCCTCATGGTTTCTGCATGACTTTTGACTTCTACTGGTACTTCTCCAGTTGCTTGCATTTGATCTATGTATTTTCTATAGTTTGGTTGATCTAGACTTGCTACAATATTCTCAGGTTTTTGATCTCTAGGATTTAATAGCCTAAACTTTTCAACTTGATTCTTTCTGTAAAGTATAGTTTGTGCAGCTTTTGCTTCATCTAGATTTCTTTGATCACCAATTACATAACGACCATTTTTAATAAATGTTTCGCTTTGTAGTTGCTGATTAATTAATTGAAGTGTTGTAGCAATGGCTTGATCTTGTGCTTGTTGTGGCCTCACACCTTGATTTACTAGCGTCTCAAAGAGTTCATCTTTCTGTCTAGTGTAATAAGCAGCCATGTTAATCACACTGTCATTAGTTCTTCCATCTGGAGAAACTTTAATGCTTGGGGGTTGTGTTAATAAGGCTTTAATTTCAATGTTTACTGCTTCATTAGCAGATGACTTTCTGTAGTCATCAGATACCTTAGCTTGTGACAGCCATTTAGCTTCTATTTCACTTGGTAAACCTCTGCTTAATACTTCTTCAGTAGTGAGATTTCCAGAGGCTTTTAAGCGGTTTAGGTCTATATTAAGTTGCTTTTCAGCTAGTTTATACCTTGATTGATTTTTAAATTCAGTAAGAGTAGGGCTGGCATATCCAGGGCCAGCCTTCATTGCAAGCCGTTCTAATTGCTCAACCTCTTCTTGGCTGTGTATACCGTCTTGATTAAATTCATCTGCCTTGACTCTTAGTTCAGTTTCAATACCCAACAAGAAATCCATCTGTGAGGCATTTGAATCTGTTCTTTCTCTACGTTGTACAGCCCTTATTTGTGTATTGACAAGAGCAGCTTCATCAGGGAATTGTTGTTCAAATGTCTTCCCACCCATACCGGGTACTGGTAGTCTTAAGAACGCCTGCATATCCCCGACAGTTGTAGCTCCTTGCCTAGAACTTTTTGAATCATTAATTAGAAAGCCAACTAATTCCTTCCGCTCGCTACCACTACGTAGCGTTGCATTTATATTAGCTAACCCTACTACTCCTTCATTATTTAAAGATACACTGAAAGCTCGTACCCTATCAGTTTTGATAGCGTCATCACGTTCAGTGTTTACTTTTTTTTGGAGTCTTGTTTTAATTCTATTGATTCCTTTATTAGCTTCTGGCGTATAATGTTTGGCAATCATCTCCGGGGTGTAAGTTTTCCCCCCATAGTTTAAATTGCTTACTTCATCCCTTCTCCAAGCATCTACTTCTTCGAGTAGTTCCTGAGTTGTTATCTGAGGATTTTCTACTTGAAGATTATAGAGATATTCCTCCGCTCTGCTCTCTGTTGTACTTGCAGTATTTTGAATTACTGCTGCTACATTAGTGTATGCTCTGCTTCCTCTGTTTTTGTAAATTTCAAAAAAAGCTGCCTTTGCATCTTCTGTTGCATTACCACCTTGAAGCTCTTGCATCCAAGCAATATTGCTGAACTGAGATTTTGTTAGTCCATCCTCAACAGCATATATTTGCTTCATTCTGTCAGCAGTAATACCGTGTGTATCTACCAGTACGTTTGCTGCTTTCTGCCTGTCAGCTAGCATCTTTTGATCAATTGCAGCTACTGCTTGACCTGCCATTGGAGCGAATGCTGCTAAATCAGCAAATACTTTTCCTTGTTGTTTTGCTTGTGCTTCATTTTCTTTAAGCTTTGTTTCCATATTCCGTTTTTCAACGTCAATGAATGCCTGTCTGTTTTCAGTTTCAAGCTTAAAGTTTTGCTCCCTGTTTAGTTCTTCTTGTTGCTGTGCAAATTGTTGAGCACGTAAAAAGATCTCTCTATTCTTTAGTTCAAAGTTTGCATTCTCTTTTAATGCAGCAACCTTTCTTTGTGTTTGCTCTACAAATTTAGGTACTTCATTAGGTACCTGTAGTTGGTTGGCACTGAAGTTACCTTCAGATGCCATCTTTTTGTATTTACTCATTGTCTAAATGCTGTAGCAATACTTGTTGCGCTTTCTGCAGCTGATGACAATCCTGCTAGCCAAGGACTTGCTGTAGCAGCTGCTGCTGTATAAGTTTCAGGTGGCTTCTCTGGTTCGTAGATGTCTTGGTAAATAGGCCTTGGCAATGCGTAAGGTACTGGTAAAGGCGGAGCTATTTCTGGTTTTAACATAATTGAAGCTTCTGCATTTAGGTCTGCTTGAAGACGTGCTTGTTTAATTTGATTTTGTACGAATATATCCCTTGCAGCAATGTTGCCTCGCGTCTCACTGAATGCTAATTTGTCCATTGATTGCTTTGCATCTAGTGTAGATGTTTCTAAGTTAAATGAGTTCATTGCACTATCTCGTGCTGATAAAACCATTGTTTGATCAAGTATCATTTGATCCTTTAACATCCCTAGGTTTAGGTCAATGTCTTCCTCAGCGAACATCAGTGCATTTGCAATCGATGCTTGACGTGCTCCTGACTCAGCAAGGATGCCTTGAATAGCTTTTGCTTTAGACCTTCCTTGGCCTCCAGCCGCTCTTACTGAACCAGCAGCTTTCATACCATCAAGGATTGATTTCTGCACGTCCTGCTGCCCTTTAGCCCTTGCAGAGCGTCGTTTAATTCCAAGTGATCCTGTTCCACTTTGGTAAGACAATTGTGATTTACTTTCTTGAAAACTAGCTTGACTTATTGCCTCACTTTTCTTCAGGTCTAATCCTGTTGTATTAGCAAAGTAATCAATTAAGCTATTGTTTTCATCAAATAATAGTTCTACATTGGTTTCATAGTTAGCTCTTGCTTGCTGGCTATTTGCATTCATCTCAGCAAGCTGATTAAAGCTCATCTGTTTTGTAGCTTGGCTTAATGATTTATCATAAGCCCGCTCCATTTGATTATGTTCAAAGTCACGGATACCCATCCGATGACCATAATCTAAAGCCATACTGGCTTCTTGATAGGTTATATTATTTTCGTTATTCTCCTTTGTTATTTCTAGGCCATCTACCGCATAATCATATTTGCGTTCGGTTTCAGCCCAGTTAAACTCATCAACCTTTTTGTTGTATTTCGCGAGTTCTCTTCGTTGTTTTTTGGCACCATCGTTTGCACTCTTTTGGCCAAAGAAACTTGATACCGCTGATACAGCTGCGCCGCCTATTGCCCATCCTAATGCCATAATTAAGCCCTCCTATAGAATCGTGGTGTATAATTTCCTTCCCACATCATTGCATTAACTGCAACCGGGAATGGTGTATTGTTAAACATCCTTAGTTTAAAGTTCTCCGTGCGTTGATGTATAGGTACAGCGAATACAGTTTCATTGTCTAGCGGTACGTCATTTGCTAAATATGTATTAGCCTCAATTACTGGATTAGTTGTGAACCATTCTTCAATGTAGAATTTAATCTCTGCATTAGCTGCTGGTGCGCTACTGAATACAATAGTGGTGTCATTAGTGAAACTATATGCTGTAGTAGCAATACCGTTTACTGTTACTTTTACGTCAGACCTATCCTCAAAGTCTAAGTCTTTTTTATTGTATGTGTATGTTGTTGTAGATCCATCTCCTGTAAAGGATACGCTATAAGGTATACGTCCTGCTTGTTTTACTTTAAAGCTCATCACACCTGATAACCCAACAGAGAACTTCATCCTGGCAATAGTCAGGTTTGCAGTGAAGTCTGCTATCTTGACATCAGGTCTAAAATATGTAGTTGGTATATGTACGTCAAAGTTATATTTGAACCCGACAATTACATCACTGGCTACGCTGGTTAGATCTTTCTGTGGAACAATAAAGTACGGTCCCGTGCCATCACTACCTCTTTCTGGTGTAATTGTAAATCCTGATTCAACGAAGGTACCAGTACTTGTGTTACCTTTAATTATTAATACAGGTGTAAGATCATTTACATCATTGTATGGAAGGTAGCACTTTGATATATTACTTGTAGAGTCATAGGTAACACTAGAAGCAGTCGCATACAAGTCCATACAAGGGTTTACCTTTTGACCGCTGTTGTTGACGATAATTGCTTGTTCTGGACTTTGACTTAGTGCAGCTTTACTTAGTACTACCTGATTACCTTGCTTGGTAACTGTGTACATATCATCTGAGTCAATGGTCATAAATTGAGTTGTACCTGGCATAATCCAACTTGACCATGTTTCCATCAAGTTTTCTTTACCATCACTGTAGTATCTAAAGATATACACTTCCTTTGATGCTTGATTAGATAAAGCAATCATCGAGTTTTGTGGACTTGAGATCAGCTGATCAATATTCGGTGAGATCCATTCTTTTACTACACGTGATAAATCAAGTACTTGTGGTGGTTCTTGTTGGCCTCTAGTAACCATACTAAAGACTCTTGTGTACCCAGGCGTCTTACTAATGAAGTTGATATTGATGCCTACGTCTACTGGATCTACAGTGCTGTCCATCTCATAATTAGAGATTGTTCTAATTGTAGTTAGTGATGGAGTTAATACACCGCTATCTGAAAACATCAGAAACTGTTGCTTTTCTGAGAAGAGGATTACACCTTGTGCAGTCGGTAAGACAGCATGAAGAGCAGTCGGTCTGATTGAAGAACAGCTGAGGTCTACTGGGTCTGAGTCAATTACTGTTTGTGCTGACTCAAAGAAGAAGTTGTAGTATTTACCGGCCTGACTTAAAGCTACATTATCTTTTGATAGGAAACCGAGTCTATTGTTGTGAAAGAAACCAGCTGTGATTTTTTCACCCACAAAGCTTGGATCACTGTTTGTGTCTAGGTCGCCTACTAACCTATCTGTATATGTTATTTTCTGTAAGCTGAATGTATTCAATGCCGTGTTAATTAGTTCATGAGGCATCGTTGCATTATCTAGTCCAGGTGATATGCCTGGTCCTATTGTTTCTTCCCAATAACCCCTACCGCTTACGCCGTTGTCTGCAATAAACTCCGCATAGTAGTCATCAAAAAATGATACTGTGTTGACGATTTTTACTTTATGACCATGGTACGATTCGATTGGAAGTAATCCAATGCTTGATACTTCATCTTGGAATGCACCAAGACTTGTATTCTGAACGCCACCACGTGCTTCTAATGTAAAGCTTGTTGGTGTACCACTTACAACCCTAGTGATGTCAAGGCTGTAATCACCATTCCTAGTGACTGTCCATGTCCCATTAAAGTTTGCATTGCTTGCAGATTGTTGTGCTGTTATACCTGCTTCGATTGCATCCTTTAAGTTGTTTCCTGCCTTCTCAGTCAGAATGTCATCATAAGTAAAATCGTTTGCATCTGATGTAATACTAAATTCTATGCTTTGAATTGTTACATAGTACTTAGAGCTTGGAAGAGCTGAACTTAGTACAACAGTAGCTTGTGCATCTGTTATAGCTGTTGGTGCAGCTTGTGTTGCAACAGTTACACTATTATTGATTACAATAGTGGTATCTTGAACAGTAAGTAATTTGTAGTTTGTTTTAATTCCACTTAGGTATGCTTGAGCACCTGTACCATAATTAACTGTACAGACTACACCTGTTACTGCATTCCAAATGTATACTGCATTTCCTTTGATGCAACCAATGTATTCTTCAGAACCATCTCTATTGATGTAGAACCATTTTGCATTATCATATGTTGTGCCTGTTCCCAGGTTTGCTATGTGCTTAAAGCCAGGTCTTTTTGTTAGACCATATGTTGCATCAGGAAATCCGTTGTAGCACTCACGGACCTGACCGGGAAGCATTTTGTCGTCTGATTGTTTTGATACTCCACCAAGATAGTTAGAGATCCGTTGAGTTACTGCAGGCATTTAACGATAAAGTGCGTTGTACGGTTTGTAGCTGTTATATGTATTGGTTTCGCCAGGATGTCCAAAGAAGGTGTAGTCACCTTGATTGCATTCATACTCCAAAGCCATTGCTCTAGTGAAAGCTTCTTTTTGTTGAAGTATTTGGTATTGATTACTATCACCTACAATTCTGCTTGATACAGTAGTAGCTGTTTTACAAGTTATGTAGTCTGCAATTGGTGTAGGAAGGTCAACCCAATCAAGTAACCATGTAATATCACAAGATACTTTCTTTGTGAATGTATAAGTGTGATGTGCTTTGTCGTATAGCTTACCGCTTCGTCTTACTACATCAAGATTCACATTAGCAGCATTTTGTGCTGCATCAATTTGTAGGATGTTATTAGCGATAAGTATTTCGTTGTTAGAATCAGGAGACATATCATAATGAAACTCCTTATTGAATGACCATCCCTCGGCCTGTACTTCCCGTGAGACTTCTAACAAAGTCTGATAGGCAATCGCAACGTCCGGGTTGGTTTGATCTAGGGTAGTCACAGGCGCTTGACCACATGACTGTAGAATTTGATTTACAGCTGGCAGCTCTCGCTGTGCATTAGTGGTAGGAAAAGCCATAATATTTTTTTAGGATTAAAAAAAAGGGCCTCCGAAGAGACCCCAAAGGTTTATTTAAATCAGAATGCAGAAGGTGCCGTAGCGCCTACATACAGCTCAACAGCTGCAGCAGGGTTTAGGTAATCTGCACCCATAGCCAAGCGGCCAAGGATAACGTCACCCTGATAAATCACGGAGACATCACCACTGGTAACTTGGACTTGAGGACCGATTGCTTCGACACAAGCGGCTGCTTCGCGTTGGAAGATAAGACCAGCAGACACTGCACCGAACTCGGAAGCTGTGCCGTAGTCATTGTTGATTCCACCTTGTGCGGTAGAAGCATCTTCCAGGGCAGGTCCGATGAAGTCACCGGTATTGCCAGGAGAGGTTTGGCCAGTAGTACCGCCAAACTTGGTGCCGTACTTGCCAAGGAACGGGATGTTCATTGACTTGTAGATGTGGATGCCAGCAATCTCGATAACGCCGTTGCCGCCTTGCAGAGCAGAACCCTGAGCGTCACGGTTTACAAGACCATTGGAACCAACAGCTTGGATCAATTCGTAGTACTGACGGGGGTTCAATACGGCGCAACGTCCGTCTGAACTAATCCCCTTTTCGTCCATCGCTGCGGCTGCGTCATAGAAGGCGGAAACCAATGCGGTAGAGGAGAAAGCATCAGATTCGTTGGTAGAAGAACCGACACGGATCTGTGTACCGCCGGGCTCTACGAAGTTAGTAGCACTTACTGGGGATGCTGCACGAGCACCACGAGCAATTGCACGGAAGATCAAGCGGTCATACTTTTCTGCAAGAGCATATCCGATCTTACGTGAGATCTCCGAGCGAAGATCGTAGTGAGAAAGTGTCTCGTCAAGGTCGTATACGAACGCTGAACTAATAAGAAGGTCGTCAACTGTGACGGTCTTCTCTGCCACGGGAGGCGCACCGTCGGAGTTACCGAGGATTGCATTTCCGGGGGTGTGATCAGATTAATCCACACTTTAATGTGGTCTAGACTATATCATCATCCAAAATGGATGTCGGGCGCTAACCATGTATTACGTGACAAGCGTGTCACACCATGTAGTCGTTGCACCTTCCTCTTACGCCTAAGAGGCTTGGCTCAGGATTGCCTTATCATAAGACTTAGGTTTCCCTGAGTTCACCCGATTTGCACATAAACATTACTGTCTATGGGAGCGTCATTTCACTCGGCAGTTGTGCGGCCAGTATAGATGAACTGCAATGATTTGCCGTTCTTAAGTGTACGCTTCATCACAAGATCGCGAGCGATCGCGTTATGCTGGAAGCCTTTGAACATTTCGCCACTGAACAACTTAAGGTAAAGTGCGCGCTTATCTCCAGAGAGATTAGATTGACCAATATTAACCAAACTGGTTGTAAGGTCTGTAGACTGATGTGCCATTTTAAAAAAGAGAGTTAATTATGTACGACTCTCAAAGATCTTTGAGTATTATTTAATTTGTATTGTGGTCTATCCCACCGTCTAGACGGCTAAAGGTATCCCTCGTAAGGGGCTAAAGCCAATAGTGATGAGGGGAATTGCACCCCTCTGTAAGATCTATCTCACTTAACCAACAGCTGGTGCAACTAATGCAACAGGTGTGGATTGTGTTGATGCAAGATCAAGTGGGAAGTTATGTGCATTACGTTCATGCATTACTTCCATACCAAGACCAGCACGGTTCAAGATGTCAGCCCATGTATTAAGGACATGACCATCTGATGATTGAATTGATTGGTTGAAGTTAAAGCCATTCAAGTTGAATGCCATAGTACTAACCCCAAGAGCAGTAAACCAGATACCCACGACAGGCCAAGCAGCGAGAAAGAAGTGCAAGCTACGGCTATTATTAAAAGACGCATATTGAAAAATGAGACGACCAAAGTAGCCATGGGCTGCAACAATGTTATAAGTCTCTTCTTCTTGTCCGAACTTGTAACCATAGTTCTGGCTTTCAGTTTCAGTTGTCTCACGAACGAGTGACGACGTAACCAAAGATCCATGCATAGCTGAGAACAAGCTTCCACCAAATACCCCCGCAACTCCCAACATGTGGAAGGGGTGCATGAGGATATTGTGCTCAGCCTGGAAGACCAACATATAATTAAAAGTACCGGAAATGCCAAGAGGCATAGCGTCTGAAAAAGAACCTTGTCCAAAGGGATAAACAAGGAAGACAGCGGATGCTGCTGCCACGGGTGCGGAGTATGCGACAAAGATCCAGGGCCTCATTCCGAGTCTGTAACTAAGTTCCCATTCGCGTCCCATGTAAGCATAGATACCGATAAGGAAGTGAAAGACGACCAGTTGAAATGGTCCGCCGTTGTATAGCCATTCATCAAGACTTGCTGCTTCCCAGATAGGATAGAAGTGGAGTCCGATAGCGTTTGAAGACGGGACAACTGCTCCCGATATAATGTTATTTCCGTACAGGAGCGATCCTGCAACTGGTTCACGAATGCCATCGATGTCTACGGGTGGTGCTGCAATGAATGCAATGATGAAGCAGGTTGTAGCTGCTAGTAATGTTGGAACCATAAGGACTCCGAACCAACCAACATACAGTCGGTTGTTAGTACTGGTTACCCAGTCACAGAAGTTATTCCAAGCATTCTTTTGTTGTCTTTGTAGCGAAATAGTAGCGGTCATTTAAGTAATAGTTCATTGTATGTTTTGTTCTAATAAGTAAGACCATTTTAAAGACTTGGCTGTCTAGAGCTAGGGAGGGAATTGCACCCTCCTGATTCTATTTAGCTTTCTTAGCTGTCTTTGCAGACCGCTTAAAGTTTGCTGCGGTTGGAGCACCTTTGGCTCCAGCCTTCTTCATTGATTCACCACTGCCTTTTTTAATGCGTTCACGCTTGGCGTGGATGTTTGCGTAAAGTCCTTTACTCATTACCAAATACCTGGAATAAGTTGTCCAGTGAGTGCATAAGCACCTAGTGCAGCGATGACACCCAGCATTGCTAGGCGACCATTCAATCGTTCTGCATGTTGTCCTTGATCTACTTGCATTACTTCCATCCGAGGTTCTTGTGGCCAGATTTGTGTATCGTTCATCAGAAGCTGTACTTCAGTCCAGCCTTTGTGCCATAACTAGCAGTCTCACCAGTCAGGAATGACACCTCTCCATAAACAGAAAGCTCATCACTAATTCCATATGAACCACCTGCTTTGCCGGACAGTTCTACGTCGCCGTCTTCACCATCTGGTGCCAGTAGAGCAGGTCCACCCTGCACGTACCAGTTAGCACCTTCGTAACCTACGTGTACATCAGTTGCAGATCCAGTGAAATCAGATCCTGAATAACCGGAGTTCATCTCTACGTTGGCATAAGGACCAGCCAGTGCGGGCGCACCCAAAGCAGCGGCGGAGAGAAATGTGATAAATTTTTTCATTATAATAATGGGTAGTTTGTTTAGAAATTAACGTTTGAACTTTCAAGCTTTGCCATTACCTCTTGGCGATAGGCAGGGTCACGGTCATACCGTGGGTCTTGCATAGCTGTTACTACTTCTGCTTGACTCTTGAATCCCTTAGTAGTGTTAGAGGATGCCTTACCTTGTAGTAAGTTTCCTTCCACACCTACCGAATCGTTGTACCGATACGATAATGCTTGCATAGCAAAGTATGCAGCATTGCGATTGCCTGAATCCATTACTGAATCATACATACCAATCTCTGTTTCATTGAGATTTTCACTCGCCCATTGCATCATGCTGGTGTAACTTTCTTCACCACCAATAGCATTTTTTAGGTTAGTAGCGTCTGATTCAGTGATCGTTGGTTTATCTTGAGTACTTCTATAATCAAGATACAGCTTTGCTAGGTCTTCTGGCTTAGACTCAGATAACTCTTTTAGAGTTTGTTCTGAGTACTCTCCTTTGGATTCTTCCCACAACCTTTCAAATAAAGATGAGTCTGTTGACTCTTCTTCAGGTTCCTCAGGTTCCTCTGTTTCAGATTCTTCTGTAGGTTCATTTGTATCTGGAGTTCCTAGCTTTTTCTGGAGTTCAATGTAAGCAGCTTCAAGCTCTTCAGCATTCTTGTATTTACCAGCAAGCATTGTCTCTTGCTGCTGCTCCATCTCCTCTCCTATCTGCAGTGACTCTTGTTCATCTGCATTTAGTTCTCCCTGAGTATTTTCATCAGAGAGCATTGACATTACTTCTGCCATATATTAGTTATTGTGGTGGTTGTTGTTGTGCTTGTTGTTCCATCATTGCTACTTCACCATTCTTTGATGGATCCATTACAGGTGTCTTCATCGCATCAACTGCCATTTGTTGTTGTTGCATAGCCATTTGTTGCTGCTGTGCTGCTTGTGCTTCTTGCTGTACTTCTTGCATAGAACGTACAAGGTTCAGCACATCAATGCCTTGAGATGCAGCCAGACGTTTGATCACCTCATCAGTATTAATGAAGTTAGCAATAGCTTCTGGTCCTAATGTTTGAGCCAGGATAGTAAGGAATTGAGATAGGCTTTCCCTATCCTGTCCCCTACCTAGTGCATTAATACCTGCGACAATTGTAGGCTTAACGATGTTCTTGGGAATCTTAGGAATCTCTCCCTTCTTCTGTGCTTCGTTCAGCTTTCTGTTTAGATAGGGAACTAAGAAGTCAACTGTAAGTAGGCTGAATAGTCCACCGAGTTGTTGTTCCAATTCCATCTGAGTCATACGTACTTCTTCAGCAGTAGTACGTTCTGACTGCCTGATGTTCATCACCAGGAATGCATCACTAATGCGACGTTCCAATGTGCCTGCCATTTCATAAGCAGTTCTGAAGTCAGCTGTTTTACCAACTTGAATGACTCCGATGTCATCAGGTCTGCCCTGAATGATTGCACCATTGCCTGCTGCTGCCAGTGTGGAAGGCTTAGTTGTACTTGAAGGTGATACTGTAAATACTACTTTTGCAGCTGCTGCAGAGCCTTCTACTAGTGCCTGAGATAGTCCTTCAAGGGACTTCAGATCACCAATAAACTGGCCTACTCTTCCGCGACCGTAGCCTTCACCATCGACTGTATTGAAACGTAGTGGAATCCAAGGATTGATATCAATAGGTGCCTTACCCCGTGAATCAATCAGTACCTTGTCATTTACTTCTTGGTGCCATACATATCTATTGTTGTCCCGCTTGATATGCGTATAGACATCAACGTTATCACTGTATTCATTATCATCAGTAACTTGATTAGTATTTAGCACCTCTTTGGGTAGCTGACTTTCAATCAAATCTTTTGAGATTCTTTCTTTGGTAACTATTTCAATCACTTGACCGTTGCCATCCCGATCCACAACGTAGCGGTTCAGAGGATATACCTTTAGTCCATGCTTACTCATATAAACTAGAGCGTTACCAGCTACTACAAGATGTAGTAAAGCTTGGTGTACTGCAACTCGATCATCTGAAGCAGAGATTGATTCTAGAATGATTCGCTCTACCTTTGCAAAAGATAGGTCAAGTTCTGATCTCATCTCTGGAGGAAACTCCTCACCGAGTTGACTTTCATCTAGTTGGAGTTTAAAGAAACTGGTCTGTACAGGTAGCAATGCAAGCATTAATTTACTTGCTAATGTCACACAACCTTTGGCACCAACCGATTGGAATGGTGTCTTAAGTTGTTTCATACCTGACATGTGTTCTTCATGTCCACGAATTAAGTATGGAAGGGTAAGCTCTGACGCTTGCCGTGCTTCTTCTAAGAATTGGGAACGATCGCTTGCTAAATAGTCATACCTTGTTCTTGCGTGCATTTAATTATACGTTGATGTTTTTAATACGTAGGCCTTCACGTGAGAATGTTCCCTTCATACCTTGCCTACCTAACTGTCTAATCTGTGCATTATCTTTATCAGCAGCCCCTTTGATACCTAGTACTGGCTCACGTTGTGGCTGGTTACTTGCTAGCAATGTGTTCCTCATTGACGTTAGATTTTTGTCATATGTGGTTTGCTGCTCGTCAAATCGTTTACCATACTCAGCCATTTGGTTGTTAAAGTTTGTTGTGTTAGTCTGCATTGCACTGGTAATGCTGCTGATCTGATTACTTAACTGACTAATAATATTGTCGTATGGAGTTGTATCAAATGGTTCCTGTGTATTCTGGTTTGTTTGTGTTGGAACGTTTGTGTCTACTTGTCCTACATCTATTGGTGTTGGTGTGTAGCTAGGTTGGTTGTTGTTGTTGTTTGTTTCTTCTTGGGTTGCTTGCTGCTCAGCCTTCTGGGGTTGCCACTCGTATGTATTTACATATTTAGTGTTTCTTTTCGTACCATCTCTACCGGCACCAGTAGTATAAACTGCTTTTTGTCTATCTCTTATTACGTAAGAACCTTTGTCTGAAGTCTTTTTCCCGTAAATATCTTGGGGCTCGTTGCTTCCGTAGAAATTACCATAAATGGGACTGGCCATTAGTTCTCCTCCATATAATTAATAATCCATTCAACAACACTACGTTGCCCGGATCTAAACATAATTTTTTCCATTGTGTCGTCTGGTGTTGGGTTAACTGGTGGGAATGTTTCTTCTAACTGATGTACTAAACCTCGGGATTGCATTCCCAAAGTCTCAAGCATATTGAGGGAGGTTGACATTACTATGCTCAAAGAATGCTGGCATCCGTGCTGCCTTGGTAAAAGAAAGCTCTGGAGCTTTGCCTTCATACATCAAGCGATCACTAGAATCCAGCCAAAATTTTTTATCTAAATATTTATCGGCACTATTACCGAGGGGTTGCATTACCCAACTGATAGTTGCCTTGCGGAGTTTATCAAGACTAGGGCTGACATCAAGCCCCAACTCCCGACAAACAAGACTATTGGCAGCAACGTGAATCTGTTCATCTCTGCTTATATCCGCACTGACCGTTCGCATTCCAGCGTCACCATTAGCGCGAAAGAATGGTAGAAGAACGAAGAAAATTGCACGTTCGGCAACCATCGCTTTGAGGATCGTATGATCAGGATGCGCAGTCCAAGCATCCCGGAGCCGCAAAGCTTCCGATTCAGCTTTTTCATCAACCCCGTAAGCATTGGCAATGTAACCAAGTGCCACGTCGTGATTGATCTCGTCGGTGATATTTGATTCCAATAACTCCCGCGATAGTTTTGGTACGTCGGTATCCAATCCATCACGGATAAAATCTCCCACAGGTAGTTCCATATGTCGCAACGCAAGAGCACGTAACACCGTTTCGTGTGCCCCTTGCTTGCATAATCCTGCAGTCGTCTGGACTGGTGTCCATTTCCTTTTTCTGTTTAGTAGTTTCTCGTAAGGGTTCATTCTTGACAGTCACATGTAAGTTCTTCATTTAAAATGTCCTCT